>Ga0307988_1000089_pt1 | contig 77129 bp, 74 predicted proteins | sample EllFjometagen183_FD_203166 | JGI IMG/M metagenome (GOLD analysis project Ga0307988, IMG submission 203166) | Marine microbial communities from Ellis Fjord, Antarctic Ocean - #183 | ecosystem: Environmental > Aquatic > Marine > Unclassified | place: Southern Ocean | collected 2014-10-08 | reverse complement strand
AGGTTGTAACGTTCTGCCGCCAATTTGTGAAGCTTTTTTGAGACTTTTTTTATATCTCAGGCAAATGCTGTGGGTGGGGGATTTTCAAGTGGCCACAGGTGGGGGATTTTGGGTGGCCATCGGGGGTATTTCAGACGAGATCGGATTTTCACGAGGAAGAAGAACGTTTCTAATGCATCAGGTTAATATCAGTAATTCAAAAGACTTCACTGATCTCTGGAAAAACATCTGCATTACTCTTGAAGAACTTACTTTTGATATGGCTAAAATACATATTGATGAATCAACCGGACTTTACAAGGATCCCGCCGATTCATACAAGTCCTGGCAAAATCATGAAGCTAAAAATTTACATTCCACAAAAGACCTTTTTAAGATTGAAATTCCTTTAATGAATAATAATAATAAATATCTGGGAACCATTAGCGTTTTCAAAAACCTTAAAACCGAGTCTATGAATGACAACACATTACACAGAATAACGCACTTAAACAAAAACATAGTAAACTGTATTGAAAAAATGGTTAAAAAGAGAAATTCAAGACTGAATAAATGAATGCCTGAAAACTTCCTGCCACAACAACTGAGAACAAGGAATTTAATAGCCTAAGCAGCTTTCATTAAGATCATCCCCCAAATCTGCATAACCCATTTCACAAACTATTGTCCCCTGTATGGATTAAAGATCTACCACCTTTTCTCCCCAACATCAATCGCGTCATCTCCCAATATTATAGAATTAAGAAATGGAATAATTTGACCTGAAACTCTCTCAACATCTGTTACAAATGTCGAAGGTACATAAACAATGTCGCCCGGGTCCAGTACTATATTTAGTTCCTTACCTTTAAGTATCTTATTAAAATTAACAATTTTAATTTCGGGTTTCACCAAACTACCCTTTATAACACAGACACTTCGTTTACAAGCAGTACTCTCATTAAATCCATTCGCACTGGTAATAGCTTCTAGAAGAGTAGTTGTCGCCCTATATGGGATAGACCTGGGAAAGTTAACCTCTCCGAGAACAAATACCTGCTGTGTTGTTGATGATGGTATATAAATAAAATCACCTACTTGTATAGAAATGTTTTGCGACATATCACCATTATTAATAAGTTTAACAAAATCAACATCAAGAAGTTTGCCGTTCCTTGAGAGATAAGCAAGCTTAAGATTGGCAATCTCACCGGCAAAGCTGGAATCATCGGTCTCTATAAATCTCAGGCCCTCAGCCCTTGACAAGGCATCAATCACTTTGTCTGACTGAAAAACAGAATGACGGCCCGGTTTCTGAACTGCTCCAAGTACTGTTATATAATTACCTTCATACTTCTCACCTATAATCGTAACACTGGGACTCAAAATATACTTGGCCAACCTTTTTTCAAGTTCCTTCCGAAGTTCAGAAAAAGTCATTCCAACAACTGTTATCTCACCCACAAGAAAATAAGAAAGCTTACCATCCGGCTGAACAATAATTCTTTTCATCATTTCCGGCTCACCAAAAACAGATATCTCCATCTGGTCACCGGGTTTAATATAATAATCATGATACACAACAGATTTATCAGCTTTAAAAGTACTATTATCATCCAATGGTTTTTTTTCAGCATCAGACTTTTGGATCACCGTAGATTGAAATGACAGTTCAGGAAACACGATATCTGTCTGCCTGGCAGCACAACTGCAAAGCATTATTAAAATAATAAAAATAAAAATGTATCGTACCTGTTTCATTATTCAACTTTCGCTATATTATATATTCTTCTTTTCTCAATACTACATACATCAGCGTACTTACTTATTCAACTAACCTTCCACTTTCCAGCATTACAGAATATATCTTATCGGTACATTCCATACTGTTTTTTTTTATCGTTGTAGTTAAATCTAAAACCATAAAAGAAATCAAAACGCATACTTTTTGCCTTATTCAATACAGCACCAATTACAGGACTGTTAACATGGAGAAGTCTGTTTACTGTTTGTTGACAGGCACCGACAGGTGTCTTTCCTTCTTCTATAACTATAAGAACTCCCCGGACGTGGGTTGAAATAATCGTAGTATCAACAACGGGTAAAACTGCAGGAGCGTCAATAATCACAACATCAAATTCACGCTCCATATCAGCAAATAATCTCTTTAATTTTGGTGAGTTCAAAAATCGTGTGGGGTTTTTTCTTTTTTCTCCGGTAGGAAGAACATATAAGTTTTCAAAATTTGTTCCGTAAATTATACTTGAATATCCAATATCTTCAGCTAATAAATCACCAAGCCCCTTCTCTTTACTTTTAATTTTTTCAGCATCTCTCAGATCATGATAATCCCGTTTATGACGCAGATCCATTGAAATCAAAAGAGTTCGGTTACCTTCAAGTGCAAAAGAGATTGCAAGGTTTACAGCTGTCAGAGATTTACCTTCGGACTGTACGGCACTTGCGATAAGAAGACATTTCTCCGGTTTCTCCGCATTGGAATAACGTATATTGTTACGCAGCACACCATAAACTTCTGCATTAACATCATCATGGCCCATTACACTAATATATTTATCATTATCCGCCCACAAAGGTATTAAACCAAGCGGCTCAATATTAAGTTCCCGTTGTATCTCCCGTGTGTTAGTTATGGTGTTATCCCAGTGCTCTAGCAGGAATGCTGCTGCAACACCCAGCAAAGCACCAAGCATCAAGCCCATCATACCGGCCTTACGCTTACTTGAAGAAAAAGGAGTTTCTACGGGAAGGGCTTCCTCAATAATTTCAACTTCAGCAGCACCTCCAGTACTGGCTATACTCTTTTCCTGATAATCACGTCTCAGATCATCGGAAAGTTTCTCAAGAACTTCTTTCTGTCTCTTAAGCCTCTCAATTTTAAGCATCTCCACAGGAAGGACTATAAGCTTTTGGTTAAGATCATCTCTTACTTTTTCAATACTTTTAAGCTTCTTTTTAGCACCCTGGAGTTTTGATTCCAGCATAATCAGGTTTGTAACAGTTCTTGATCTTAAAGAATCGACAAGCACCCTTTTTTTACTGCCTTTATTATCTGTTCTTGTGACATTAACACTGCCCATTGCTTTTAACTGGGAATCAATTCTTTTCACAAGGGGATTTACAGGAGTATAACGGGTAAGCAGTTCTGAGCGTTTAAGCTTAAGTCGCTGCAGTTCCATCTCCACAACATTAGAAAGATCAACCCACTGAATATCATCCGTTAAAATATCACCTACTCCCAATTCATTTTTTATCGCCTTTATCTGCTCATTCAGTTCTTCTTTTAAAAGTTTACTCTCCTGATACATCATCTCGTATTTTGACACAAGATCAAGAAGTCGTTTTTCATCAGCTGCAATCGCGGTAAAAGACTGTTCTTTTTCTCCCTGTTGACGTTTTAAGGAAAGTATCTCATTTTCAATCTCCTGTATCTCTTTTTGCTTAACCTGCTGAAGATTTGCAATAATCTCACTGTTTTGCAATGCCTCTTTTCTACTCATCTCAGACAACCTGTCAATAAGCGCATACGCTACAGTATTAGCAATCCCGGCCGCTATAAAACCTGATTTATATGAGACTACAGTGATATGCATTATATCCTCGGCATCAGAATCAAGATCAGCTGACACATCACCGGGCAGCTCATCCTCCTCAAGCATATTAAAATCACTTTCAGGGACTTCATACCCTTCTTTAGTGAATCGTTTTAATTCTTCAGGCAAAAGTTCTGCAGCCCGTTCGAAAACAGGCCTTGATAAAACAATCTTAACAAGGGTTTCAATATAAAAAGTCTCTTTACGGTTGGAATAAGCAGTATCAGACTGTACAGGTTTTCTAAGTACTTCTACAGAAGCAATATATTTTTCAGGTTTAAATAAACTTGCTGTAAAAAAAGCAGAGAACACGACTAAAGTGACGACGATAACAATCAGGCGGTAACGAAGTATTGTTTCCCAGTACTGCCTTAAATTTACTTCATCTGCCTGATAATTCTTTTCAATAGCAATAGCTGAAGCAGAAAACTTTCTTTCAGGACCAATATCAGAAGATCTCCCGTCAACAGAGGCAGAAGCAGCAGGTCTGTGTTCAGGTTTTGCTACCCCGCCACTCTTCCGTTTTTTCATATCGGATATTCTGAAATCATCCACGGATTTTGCCGTCCTGCTTTTGAAGATCCATAACGATAGATTTAACAACGTCTTCATTAACACTTTCAAGACAAAGAGAGAATGAACGGTCAAGGGAGAGCTGACAGATTCGGTTCATTTCACGGGGAATTCCGCCGGTTACCTGACTCAGCATCTGTACTGCTTTTTCTGTAAATAATGCGCCGTCAGCATGGCCTGAAACTTTCAGCCGGTGCGACAAATATCCAGCAACATCCCGTTCTGACAGGGGATTAAGATGATATCTTAAGCTTACGCGCTGGTCGATCTGGGGAAGGTTTTTCACCACACTTCTAAGTTCGGGCTGGCCCATCAGGATAATGGTAATATAGCTCTGGTTGTTAAAAGTGATATTTGTCAGATTTTTCAGCTCAATAATCGATTCATTTGTAAGCTGCTGAGCCTCATCTAAGATAATAACAAGATTTTTTTTGCGCTGGGAAATTTTAATATCAACAAGCTTTTTAAACTCTTTCAAGAGGTAATACAGCTCATCATCTTTAAGGTGGAAATCAAAATTTTCAAGACTCATACGCTGGATTAACTCAAGCAGTATAAAGTTAAAAGTTAGGTTGGAATTTTCAAGATCTATAACCTCATAGCGAATAGGAGATAGCCGCTCTTTAAGTACACTTCTGGTTATTGTCTTTCCACAGCCAATCTCACCGGTAAGTAACCCGAAATTCATATTACCTTCTTCGATAATATAAAACAGACGTTCAAGCGCTTCTATATGGTCATAACTTTCATAGAAAAAATCAGGGTCTGTATTGTTTTCAAAAGGTTTTCTGTGCAGACCCCAATACTCAAGATAATCATAAACTTTTTCCGCAGCATTTGTTTCTACCTGAAAAGGCATATCAATCTTTTTGATGCTTTGATGGTGTGGTGCTGTCCTGTCCCCTCTAGACATTTATTTCCCCTAGGAGTTATCAATTAAATTTTTATCGGATTAGGATATTTTTAAACTTTAAATAATAGGCTAAAATATTATTTGTGTCAATATAAGAGAGTAATAGCTTTAACATCTTAATTTTACTTTATAAAATATGGGCAATAGTCATAACAAAAATCTAATATCAGGACAATCTATAGTGGATCAGAAAAATATGATTACAAAAGATTTAGTGAAGATTAATTTAATAAGAAATAAAAAGATCAATAAACTAAATATACGATACTGTATTTATCACTTCATCGCAATTCTTGCCCACTTCCACCATCTTCTAATATAAGAAAAAAAAAGTAAAAGATCATTTGAAGGAGGAAAACTTCTTTTAATTGTTTCAGAAGGAGGAAAAAAGAGGTTGAAAACATACTTCAACTTTTCAAATATACCGGATGATTCAGAATGATGAAGTTTAAATAAGCTTCCAACACTTTTATGCCAAGAAATTGCATTTGGCCATTCAACATACTCAATTTTCGATGGCTCAGGCCATTTGGTCATGTCTGAAAATTGATTTGGTAATTCAAAATCCATCCAGACATTTATCATCTCTAAAGAATATTTAATTGCAAACACAGCGTTCCAGTCAACGCATTTCACCTGCAGCTCTTCCCAGTCTTCTGGATTTTTCATACTCTTTGCAATCAGATATATATCATAGATCCAGTTTAGTCTCATACTCTGATTATGATCCCAACCCAGGTGCAAAACTATATGCATCAGCATATCAATTCGAGAAAGAGAATAGAAATTTACTGAAGGAGAATCAACCAATACAGAATGATTAAATAAATCTTCAACCTGATCTTTTCGTTTAACCGCATCAAAGCGTAACAAATCCCAGTGCAGTTCAACCTGACAAAAAACAGCCTCTACCTTCTCATGAATAAAAACTTCCTCACAAAAATAATCTTTTGATTTTTCAAACCTGTCACCAAGACATAAATAACCAATGCTATTTAAAATATTCCGGCTTTCAATAAAATCATCAGGCTTCACCAACAGATCAATATCATCGGAGGGTCTTGTAACAGGATCAGGATAATATGTTCTTGCCAGAGCAGGTCCTTTTAGAACAATAAGATCAATACCCTTTTCCAAAAATATGTCAGAGATCTCTTTTAGCTGTTTTTCCATTTGAAGCAACCGTATACGGCCTGCAAGAAAAATCATTCTCATCTTATCAAGCACTTTTTCAGGAGGTTTTAATTCAGGAGGAAGCCTGTCGATTTTCAAGTATAAAAGAGGGATTATTCCGTGTGACATTAAGATATCAATAAGTTCAAACCATTCCTCATCAGTACTTATCGGTTTAGAGGGGGGCTTATCTCTTAAAAGTAAAACAAGATATGACAGGAGTTCTTCTGAGATGTTAAGGATTGCGTTTTTAGGATCACCGGCAAGCTTCAGGTCTTTATGAAGATCTTTTAATAGATCATTAAAAACCCTTTTACTCTGTTTGAGTTGTTCACACATAATTATTTCTTAGGCAAAGCCTCAACATCCACAAACAGCTTATAAGGTCTTTTTATTTTCCATTCATTATCACCGGCAAGACACCGACCTATCACTTTTCCTCGCCATAAAAGCTGAGTTTCAACACCATTATCACGATTAAATGAAATAATACGTATAAAAAGAAGCCTGGTTAAAATACCCGATTTTGAAATTCTGTGATAAAAAGAATGAAGCCTCTTTGAGACTTCTGCATCAATCCTTGTTTTTATCCTTAATAAAAAACCTGTAATTCGCCCCTTTAAACCGCCCTGTATTTTAATTATCCTGTCCTGCCTTTTTATAGATATAACCCTGCCCTCAATATCAGAAATTTCTAAAATATCAGGATCAATATTACTGTTATTATCCCCCCGGGTTCTCACACCGGTAATGTGCTTTTCTACCACACGATGAACAATCTTTTGAGCATCACCAATTTGAAACACCACCACATCTCCGATCCTTAAATCAGTTTCAGAACAGGGTGAAATATGCAGTCTGTCTCCGGGCTTTAAAATGGGCTGCATGCTTGGACCATTATAATTCATAAATTTACCAGATAATTTAAATTATTAGCTATTAGCTACATGTTACTAATTTAACTTGTTTATTTCATGTTCAATATTATTCCAGAAAGAGCCGAACTCAGAAACGCTTAACTTGAAAGCAGGGACTTTTTTTGCAATATCACAGGCAGATTCAAATACTATTACTCTAATCTTTTTCTGATCAATTTCAAGAATATAAGGGAAATACCGGCTAAAAGATTCCATTGCAGACTGGTATATTTTAACAGCTGCCCTTCCCTGTCCTAACAAAACAGAAGCATCAGTATCTGCCTTTTCAAGAAAGAACAGCGCTGAAAAAGAAAAACCGTTCTCGACATCCCATGTTTTTTTTGAATCAGGATTAAATAAATACTCACTCCAGGTTGGGACTGGATGTACATTGTAATCACTTTTGAGTTGAGGCATAATCATCACTTCATCATCACAAATGCTATTCCATGGTTTTGGAATACGACTGCAGCAGGTGGATTTACCGGTTCCGCTTGAACCCGCAATTATAACTCCCTTGTTATCAAGTTCGATCAACCCACCATGCAATGGTAACCCACCTGTTAAAAGAAGATCTTTATAGACCTGGTAATATACAAAAGAAAGAATTAAAAAATCACAGGAACCATCCCGTTTTTCAGGAACCTGACATATAACATCTGAGATATCCGGATGAGTATGGACCTTTAACAGATTAAATTCAGTTTCCTTCCAGTTCTTTTCAGGCAATGACCTTACTAAAATTTTATATGAACCATGAAGAATTTGACAGTTTTTTTCAGAAAAAGGCAATGACTGTGTAAACAAAAGTTTGGGAAAGTTATTTTTAGAAGATGCACGAAGACCCGTTATATCTGCCATTTTTTTTAAAAGAGGCTTTTCATATTCTGTTGATATGATATGCCTACCCATATTGTTGCTAAAAGTCAGGCAGTATTCTGTGTTATGATTCAAATTAATACCCTTGGTATCTGATATACAAAAAAAGCATCCATTAATTATTTCCGCCTGCTGCACATCTTCTACCGACAGCCGCAGAAGTACCGCTGGTACAGTTTCCACCTGGAGCGCTTGCACCACTGCCGCATTTTGCATACTGATTCACACTACCGTCTTTGCACAGTCCCTGAACCATATTACTTTCATTCAAATCTATAAGTTCAGGCTTTTCATACTTTATTTTCGACATATTTGATCTCACTTTTAAAAAATTATTTTTGAATTTAATTTTTAATTATAAACTTTCAAACTCTATTTACAAAAAACACTTATGAGCAGAGATCTTCCTTGATCCCGGGAAAAGACCTATTTTATCCGCATCTTCACAAAACCAGAAAGGCGCAAAAAGACTCTTGCTCCTGTAATAGTTTTGAGCAATACAGCTTCCAAGACATTGATTTTTCATCAGGCACATACCGCATATACCTTCAAGCTTATTCGGAAGTTCATTGCGTATGTCCTTGAGCATACATGTTTTATTCCAAATATCGCAAAGACTGTCATTCTCTACATGCCCGAACACAAGCTCAGGCATATTCTCCCCGATTCCGCACAAAGAATATGAGCCGTCTGACAAAACCCCAAGGATATTCTTAATCCCGCAGGAACTGAAGCCGTCACCATCTTTACCAAACATTTTGGACAAAGGTCGAAATGCTGCCGGATAATCATAATAAAGCTTCATCCCCACGCTATCCGCGAGCTCTCCTTCTACCCAATTTCCAATCTCTATCAGATCCTTTATTGACAGCGTCTCATTATTAACATGCATCTTTTCCCCTCTGGCTGTTGGCTCAACCATATTGAATTTTACTGAATCTGCTCCCAGCTTTTGGGCCAAAATCACAAGAGATTCTATTTCACCTCGATTCTGTTTCATTAGAGACATAATTATCTGGGGTTTAAGAAGTGCATTCACCAGATTTTTGATACCTTCAACCGTTCTGTCAAATGCCCCCTTAACCCCGCGTATCACGTCATGAATATCAGGTTTTGAAGCATCCAGACTCACAGAAACAAAGATATCTTTACATCCTGCCAGCTGCCGGGCAATCTCCGGGCTACAGAGAAGACCGTTTGTCTCAACTGTAAGGCCCAGTTCTTCATTCTTAATAGACTCGATTATTTGAATAATATCAGGATTAAGCAGCGGTTCACCGCCTGTCAGTTTTACATTAGTAAGGCCCAGATATTTGGCCTCACTAATAATCTGATTAAAAAGGTCGACTGAGAGGTATTTGCCCGGATTTTCTACAGACTTATATTCTGGCGCAAGCCAGCAGTGCCGACATCGAAGATTACATCCTTGAGTCAGGTAAAAATAGAGCTGATTTAGAGGATACTCATTTTCAGCTATCTGTCTTTTATCCGGCATAACCTTATCTCTTCACTTCTCATATTTCACAGCTACGTACTGGAAGTTTTCCACCCTCTTCCAAAAAACGCTTCAAACATTCGTCTGGGCTTGGTTGATGCTCCATTCCTGTTCTTGTATAGGAAAGACCGGTACAGTTTCCGGTACAATAAGGAATATAATCACAGCCTCTGCAGAAATCAAAATCAGTTAAGGGTATTTGTGCCCTCGCTCTCATCTCAATCATTTTAGGATGATTCTGCCAGATATCTTTCAAACTGTCCTTCCCGATTCTTCCGAGTTCAATATGGCTAAGCATTGGACATGGTACAATAACCCCATCCGCACGAACTCCAATCCTCACATTCACACATCCACAGGCTGTTAAGAAACCGCCGCCCGGTAATGAATCCTTATTTTCTATTCTGGCCTGTTGCATCTTTATCCACATCCTGGCCTCTGCCAAAGGACCTGCACTGGCACTAATTCTGTCATCATAATGTCTATTTAATTTTAAGAGTTTTTCCATAGCAAGGGATCTGTCTTCAACACTTAACTGAACATTTTCCTCATTTTCTCTGCAAAGCCCCAGAAACGATGCGGCATTGGTGGAAAAACCTTCAAGCTCTAGATCAACCAGTAACAGCTTCGCAATATCTTCAAGCTCATTCACATTATACTTATGAACAGTGACACGCACATCAACTGGAACATTGTGTTGTTTTAAACAGTTAATTCCGTGAATTGCTTTTTCAAAAGAGCCATCTCCCCTAAAAACATCATGAGTCTCAGAACAAGCTCCGTCAATTGAGACCTGAACCCCATTGCACCTTCCGGTTTCATAAATAAACTGTGCAGTATGATCGGTTATCAAGGTTCCGTTAGAAAGGATTGAAAACCGCATTTTATTATTAATAATACCGGATATAAGCTCTTTGAGATCATCACGGATAAAGGGTTCTCCACCAGCAAGAACAACATCCATTACACCACATTCATTAAGTTCATTAAAAAAAGAAAGCCATTCTTCCTTTTGAAGATCCTGTTTCACATCTCCAGGACCAGAAAAATGGCTGCAGTATTTACACCTAAGATTACAATTATTTGTTATGTCAACATCAACTGACCTTGGGGTACGCATTATTTTAAAATCCTGCACGATCAACCCCATATATATCTAACAAAAAAAACCTACCAGTCCTTTTCAAAACCCGCATACCCCTTCTTTATAAGCACATCAATAAATTCACAAATATCTTTTTCAGCGTTTTCAGGGACATCATCAAAGCTCTGACATAACTCCGAATGAATATCTTTTAGAATATGTTTCCCGTCCAAAGAGTTAAAGACAAACACACTCACAGGGTTAAGCCCAAAACCGTTACCGGTATCAGGATCAAATAAAACTGCCCAGTCATCAAACTCCTCACGAAGTACAAGCAGAGGATTAGCCACAGGCCTATCGTTTGAATTCATTACATTCTCCCTGAATTTATTAAACACTCAATGAGACTATATCCAATTAACGATTATTTCAATAAAAAAGCTATATATATTTCCTTCTCTTTTTTTATTTTCCACTTGTCTTTTTGACATAAATAAATCAAAATAGATAGTTTATTGACAGGCAAAAAAACCAGTGGGAATATAATCAATAAGGATTCTGAAAATGATTAAAATTAATGAGAATTACCTAAAGCTTAAAGCCTCATATCTTTTTTCAGATATTGCAAAACGCGTATCAGAATATACAAATAACAACCCTGACAAGGATATTATACGCCTTGGTATAGGTGATGTAACCAGTCCCCTGCCTCAGGCTTGTATTGACGCATTCCACAAGGCAGTTGATGAAATGGCAAATGAAGAGACCTTTATGGGATACGGCCCGGAACAGGGGTATGGCTTTCTGAGAGATAAGATCGCTGAGATAGACTTTAATAAAAGAGGAATGTCAATAGATTCAGACGAAATATTTATAAGTGACGGAGCAAAATGCGATACAGGTAATATCCAGGAAATATTCTCAAATGACACTAAAATCGCGATTCCAGACCCGGTTTATCCGGTTTACCTGGACACCAATGTAATGGCAGGAAGAACAGGTGCGAATATAGATGACCGGTATCAGGGGATCTATTATCTTGATTCAACCGAACAAAACGGATTTGTACCGAAACTTCCTTCAGAAGATGTCGATCTAATTTATCTCTGTTTTCCCAACAATCCTACCGGAACCACTGCAACAAAAAACCAGCTGAAAAAATGGGTCGATTATGCCAGGGCTAACAACGCGCTTATTCTGTTTGACGCGGCATATGAGTCCTTTATAAGAGATGTGTCACTTCCTCACAGTATCTTTGAAATTGAAGGTGCAGATGAAGTTGCTATAGAGTTTAGAAGCTTTTCAAAAAATGCCGGCTTTACCGGAACCCGATGTGCTTATACCGTTGTTCCTAAAAAATGCCGGGCTTTTGATAAAGATGGTAACAAAACAGAGCTGCATACATTGTGGCTAAGAAGACAATGCACCAAATTTAACGGCGTGTCATACCCGGTTCAAAAAGCTGCAGAAGCAGTATATTCCCTTCAGGGACAGGAGCAGGTAAAAGAATTAACTGATTACTATTTAAAAAATGCAAAGCTCATTATAGAAAAAATGACGGGGTTGGGATTTAAATGTACAGGCGGAGAAAACTCTCCTTACATCTGGATTAATGGGAACAGGGGCTCATGGGAATTTTTTGATCTACTACTCAATAAAGCAGGTGTTGTCTGTACACCGGGCGCAGGTTTTGGAAAATGTGGTGAAGGATATATTCGGATAAGCGCTTTTAATAGTTATGTAAATGTAGAAAAAGCAATGGAAAAAATTGGTCAGGCACTTTAAATCTTGATAAAAAATATCTCTACTGATTTGACCCTACTATGTAATGAACTGTATTACAATTAGACTTATAAAAGTAATTATCAAAGAATAGATTGTATTTACTACCATCATCCTTGACATAAATGAATACCAACCATAAAATTAATTAATGCACTATGCGTCCTTCTTCGGCAACACAAACATAACTCCAGTGCTTTCCTGGTCCTCATCAATCAGCATCCTTGTTTTATGCCAGGAAAGAACATTTTCTATATAGTTTACAAACAAAAAATCATGCTGTGAATCAGGGTCATTATCAATCGGCCCGCTTAAAATAACATCCTCAAATATTTTTTTAAAACAGCCTTTAACAGATGCCCGAAAAACCGGTGTATTCTCCTGGATAACAACATCTATATCAACAGACAAATGTTCAGGGATATTTTTATCAATAAATCTTACAATATAATAAAGGCATCTACAGAATCTATAATAATCACAACATATTTCTCCCACCATCACATCACGATACATTACTTTTCTCTGCAGTCCCTCAAGATAACTTTTTAATTCATCAAAAATTTTATTTGTCTGAACAACAGTCACAATCTTATTAAAATCTCTGTTATCCGTAATAAGCACCTCCTTAAGATCCTCGAAAATAAAACTAAGTTTTCTACTGGAAGAAAGAATAGGCTTTATTTGCTCTTGCATACCTGTTTCCTTAAATGCTTTATTCATTGAAAGAACTTCAACACCTGTAGTCAAACATGTTGCATAGTTTGCCATGTCATGCTTTAGCACAGAAAGCATGACTTTACGCTGTTGCAGATATTCAAGCATCCGAAAATAGCTTTCTACTAAAGTTCTAACATTTAGAAATAACAAATATGAAGACTGGGTTTTTGAAATAAAAGTCTCAGCACCCGCTTCAAAAGCTTTTTTTATATTCTTATTTTTAGGTTCAACACCCGTATAAAAAGCAATTGGAACAAGATCAAATTTATGCTGCTCCCTAATTTTTTTACAAAGCTCTATCCCATCCATTTCCGGAAACAACCAGTCCAAAACAAATAGCGAAGGATTTAATTGATCAATATTATCAAGCAAATCTTGAGCCGTTTGAAATGAAATCACGTCATACCATGCTGAAAGACGACGGCTAAATATTTCACAAACATCTTTATCGTCATCAACAATAATTACAGAATATTTTTCTTTATCCAACATAAAAAGTTTCCTCTCTTTTTATTATTTTTTTTTCTTTTAAGAAATCAATCAATCTGGCTGGTGACCAGGGTTTCTGTAAAATTAAATCAGCAAGCGAAGCAATATCATGGAGCATCTCAGTATGACCAGAAATCATAACAACATGGAAGTTTCTATTAGTAGCAGGATATACATCATTTATTTTCACAAGCCAGTCTGCTCCAGTCATATTACAACCCTCATTATCAACACGTAAGAAATTATCAAGCATAACAAAACGTATTTCATCGTCATGATCATACAGATACTTAAGCCCGGCAGTCGCAGTTGAAACATGAAAACACGTTAAACCAATATTTCTGCAAAAGTTCATTGCAACAGTAGCACAATCAATATCATCTTCAATCACAAGAACTTCAGGAAAAATTTTTCCACGGTTATGCCAATTCAATATCTTCACATAACTATCCAGAGAACTTATGCCGGTGCGCACATCGTTAAACATCAACTTTGGAAGCTGCATTAGCATATCAAGTGGTATAAATAATGGAGTCAAGGCCATTATTATTCCTACAAAAGGAACAATCGTTATAGCACCATCAATGGTCGCCTCTATATCCTGCCACTCGACATTACCGCCGCCCATATCAAAGAACTCTTTAAAAAAAGCCGCGAGGAATACACCAGCGATAGAAAGAATAAGTGCTCCAGCAATCATAGCAGGAAGCCATAAAAGGACCCTTGTCATGGATTCATTAACGCGGCCTACAACCAGAACACGTACGACAATACAGATATAAGCAAGATAGAAAATAACTACCGCGAGGACCTGCCCAACTCGAAAATGCTGAGCTTTATCCAAAGTATCAGGAAAAGCATGGGACATCTCCCAATACAGAATACCGGCAAGCAGAAGACCCGCACCTGTAAGCAATATAATTGCATGCAGTATTGACCTGCTTGAACTTGTTGAGACATTAAGCAATAGCTTACTATCAAAATATTTTTTACGTTTAGCCATAATAATATTTTATAATTTCAAGGGTACCGGCCGCACTTTCTTTAGTTGAAACAATACCGCCTGTTTTTTTAACCGCTTTAACAACTTCCTCAGAAGCATTTGCAGGACAGCCAACTTTTGATGTTACTGAACCATTAAGCATTGAGATATCATTTAACCCGTCTCCAACAGCTAAAATATTTCCTCTTTCTATCCCAAGTCTTGATGCAATTTCAAGTAGAACAGTTGCCTTTGAAAAGGAGCTGTGAAGCATAAATGACCAATCGTGGTTTCCTGACACCTTAGCATTATCAAAGGGTAGAAGAAAATCGTTCATCGTCTTCCTAAGATGTCCAATGTGTTTTGTCGGAACCATATACGCAAACACAATATCATTAATAACGCTATCAAGAATATCAAATTTTGTTTCGACCTTCTTTTCCCATTCCTTGAAAAAGGGTGATATTTTGTCCCACAAGATCTTATGCTTTTTTATCTGAGCAGCATTCCAGTCATCACAGGGCAAATACTCATTATTTCCTTCAAGCATACTAATAAACCTCTGAAGACTAAGCACAGCAACGGGCCTGTCCTCGGGGATAAGTCTTTTTGAGATATCGATTAATGTTTCAGTATACCTGTCAGAATTGATCACCCACCTGACCCCATTACTTCGAAGTGAATTTAAACACTCCATTAATGTTGGGTCCATCTCCAGGCATGGATCATATCTAACTGAAGTTCCATCAAGATCAAGTGCAATTAAATGTGTTGTTTTCATTTCATTCTCGTTTTAAAACTGATAACAATGATTGACTAAATCATATAAATTTATTAGATTTAATAATATAGTTAATGAAATTATCATACAACCTTTTTTTAAGGATTAACATGTCATCTTATGTAATAGGAATTGACATCGGAGGAACAATGATAAAAGGCGCGCTCTTAAATAAAGAGGGCGAACTAATTAAAAAATATGAAACAAAAACACATCCTGAGAATGATACAGTTGAATTCATAGCTAACATTATATCCTTTGTTAATGATATCCGTAACGGACATGAAAATGTTATTTCATTAGGAGTTGGAATAGCAGGACTTCTGAACAACACAAGGGAGATACTTTTTGAATCACCTAACCTGCCAAGCTTAAAGAATGTTCTTTTAAAATCAGAACTACAATCAAAACTTAACCTTCCGGTTTTTATTGAAAACGATGCCAACATTGCTGCTTTAGGAGAATTATATGTTGGTGAAGGACAAACATTGGACAACTTCCTTTTAATGACCCTCGGCACAGGTCTGGGATCCGGTCTTATTCTTAATGGAGAATTATGCATTGGAGAAACCGGAAAAGGCGGAGAATTTGGACATACCATCGTCCAACCAGGAGGAAAACCATGCAGCTGTGGAAAAAGCGGCTGCCTTGAAGCATACTGTTCAGGGACTGCTATGGTAAATATGGCTAAAGAAGCCCTGATATCAAACAGGACTTCAACTTTATTAAAAATCTATATAAAGGATCCATCGTCTCTGACTCCTAAAGCAATATATACAGAAGCTGAAAATGGAGATGAGCTTTGCCATGAAATTTTCAAAAAAACTGCAAAATATCTTGCCATCGGAATATCAAATGTAAACAACCTGCTTGACATACATAACTTCATTATTGGGGGCGGTGTAAGCAAAGCATCTCATATTTTTAAAGAAGGCCTGTTTGAAGAAGTAAAACAGAATGTCTTTAACATATCTAAAAACAAAATTCGAATTATGATCTCAACGCTTGGAAATGACGCTGGAATACTGGGAGCAGGATGGCTTGCAATAAAAGGTGTTTCATAAAATCTACTTTTTTATTTTTTATGGACCCTGCCCTGAGGACGATATGACTTAAAGGTTCTAACTGCTTTACCGCCGCTGAAAATCCTGACAGCTCCGGTAGACTCAGAAATTACCACAGCAACCGCATTAGTATGGAGCGAAATCGCAGCAGCAGCTGCATGTCTGGCACCCAGCCCGCGCATTGGTGTGGTTTTCCCCCCGCCTGCATGCAAAAATATACCTGCGGCTTCCACAATCCCTTCACTATTAACCACAAAAGCACCATCAATTAATGCAAGTTCTTTAATACTTTCCTGAACCTTCTGATCAAAAATATTTCTCTCCTCTTTTTTATATCCCAAAAATGGATTAAAAATCATGGGTTTTGAAAGCTCATGTACTTTTTCAGTATCACCAACAACAAAAATTGTGCCTACGGGTACGCCTTCCCTGCCCTCCTGCCCAAGTTCAATAGCAAGGTTAACCATAGAAAAAAGAACATCAACCGGAATATTTTTACCGATACGTTTAAGATCCCTTGGAGATATTGGGCTTAACTGCTCTTCAACCTTTAGTATCAGCATTGAATCAAGCAATTTATAACCGCCAAGACTATAAAGACAGAGTACGCTCTCTCCTTTAACCAGCTTTCCAGACTCAACCGCAGCCCTTAAAATATATGGCAGACGATCGGTTCTAGCCACAAGGCTGTAATCACATAAAAAGGTTTCTACCTTTATACTCTCAACCAGTTTTTTCCCGGAAACAGCAATTATAAACTGCTTTTTTGCGTAATGAGGAAGCAATGAATTCCACAACGCAATCTTTTCACAAACTACAAGTATCTTTTTAATCTTAAGCTTATCTGCAACCTGCAGAGACTCTTCAATTAAAACTTGTGCTTCTTTGTCAGCTTTTGTAATTGACATATTAATTTATTTATATTTATTAGCTTTTTTGCAATTTAAAGTAATAATTTCTTGAGTTTGATAATAAAATAATAAGTAAAATACTATATTATGTCAATTAATCTTTTTCAAAAATAATCCTAGAAAAGATCCATAATATTCGAGCAATATAAAATCTTAAAATTCAATAAAATAAATAATTAAGAGTTTTAATTTATTATTAAATTATAACAATCATGTTATTATTTATTAATAATAGTATAAATATAAAAAAATAAGGGGATAATTTAGATGAATAAAATCTATGGAATCTTCAAAAAAAGATGACGCATTTTTTATAATTTCAGCAACGCACACAATAAGACCAAAAAAATCGAGCGGATGAACCTTCAAAAAGTAAGAAAAGGTATAGTTGAAAAGATCAATGTCTGCACACACTATATTAAATCCGGACTGGTACAAATCTAGTTGAATCAACAAGAAAACCTGCCGAAGCAAACAATGCTTAAGGCCTGTACCTACTGGCACTGATAACACCTTTTACATTCTTTATTACTTTTTTAATATGGTCCAACTGTTCAAGGCCACTAATCTCAAGTTTGAAAAGGTTAATTGCCTTACTGCCTGGAGACGTTTTAACATTAGCGCCCAGTATGTTGACCTCAGAAGCTGATATCGCAGTAGTGATATCAGCTAAAATACCCTTCTTGTCTTCACACACCACTTCAATTGTAACAACAGCAAGATATTTCGCATCATCATCCCATTTGGCATCAATACTCCTGGAGCAGTCTATATCCTTAACAAATGAACAATTTACAGTATGAACAGTCACTCCCCTGCCGCGGGTAATAAAACCTTTAATCTTATCCCCGGGGATAGGATTGCAGCATTTCGCGAGTCTTACCATTATATCATCCAGGCCATCTATTTTGATTCCCGAAGGATCTTTCTTAACATGTTTTTTAATAACCTTTTTGGCCTTATCTTCAGGCGCTGCCTCTTCCTGGACGTCCTTAGGAAGGAATCTGTTTAAAATATGTCTATAGCTTTTAGTTCCTCTTCCGATAGCCTCCAACAAATCATCAATACTTTTAATCCCCTCTTTTTTCAGCTCTTCAAGAAACTGGCTTTTCTTAATAAGTTTTGAGAAATTAAGATTGGATTTTTTAAAACCTCTGTCACATATTTCTCTTCCCAACCGAATATTTTTTTCACGATCAATCTGTTTAAACCACTGTTTGACCTTGTTTCTTGCACGTATAGTTTTTACAAACTTGAGCCAGTCTCTGCTTGGACTATGATTTAACAATGTCTTTATTTGAACAACATCACCACTTTTTAAATGATATTTTAAACTCACCATATTCCCATCGACTTTTGCACCGACACACTTATGCCCCACATCAGTATGAATACTGTACGCAAAATCTACAGGTGTTGAATCTTTTGGAAGCTCCACAACCTCTCCCGCAGGAGTAAAAACATAGACCTCATCCGGGAAGAGATCCAGACGAAAGGTCTCAAGAAGTTCATGATAACCTTTTAAATCTTTTTGAGATTCAATTATCTGCTGCAGCCATTCAAACCGCTGGTCATCTTTCAGCTCAATTTTTCTGCCTTCCTTATATTTCCAATGCGCGGCAATTCCATGTTTGGCAACAGTATCCATTTCCCCGGTTCGAATCTGTATTTCTATTCTTTGACCATATGGGCCTATCACTATTGTATGCAGAGATTGATACATATTTCTCTTTGGAAGAGAAATATAATCTTTGAATCTTCCAGGAATCGGTCTCCAGATCGAATGAAGAATTCCTAAAACTTCATAACACTCTTTCCTTTCATCCACAATTATACGAAAAGCCGTTATGTCATATATCTGGCTAAAATCCAGATTCTGTTCCTGCATCTTGTTAAAGATACTGTGAATATGTTTAGGTCGGCCAAGAATTGTGGATTTTATCCCAAACTGATTTAATTTTTCATCAATAATATCAATAACTTCCTTTACATATTTTTCCCTCTGATCTGAAGTAACAACAAGTTCATCTTCGATCTCCTGATAAACCTTTTCATTCAGGTACCGTAAAGAAAGATCTTCGAGTTCTTTTTTTATAAAGAAAATACCAAGACGGTTAGCGAGCGGCACATATATATCAAGAGTTTCTCTTGATATAGCAGCTTGTCTTTTTGGCGAGACAAATTCAAGCGTCCTCATATTATGAAGACGGTCAGCAAGCTTAATTAAAATAACACGAATATCCTTGGACATTGCAAGAAGCATTTTCCTGAATGTCTCGGCCTGCCTGTCAATACGGCTTTTATGGGTGAGTTTACTAATCTTTGTAACACCATCAACTAAAAAAGATATCTCCTCACCGAATTTCTCTTCCAGCTCTTCAATCGTGGCATAGGTGTCCTCAACCGTATCATGAAGCAATCCTGTTGAAACGGTATACTCGTCAAGATTCATCTCGGCAAGTATCATAGCAACAGAGATAGGGTGATTAAGATAGGGTTCGCCGGAAAGCCGGGTCTGCCCATGATGGACCTGCGCAGAAAAGATATAGGCCTTTCTGATCAGATCAAAATCAGCGTCTGGGTGATATGTCGCGATATAATCGACAATATCATTTATTCTGACAATACCCGTTCTTTTCATCCCTCAGCCTTTTACAACCAGATTAGATGCATTCAATAACAGCTGAAACTGCTTCTTCAACAGCAACTTTCTTAACCTCTCCGGTCTTTCTTATTTTAATATCAATAATATTTTCTTTAACCGCAAATTTACCAACGGTAACACGAACAGGTATTCCAACCATATCCGCATCTTTAAACTTAATACCAGCCCTTTCATCTCTGTCATCTATGATGACATCTACGCCCTTTTCAATTAACTCCTGGTATATATTTTCTGCGATCTGCATCTGGGCTTCATCACTGGTATTAACCGGAACAACAATTACTGAAAAAGGCGCAATTGCGGCTGGAAAGATAATACCGTCCTTATCATGGGACTGTTCAATAGCTGCGGCAACTGTTCTTCCTACTCCGATACCATAACATCCCATTACCATTTCAATTGATTTCCCATCTTCATCAAGATAAACAGCGTTCATGGCTTTACTATATTTCGTCCCAAGCTTAAAAATATGCCCTACCTCGATTCCCCGGGAAGTGGATAATGGTTTGCCGCATCTGGGACATGCATCACCCTCATCTGCAAGACGGATATCTGCAAACTCTTTCACTGTAAAATCGCGATTAAAGTTTACATTTACAAGGTGAATATCCTTCTCATTACCACCAGTGATCATGTTCATTCCGCCAATCAGACCGTAATCCGCAATAATTCTTACATCCTTCATTCCAACAGGACCTGCAAATCCTCTAGGGGCATGGGTTAATTTTTCAATAACATCTTCCTCTGCAAGTTCAAGTTCATCACAGGCAAGCAGGTTTTTAAGCTTTATCTCATTTATCTCATGATCACCTCTGACAAGCACAACCAGAGGGCCGTCTGAACTGTTAAATACCAAGGTCTTAATAAGTTTTTTTGGCTTCGCCTTTAAAAATCCGGTCACCTCTTCAATGGTTCTCATCTCAGGAGTCTCGATTTTTGTGATCTCTTTAAAATTTTCACTTGAGACCTCCAAACTCTCAGGCTTTTCAATCTCAGCTTTCTCAGTATTTGCGGCATAATCACATTCAGAACAGGTAACAATCATATCTTCACCTGTCTCTGCAAGAACCATAAACTCATGAGAGAAATTACCTCCAATTGGACCGCTGTCTGCCTCAACCGGCCTGAACTGCAGGCCCAGCCTATCAAATATTCGGGAATAGGCCTCATACATCTTCTTATAACTTTCTTCTGCGCCTTTCTCATTTACATCAAAGCTGTAAGCATCTTTCATAATAAACTCTCGGGCACGCATGACTCCAAAACGCGGTCTAATTTCATCTCTAAACTTGATATGAATCTGATAGAGATTAATAGGTAGCTGTTTATATGAAGACACAACACCTCTGACCAGGTCTGTTATGACCTCCTCATGTGTCGGTCCAAGACAAAACTCACGGTTGTGCCTATCCTTCAATCTTAAAAGCTCTTTTCCATACACATCCCATCTTCCGCTCTCATGCCAGAGTTCAGCCGGCTGGACAAATGGAAGAGTAACCTCCATGGCTCCTGCCCGGTTCATCTCCTCACGAACAACCTGAGAAGTTTTTTGAATTACCCGTTCACCAAGAGGCAGTGTTGAATATATACCTGTTGCAAGTTTTCTTATCATTCCAGAGCGAAGCATCAGTTTGTGGCTAGCCACCTCTGCTTCAGCAGGATTTTCTCTTAAAGTAGGAATTAAAAACTGTGAATAACGCATCTTTCTAAATTGTCCTTTCCGGATTTACAAGTGTTACTTTTTTATTAAATTTGTATTTATTACATAAAATCATTCTAATTCAACTGATCTCTAGTTTTTTAACTTCTTCAAACAGAGCATCAAACATTTCTTTTTTTGGAACCTTCTTTACAATTTTACCCTTTTTAAAAATAACCCCACATTTCTTACTGCCGGCCAAACCGACATCAGCTTCTTTTGCCTCCCCCGGACCATTCACCTCACAGCCCATTACAGCTACTTTAAATGAGGTTTTAAACCCTGCCATTTTCTTTTCAATTCTTTGAGCTATTTGAATCACGTCTGCCTGCTGACGCGCGCAGGTCGGACATGATATCAGTTCAGGACCTCTGCTCCGCAAACCAAGACTCTTTAATATCTCAAAACCGGCAAGAACTTCTTTTACAGGATCAGCAGACAGCGAAACTCGAAGAGTATCACCGATTCCCTCACTTAAGAGTATTCCCAGCCCTACTGATGATTTTATTGTGCCGGAAAAAGCTGTCCCGGCTTCAGTTATCCCAATATGCAGGGGATATCGTGTTTTTTTTGAAAGCTTACGATAAGCCTCTATTGAGGTAACAACATCAGAAGACTTAATGGAAACTTTAATCTTATTAAAATTCATCATTTCAATAAGACTAATATTCCTTAAAGCACTCTCCACCAAAGCCTCGGCCGTAGGATGTCCGTATTTTCTGAGGATATCCTTTTCAAGCGACCCGGAATTAATACCCACGCGTATTGGGATACCCACATCAGCAGCTTTGGTGACAATCTTTTCCAGTCTCTTAATATTTCCAATATTCCCTGGATTAATCCTGATGCAAGCAGCACCTGAATCAATACTTTTAAGAGCAAGTCTGTAATTAAAATGAATATCTGCAATAACAGGAATATTGACTTTACTGACAATATCACTTAAGGCTTCAGCAGCTTTATCATCAGGCACCGCAACTCTGGCAATATCACATCCTGCTTTTTCAAGCCTTCTGATCTGGGAGACGGTTGCCTTTACGTCTTTGGTATCGGTATTTGTCATAGACTGTACGCTCACAGGAGAGCTGCTTCCAACCACAACAGAACCAACACATATTTTTTTTGTCTTTTTTCTTTTCATAATAAATATTAAGGTTTAGATTTTTGATTTTGTCCCTATAAACTAGGATACCCGGCTTACATTATCTGTTTTCAAGCTTGCAATGACATCATTAATATCTAACACGCCTTTATCAGATAAATAATTCTTAATTCCATCAATAATTGATAACGGCAATTTTGGATCCACAAATAGCCCCGTTCCCACCTGAACAGCACAAGCACCGCAAATTAAAAACTGTAACGCATCTGATGCGTCTGTGATACCGCCAATACCTACAACAGGGATTGATACGGCTTTTACGGTTTCCCAGACCATCCTGAGAGAAAGTGGTCGGATAGCAGGACCGGAAAGACCACCGGTAATATTTGCAATAGCTGGTTTGCACTCATCAATATCAATTACCATACCGGTAAAAGTATTTGTTAGGGAAACTGCATCTGCGCCTGCCTCTTCAACTCTTTTTGCAATAGCTGAAATATCAGTTACATTCGGTGTAAGTTTTACGATCAGCGGTTTATCTGTCACTGCTCTGACCTTCCGTGTAACTTCATAGGCCATTTCAGGATCAGTACCAAATGTTATCCCGCCCTCTTTGATATTCGGACAGGAGATATTTGCTTCAAGCGCATCAACACCTTCAACATTTGAAAGCTTTTCAGCAAGCTCAACATAATCTTCAATTTTTGAGCCATAAAAATTTACAATTACAGCAGTATCATATTGCCTGAGAAACGGCATTTTATCAGCAACAAAACTATTAAAACCAATATTCTGCAGGCCGATGGCATTAAGCATTCCTGAAGGCGTTTCTACTATTCTAGGAGGAGGATTACCCTGTGAAGGCTCAAGTGAAATTCCCTTGGTTACAATTGCACCAAGCATATTAATATCAATAAGCGAAGAATATTCCTCACCATAACCAAAGGTACCCGAGGCAACCATAACAGGATTTTTTAGAACCAGCTCTCTAATTTTTACAGATAAATTCATTATTTTTTCTGTCATGAAAATATTCAGTCATCTTTAGGTTAACATTCTATTATCACTCAGTTTCAGCTTATTGTTTATCAACCCTGATTCTCCCAGTCAATTTCTGTGCTTTTAAAAACAGGGCCGTCAACACATACCCTCTTATATGTATCACCCTTTGTACAGGTCACACATCCAAGACATGCCCCCACACCGCATGCCATCTTCTCTTCTAACGATACCTGGCAAAACAGATTAAAATTTGCTGCTGTTTCATAAACCTTTTCTGACATTTTTATTGGTCCGCAGCAGAAGATCGATGAGTTTGTAAATCCGGATTCAGAAGCTGATTTTAGAATATTATTTAACGATTCTGTTACGAAACCTTTATCTCCTTTGCTTCCATCTTCTGTTGAATAGTACAGATCACACCCATCCAGATTTTGATCTTCAAGAATAATTGTTTCTGAAACCGACCTTGCGCCAAAGAAGATCCTAACATCAACACCTTTTCCGTTAAGCTTTCGGGCTAAAAAAAGAAGCGGCGCAATTCCCATCCCACCTCCAACAAGATATGCATTTTTAAGGTCATCAGCTATTGAAAAACCATTACCTAACGGCCCCAGAATATCAACAATCCTGCCAGGCTCCCATTTGGACATAATTTCTGTTCCGATTCCCTTAACCTGAAAAAGAACTTCAGCCATATCTCCCGAAACACCGCTGAGAGTAAACGGCCGTCTTAACAGAGGATCCGTACCATTATCTGGCTGTACCATCACAAAACTTCCCGGACATGCGTTTTCAGCAAGATACGGCGCTTTAAATTTTATCAGAAATATTCCTAAAGCAAGTTCTGTATTAGAAACAACTTCAGCTAAAACAATATCTGGCTTCAAAAACAACCTCACTCTAAAAGTAAATTAATAACTGTTATTGACTGACAGAAAATTCTCTATATCAAGAGCCATTAAAATAGCGTCTTCTTTTGTATCAGAGTAATATTCCTTTCGGATACCTTTTTTTATAAAACCTGACTTTTTATAAAATGCCATTGCAATGTCATTAGATTCCCGGACTTCTATTAATAGAGTTTTTACATAATTACCAAAAACCTTATGAATAAGATGATTTAACAGCATTGTACTGTAACCGCATGTACGGAAATCTGCTCGGCACGCAATTTTATTAATGGTACACTCATCAAGTACTATCCAGGAACTGATATAAGCAACAACCTCTTCATCATCAAAAAGACAATAACAATTAGAATTCTCCAAGTCTGTCTCCTGTATATACATGGCCTTGGTCCATGGGGTTGGAAATGATACCCTCTCAATCTCAAGAACCGCATCAATATTTGCTGCTTCCATCTTTTTAATACGTACCCGCATTTATAAGGGTTCCTTCTGAAAATAAAAAAATACTTAAAAGTCAGTTAACTACAAAAAATAATACTATTCCCCTGGAGGATTATCATTTTTGAGTATCTCACTTGCTATACATATGTTTTTCCGTCCATATAATTTAAGATCTTTAGCAAGTTCTTTTAGTTTATGCCCGTTTTTCCTCAAAGTGATGAGCCTTATTAATATGGGCAGATTTACCCCTGTAATAACTTCAACCTTACCGGACTCAAGAAACGAAAGGCTGAGATTAGAAGGTGTTCCTCCAAACATATCTGTTAATATCAGCACCCCATCTCCATCATCAACTTTTTTAACAGCACTCGAAACTTTTTTTATTGCATCATCAGGAGGTTTCTGAATATCAAAACTGACAGCAGTAAAATTTTTCACTTCACCTGCAATTAGCTTTACTACAGTCAAAAGTTCGTCCGCTAAATTACAATGACCTACTATAACAACACCAATCATAGACCCTCCTTAATATTTAATTCAACTAAAGCTCCAGGTTCCTAAAATATAACTATTTATTCCACACGAAAAATATCTTTTAGATATCCAGCAGCTTCAACTGAACTGTGTTTTCCACCAACACACCCAACAATAACCATTAGAGAGGACTTCTCCCACCACGCGTTAAAAACGAGGTCTGAAATTACAAGTAGTTCACTATCTTCTTCATAATTTATTTAACATGGCCCGAAAAAACCCTGCTTCTAACTTCAACAACCTGCGCAACTCATGAACAGTCGTCGGATGAAATGTTACATAACTTTTTAAACTTCGGCAATAGCAGTATCAGTAGATTATCAATACAGAAAAAGCCCAAGTCTTCCAGAGTCCTAAGTGCTGTACTCTTACCTGAGCCGGATAGGCCATTTTAATATTCTAATACTGACCACTTTCATAGGTAGTTAAAACCCTATAACAAAGCAATGCTCTTATAAATAAAAATGGTTTAGCTGCTTAAATTAAGAAGAAAGGTTTTCATCCTTTTCAATTATAATATTAAGTAAAGTCTCTGTGTCAGAGGCCATCAAAAGACTGTTTTTAAATTCTGTTTCTCTTAACATTCTGGACAAACGCGCCAGTGCTTTCAAATGAAGACCAGCTGAATCAGCCGGTGCGACAAGAAGAAAGACCAAACAAACAGGTTTTCCATCAATCGCATCAAAATCAACGCCCTGCCCGCTCTTACCAAAAAGCAAAATAATATTATCAAGGCCCTTCAGTTTCCCATGAGGTATTGCAACACCATCACCGATTCCCGTACTGCCAAGTTTTTCTCTTTCTAATAAAGCATTTAAAAGCTCAACTTTATCAATTTCTCCCTTGCTGGCAGCCAGCACTTCCACTAGTTCTTCAAGCACCTGCTTCTTAGTACTACCTTCAAAATCCGATATAATATAATTTTTATTAATTAGTTCGCTAAATTTCATCGTTAAATTCTCACAAAAGGTTCAAACAAGAAAACAGATACTAATAATCTATTGTTTATCCGGTTCTATAAGACCAAGATCACCATCCCTGCGTTTATATAAAATATTTACTTTTTCAGTTGCTGAATTTTTAAATACCAAAAATTCATTATCAATTAAATTAATATGTTCAACTGCTTCATCAAGATTCATCAGCTCAACAATAACACTTTCAGTTTTTACAACACTGCCCGCATCACTGTCACCTAAACCTTCAACTGACAAGATATTATGTTTAGCTTTTCTATGCTGATCCTTATGGCTGGTAAGCTTATCCTTATACTTTCTTGCCTGACTTTCGATTTTATCCATAACAAGATCAATTGCTGAATACATATTGTCTTCTGATACTTCTTTAGCCGTTATCTTACCCTTATTCACATCAACAATTACCTCAGCTATATGACGTCTTTTTTCCAGAGAAAGAATTACATGTACATCATTGAGGTTCGGAACATACCTTTCTATTTTCAGAACTTTTTCTTCTGAATACGATTTTAAAGCGTTATTTGGTTCGAGATGTCTAAACGTTACCGTCAATCCCATAACAACTCCTTTAATAAATAGTTTATATGTGAACCTTTCTTCTTGAAGAAGAAAGGATGCCCAACTTTTCTCTATATTTTGTCACAGTTCTGCGGGCAATACTTATACCCTGCTGTTTAAAAACATCAGCAATTTCCTGATCACTATAAGGTTTTTTAGAATTCTCGCTCTCAATAAGCACCTTCATCCTGCTCTTAACACCTTCAGATGCAATTGATTCACCATTCTCTGTATTAAGACCACTATTAAAAAAATATTTGAGCTCGTATATGCCTCGTGGAGTATGCACATACTTATTTGTTGTTACCCTGCTTATATTGGATTCGTGCATTTCAATATCATCCGCAACATTTCTTAAAACAAGCGGTTTTAAATGGTCAGCACCATAATCAAAAAAATCGCGCTGGAATTTAATAATACTATTCATAACATTTACAATTGTACTCTGTCTGTGATAAACACTCTTCACCAGCCATACTGCTGATCTGATCTTCTCTTGTATATACTCTTTAGCCTTGTCCGAATTTAAATTATTATTTGACAACATTTTTTTATAAAAAGAGTTAATTTTAAGTTTGGGCTGACCATCTTCATTTAACACAACAACATACTCACCCTTTACTTTATAAACATAAATATCCGGGGTTATATACTGAGTATCACCCTCATTATAAGCCTTGCCTGGTCTCGGATCCATATTGGCTATTATTTCACAAGCAGCCACAACTTCTTTAAGGTGAATTTGAAGATCTTTAGCAATCACCTGGTATTTTTTTCTCTCGAGATTCTTTAAATGATTTGTTAGTATTTTTTTTACCAGCATATTATCACCGTGAAGAAGTTCTGCCTGTACAAGCAGACACTCCTGCAAATCAAGCGATGATACCCCCACAGGGTCAAAATATTTAATCTTTAAGCGAACCTTTTCAACCAGTTCTATTTCAACTCCGGCGGCTGAAGCGACTTCCTCCAGAGAAGCCTTGAGATAGCCATTGCGGTTCAGATTCCCGATAATGTATTCACCAATCTCCATCTCTTTATCATTCAAATCATGAAGCCTTAACTGCCATAGTAAATGATCAACAAAAGTATCCGGCTTTGTAGCAATAGAATCATACTGTTCTCTATCTTCACCACCAGATAAATAAGAAGAGGTAGATGGATTAATGGAATTATCAACAAAATCCTTCCAGTCAAATTCATTATCATTTTTTACTTCGGGCTGATCAATCGAACTTTCATTAGCAACAGCCAGTTCATCTTTTACCTCCCCCGGCTCATCAGACTCAGACTCCAACTTCTCATCAAGCACCGGATTTTCGTCAATCTCCTGTCTAATAAGATCTGTCAGCTCAAGTCTCGAAAGCTGCAACAACTTTATTGCCTGCTGTAACTGGGGAGTCATAACAAGCTGCTGAGAAAGTTTTAAGTTTTGTTTAAGTTCAAAAGCCATTTTAATCTGTAACTACATTCTAAAATTTTCACCCAAGTAAATGCTTCGGGCTTTACTGCTATTAACTATTTTGTCAGGCGCACCCTCTTCAAGGATTTTTCCATCACAAACAATATAAGCACGGTCACATATTCCAAGAGTCTCACGAACATTATGATCAGAAATAAGCACTCCAATACCCTTCAAGGTCAGTCTTGAAATTATATTCTGTATTTCCTGCACTGAGATTGGATCAACACCTGTAAACGGTTCATCAAAGAGAATAAATGCAGGTGATGTTACCAGTGCTCTTGTGATTTCAACCCGTCTCCGCTCTCCTCCGGAAAGCAGATATGCTTTTCTTTTAGCAATATGGGAAATATTAAGTTCTTCAAGATGCTCATGAAGCCTGTCCAACATTTCTTCACGGCTGATAGGAAGAGTCTCGAGAATTGCCAGTATATTCTCTGCAACAGTAAGTTTTCTGAAAATTGACGTTTCCTGAGGAAGATAGGTAATACCCTCTCTTGCCCTTATGTACATGGGATAGTCTGTTATTTCTTCATTATTGTAAATAACTTTGCCACCATCAGGCTTGTATATTCCCACAAACATATAAAAAGTAGTTGTCTTCCCAGCACCATTTGGCCCAAGTAGTCCAACAACTTCACCCTTATTGACATTCAGAGAGATACTATCTACAACCTTTTTCTTACCAAAATATTTGACCAGCCCTTCTGACCTTAAGCAACTCATTTAAAGTTTATTGCTCCTTAACAGTTTATCAGTTACCTACACTTATAAAGTGTAGTGTAGTATATTATGATCAATTAATACATCACCTAACATATATTTTTATTTCAATTTTTAACAAATCAGGGCACTGCCTATTTTATTAGGGTTTAGTTTTCTCTGGATATATAGTAGCGTTCACTCTTCCGTCGGGACCACCTTCAACTATGCTCCTGTCTTCCTTTAAAAACACAGTGATCTTTTTACCCTGAATAACATTATCGCCCTGCCATACTCTTGGGTTTCCAGTCACAACAACCTTTTGTTCCTGATTATAAAATATTATATTTCCCCCGGTTATAATACGTTCACCCTGAGTAATTTTCACATTTCCACTTATAACCATAGTTTTGATATCACCTTTATCATTATAAAGAACATCCATCTTGTCAGCAAACATAACGATATCAGCCTGCCGTGCCACAACATTCCCGTCAAACATAATCCTGTTTGCGCTATTATCATATTCCAGAGAATCCGCATTTATGTTTACTGGTTTATCAAACTTAAATGATTTATTCCCAATTTTTTTATTTGTTTTTTTTTCTTTCACAGCTGTAACTTCTTTTTTAATCACGTTATCTGACTCGGAGATATTGGACTCAGTTACCTGCTCATTTTCAGCTGTAATTAATTCCTTCTCCACGGTATGTTCTGACAGAGGCTTTTCATCAGCCTCAGGCACAGAAAAAACATTACTCTCAACAGATTTCTCCTCATCTTTTAATACTCTTTTATCTTCACCTATTTCGTTTTCCATTGCGAAAATAAAGTCTTCATCCACTTTCAAATCATCATCTACTTTAACATTCATTCTTTGCGACAAAGGTATATACTCAGCCTTCTCAAGGACATCAGCTTCAATTTTTGAAGCGATTGATTCTACCAACAACTCTATGTCTGAGCCCTCAACAAATGCTTTTAAATATTCTTCCGGAAGGGAAGCATTAAAAAGCTGAACATCTATACTATGATATTCGTTAATTTTAGTTACACTTCCAAACAGAATAAAGTTTGCGCCAAGAAGCTTTGAGATTTCTTTCAACTGTTCAGAATCAAAATGACTGACGTCTGCTTTTATCACTGACTGAACATTTTTAATCTCGCATAAATAAACGTACGGGTTAAGATCCAGCTTATCAGAAAGCATCAACGCAAAATCTCTACCCAACTTTTTCTCAGCGTCAGCGCTATAAACTTTAAACGGCACCACTGCCAGTTTAACCGGAATTCCTTTTTCAGCACTAACAGTTTCATAAAGTAAAACGATTATCATCAAAACCAGTATTAAAACAAATCTATTTCTTCTCTGCATTTTGTGAAGCCCTCACTTTGTCAAGGATCAACAACTTCTTCTCATTTATGTTTATGACAACACCAACTCCCTTAATGGTAACTTTTTCTCTCGTTATCAAAACTTTATTATTTGTTGTCATTAGTTTTTTTTTATGGTTATAGTAAAGTATTTCCGTATGCAGCTCTGTCCTGTCCGGCATCACAACCTCGACTTGACCTTTAATTTCGATATCGCGTGTTTTTGTATTAAACAGGCCTTCATTCCCCGTCACATAGTAAGTTTTATCATCAGAATATATTCGTGCTTCAACCCCCTCAAGGATCAGCCGTTCTTTATCTTCAAAATATCTCGCAGTATCTGCCTTTAAATCCCATTCTTTGATATTTTCTTCATTAACTGTACTGTATATCACCTTTTCCAGCTTTACATTCGACTCCTCTGAAGCATCATCTGTTTTCTGTATCTCTGGAGTTATCTCTTTTTTTCTGTCATCATTAAATGATATTACAACAACTACTAAGATTACCAAAAGGGCAAAACACAAAAGAACTTTACGAGCTTTTTCAATCCTTAACATATCCAACCTTTTGATTTATCATTTTATACATGCCCTCTTCCCGCCTGCTGTTAAAATATCTTTAAAAAAACTAGAATCAGACAACACCGGCTTTTAAAATATCATGCAGGTGGATAACGCCGCTGATCTTTTTCTGATCATGGTCTGAAGGAATAAAAAGTGAAGTGATAGTGTGCTCCTCCATAATCCGCAGAGCTTTAGCTGCTAAATCTGATTTTGCAATAAGTTTTGGTGATGTTGTCATCACCTCTCCTGCTTTGGTTAAAAGAAAATCCTTATTCCGCTCTAGTCCGCGCCGCAAATCGCCGTCAGTTATGATTCCCACTAGTTCTTCATCCTGAGTACAAACAGCTGTCATTCCGAACCTTTTCGATGTCATTTCAATCAGGGTCTTCTCCATCGAATCATTTTCAAAAACAACAGGGACAGAATTACCCGAATGCATAAGATCCTCAACTTTTAATAAAAGTTTTTTACCCAAAGCACCGCCTGGATGAAGTTCTGCAAAATCTTCTTTGCTAAAGCCCCTTTCCTCAAGAACTGTCACAGCCAGGGCATCTCCCAGTGCCATTGTTGCGGCAGTACTCGCCGTAGGCACAAGTCCCAGCGGACATGCTTCTTCTTTCACCCCTATGTCAAGTACAGCATCACCGTTTTTAGCAAGCGTTGAGTTTAAATTTCCTGTCATTACAATAAGTTTAATACCTTTACGCTTAATTATCGGAAGAATACGCACAACTTCCTCTGTCTCACCGCTATTTGAAATAGCTATAACAACATCATGTTTTGCAATCATTCCCATATCACCATGAACCGCTTCTCCTGGATGAAGAAAAAAAGCGGGGGTTCCTGAACAGGCCAGAGTAGATGCTGTCTTATTTGACACCAGCCCTGATTTACCCATACCTGTAACAATAACCTTACCCTCACAGTTCAAAAGAATATCAACGGACTTATTAAAGTCATTATTCAGCTTATTCCTGAGATCGAGAATTGCCTCGGCTTCTATTTCAAGTATTCTTTTTGCTCTATCAATCACTATTCTCAACCCCTCCCCAAAACCTGCTGTTAAGCATTTTGTAAATCTCTGCGAACGAATAAACTGTGCCACTGACCATTAAAACAATTTTTAATTATCACCACGCAAGCTTATTATCCGTTTATAGAGTACGCAGTAAAAGTAACTAGTTTATAACCTTAACATTTTCAGTAATATCTAAAACCTGTGCTAAAAGTTTTTTTAAATCTGACAACCCTAGTGAGTTCGGACCGTCACATAAAGCATCTTTCGGTGATTGATGTACTTCCAAAAACAAACCGTCAATTCCAACGGCAGCTGCAGCCCTTGAAAGCGGCGCGGCAAACCTTCTGTCCCCGCCGGAAGAATTCCCTTTACCACCAGGCAGCTGCACACTGTGGGTCGCATCAAAAACAACCGGAGCCCCCATGTCACGCATAATAATAAGTGACCGCATATCAACAACCAAGTTGTTGTATCCAAAGGAAGAACCTCTCTCCGTCAGAATAATGTTAGGATTTCCCACGGACTTCATTTTTTCAACAACTGAGCGCATATCACCTGGAGCAAGAAACTGGCCTTTTTTAATATTAACTGCTTTTCCGGTACGAGCCGCAGAAACAAGCAGATCTGTCTGCCTGCATAAGAAAGCCGGTATCTGAAGGACATCCAGGACTTCAGCAGCCGGTTCAATCTCTTCAGTTTGATGCACATCAGAAATAACCGGTATACCCATCTCCTTTTTTACCCGGGCCAATATTTTAAGCCCCAGATCCAGTCCCGGGCCTCGGAAAGAATCAATTGAAGTCCTGTTCGCCTTGTCATAAGACGCTTTAAACACAAATGGGATACCTGCTTCTACAGCTATCTCATTTATCTTCTCTGCAAGAGCCAAAGTACTTTTCTCATCCTCAATCACACATGGCCCGGCTATTAAAACAAGCGGGTTATCTCCACCAATCTTTACATTTCCTGCTATGACTTCATTAACTTTTGACATATTTATTTACAGATTAAATATTAAATAGAAAATTATGTTAAATATAAATATCTATTAAAGATACTACTATAATTAACAATAAAGCTATCTTTTCTTTTCACATGCTGCCGCAATAAAAGCACTGAAAAGCGGCTGCGGATCAAGAGGACGGGACTTAAATTCAGGATGAAACTGACACCCCAAAAACCAGGGATGATCCTCAATCTCAACAATTTCCATCAGTGCTGCATCAGGGCACACCCCCGACATCATAAGCCCACCATTTTCGAGTGTGTCTCTGTATTCATTATTAAATTCATAACGGTGTCTGTGCCGTTCCATAATGCTTTTTCTTTTATAAGCGTTAAAAGCATTTGAATCTTCCTTAAGCTCACAGGGATATTCTCCCAGCCTCATGGTTGCACCAAAATCCGAGCCTTCATCCCGAACCTGTATCTCCTGTTTCTGATAATCAAACCATTCCTTTAAAAGCAGAATAACAGGGTGTTTGGTTTTAGAATCAAATTCCATACTGTTTGCTTCATCAAGACCGCACACATTCCTTGCAAATTCAACCACTGCAAGCTGCATCCCGAGACATATGCCAAAGAAAGGAATTTTGTTTACACGCGCGTAACGTATCGCTTCGATCTTTCCGGGGATTCCCCGGTCGCCAAAACCGCCCGGGACAAGAATACCGTTAACCTCATCAAATAATGATGAGCAATTATCATCTGTTATAGTTTCTGAATCAATATATTTAAGATCAACCTTGGCATTATTCGCTATTCCACCATGAAGTAAGGATTCGTTAAGACTTTTATATGAATCTACCAGATCAACATACTTACCCACAATTGCAATGGTTACTTTTTTCTCCGGTTTTTTGATTATTTGTACAATCTCATCCCACTTCTCAATCTGGGGAGCCCGGGTCCATATGTTTAAAAGCTCAACCACTTTCTCATCAAGTCCTTCCCTGTGAAAGTTAAGCGGTACCTCATAAATTGTTGAACAGTCTTTTGCAGTGATAACACAGTCTCTGGAAATATTACAAAAAAGAGCGATCTTGTCTTTTATATCCTGAGGCAAAAATCTGTCTGAACGGCATATCAGGACATCAGGCTGTATTCCAATCTGAAGAAGCTCCTTAACACTGTGCTGAGTAGGTTTTGTTTTAAGCTGGCCTGCAGTAGACACAAAAGGAACCAGAGTTAAATGTAAATAGATAGCATTATCTTTACCTACGTCAATTTTGCACTGCCTGATTGCTTCAAGAAAAGGAAGTGACTCAATATCACCCACTGTTCCACCGATCTCAATGATTGCAACGTCAACACCCTCTGCAACCTGCATGATCTTCTCTTTTATTTCGTTGGTAATATGGGGGATGACCTGGACCGTGGCACCGAGATAGCCGCCCTTTCTTTCCCGTGTAATAACAGCATCATATATCTGTCCGGTGGTGAAATTATTATTACTTCCCATCCTGGCTGTAGTAAAACGCTCATAATGACCCAGATCAAGATCAGCTTCGGTACCATCATCAGTTACAAAAACCTCACCATGCTGCAGCGGATTCATAGTTCCGGGATCAACATTAATATACGGATCAAGCTTAAGAAAGGTTACCTTAAGGCCCCTAGCCTCAAGCAGCGCACCCAATGATGCGCCAGCAATTCCTTTTCCGAGTGAAGAGAGTACACCACCGGTCACAAAAATAAACTTTGGCTTCATCTTTCTCTCTTTCCTTTCCATAACAAGCTAAAATCCTTATTAGTATTTACCATCCATTAGCTTTTCAACCCTTATTATATCGTCCGGCACATCAACTCCAACAGGATAATAATCGGTCTCTTTTACCATTATCGAATACCCATTTTCAAGCACCCTCAGCTGTTCCAGTTTTTCAGCTTTTTCAAGCAGAGTCTGCTCCATCTTGGATACTTTAAACAGAAAATCTCTTCTATAAACATAAAGCCCAATATGCCTGTAAAAGTCAACCTGATTATGGCCGTCCCTGTCAAAGGGTATAACAGCGCGTGAAAAATAGAGCGCAAAGTCATTAATGTCAGTTATAACTTTAACTATATTAATATCTGATATTTCATTATTTTTTAATATTTTAGTTTTAAGCGTTCCCATCGGAATACTGCAGTCATTTACAAGAGGCAGTATGGCCTCCTCAATAGCAGCTGCAGGCAGCACAGGCTCATCTCCCTGAACATTTATAATAAGATCCGCATCAATATTTTCCGCAGCTTCTGCGATCCTGTCTGTTCCAGTCTCATGGTCTGGAGAAGTCATTATGGCCTCCCCGCCAAATCCGCATACTGCGTTTCTAATCTCTTCACTGTCCGTTGCTACTATCGTCTTATCAACCATATTGCATGCAACCGTATTTTCATAAACCCACTGAATCATGGGTTTACCATTTATGAGCGCAAGAGGTTTGCCCGGGAAACGGGTAGAACCAAATCTTGCAGGAATAATCGCGGCACACTTCATAATTATAATTAAAAATTTTAGTTATCTAAGACCTGAAAGCTGGTCTTTTCCTCTCACTCTCATGACAGACTTTACTAGAATCAGAAAAATCACCAGGATTAAAACCAGAATAATTCCGCCCCAGTACGGAGGCAATATAAAAAGAAGCAGTAAATTGTGATACATTAACTTGAAAAAACCGGCTTTTTTAATCTCATTTAAAGCAACAAGCGGATATGTCTCAATCTCCATGCCATTTAAAAGAACTTTTACCTCTCCAATTATCTGCCCCTTTTCAACAGGTGCAAATATCCTGTCCGGGAACTCTTTATTGATCTGAATATTTCCCTTTGCCTCTCTTGGAACAGTTACTGATGCAGTCTTTATCGTCCCAAGCTGAACTTCAGAATCAGCACCCTTCCACACAGGCACCTCTGCTATTTTTTCATCAGCGTTTATAACTTTAACTGTATTAAAGTTCCTGAACCCGTAATTAAGCAGTTTAAGTGCAATATTTTCTCTTTCTCTTTCACCCTTACTTCCCATAACCACCGCAACAAACCTGTCTTCTCCCTTTTGTGCAGTAGCTATAATGTGAAACCCTGCCTTTGAAAACCATCCTGTTTTAAGGCCGTCTACACCGTAATCCAACCAGAGAAGTCCATTCCGGTTAGGCTGGGTAATTTTATTAAAAGTCATCTTCTTTATACTGTGATATTTCAAAACCTCAGGATGGTGTTTGATATAATAAACTGAAAGAGTTGCCATATCACGCGCAGTTGTTATCTGCCCTTCAACAGGCAGTCCGTGACTGTTCTTAAACAGGGAACTGTCCATCCCAATGAGATCTGCTTTTTCGTTCATCCTCTCAACAAAGACCTCTTCAACACCCGAAATATGCTCTGAAACAGCGACACAGGCATCATTTGCGGAAACAACAGCAATTCCCTTAAGCATTATCTCCAGAGGTACGGTTTTACCCACCTCAAGAAACATCCGCGAGCCCTTTGTTTTCCAGGCTTTTTCACTAACCCGAACATCGTCATCAAGGCTTATATAAGCATCATCAACCGAGTCAAAAGCCAGGTTAAGGGTCATCAGTTTTGTGAGGCTTGCAGGCGGAATCGGAGCTTCTGCATTCTGGGCATATATCACCTGCCCGGAGTTTACATTTATTAAAACTGCAGCTTTAGCTTTTACCTTAAAAGGCAGGATAGTATCAGTATTTGCCGATGCAAAAGACATACAGGCAAAGATTATAAACACACTATATGCCAAGACGAAGATACAGGATTTTCTGATCATAATTTTCATCATTTTAATATATACTTTAAAATTTGAAAATTATAGTTTAATTAAATTCTTATGGCAATAAAAAAGAAATTCTTCATCTAATAATTAGAATTATTATTTTATAATTAAACATAAATATACATAAAAATTTGCATTTATTACCAATAATTTCGACATTCAAAAAAGATGCCAAAACCCAATCATAACATCCTCTTTATTATTCACTTGACGAATGTCTTATTTCTGCACAACAATATAAAATATCTACTAAAAACTACTTATAACCTTATTTTGAATATCAAAAATATGTCCAATCTACACTTTTCAAAGATTTTAGATAATATTAATGATTTGCTCAGTTTATCAGAAAATACATTAATTATAGTTTCTAAACCAATAGATCCAGACTGCATTGGCACCGCACTTTCGCTACGCTGGCTTATAAATGAAAAAAATAAATCAGCAGATATCATAAGCTTCACCAAAATACCTTCTGATATGACCTCATTTCCCGGTATTAATGCTGTAACTTTTACAGAACTTAAAATCCCGGACTTTGGTATTTATGATACGGTTATTATGGTTGACGGCTGTGACTTTCCACAGTTTTTAGGAGACAACTGGAAAGAAGTACTGGCTGCAATTGACAAGAAAAAAATTATAAACATTGACCATCACATGCACGGAGATATATATAGAACAGTCCCTGAAACCTGCCTCAACTCTAAAACATCCTGTACAGCGCAGCTATTATACGAATCATTTATTAAACCGGAAAATATAAAAATAACTCCTGAAGTTGCAGAATACCTTTACCTTGCCCTACTCTATGATTCCGGGAATTTCAAATATGAGATATATCCCAGACAGTATAGTTTCGCAGAAAAACTTATAGCTGCTGGAGCTGACCATGCTAAAGCTATGGATATCAACTACGATAAAAAAGAGATTGATTTTATGGTCTGGGCAATTGAACATACGGAGTTTTTACCGGAATATAAGCTCAGCATACTTACAATTAATAATGACCTGATCCTTGAGCTGCAAAAAGTTTTCGGTGAAAGCTGGTCAGACTTTGATAAGTTTTATAAAGAATGCATAGAACGCCAGATAAAGGGATATGATTACGGTATTATTCTGATGGATAATCTGGACGGGTCCATAAGGTTTGGATGGCGAACCCGAAATTACGGATCTAACATAAGCATAGCTGATTTAGCTCGAAGTTCTGGTTTTAATGCCGGCGGCCACAGAAACGCGGGCGGGGGCAGGTTTGAAGGAACAATAGAAGAAGCAAAGGAAAGCCTTTTAAGAGAATTTAAGGAACTAATTAATAAATTATAAAGACACAAGAGGAACTACCATGGGGAAAATAATCGTACCTCAGGCAAATGAAAAAGAAAAAGAGGCCTTCAAACATGGCGGGATTACGCTCATCGAATCAATATTAGAAAAAGATTTCCTTGAACATGTGATTGATTTTTTAAATAGACATAATGTTCTTCATCTGGCCACCTGTAAAAATAATGAGCCCAGATGCACACCCATTGAATATTTCAACAATGGTTTAACTGTTCATACCTTCTGTGAAGGCGGCGGAAAAATAGCCAACCTGAAGGAAAATTCTAAGGTCTCCTATTCCATCGCCGGACCATATCATCCGGCTGAAGATTTCTTTGGCGCATCAGGCCTTCAGGTCTGGGGAGAATGCACCTACTTTAAGAAGAATGATGACATTGAAAAGTTTAATGAAATACGAAAACACTCAAGAACAATGCAGGGACTGGAAGACCAGGGCCTTGATGACGCAGCCAACTCCTACAACTTTAACATACTGACCATAGAGCCATATAAGATCAGAAGGCTCAGCTACCGTGAAGGCTTTAGAAACATCATCTGGAAAAAAGGGGACTAACAGCAGCCTTTACCCCATTTTCAATACGGCAGATATCTCTACTTTTATATTTGGATCTGCCTCTCTTTCAAAAGCATGCTCAAGCATACTCACTGCTTCATTCGTTGCTATCCGGCCCAAAGCCTATGCTGCATAACCGCGAACCTCATCCGCTCCATCGATTAATACTTTTGAGAGTTTTTCAACAGCAATTTCATATCGTCTGGAAGATTGGTCAGTTTTGAAAAATATGAAATGAGCAACTTCATTCCACTCAGTTCACGTTCAGAGAAATCATCACAAGGCGCTATTCCCATGATAGTATTATATAACTCATTATTTACAAACTTGATAAGTTCAGCTTTTAAGTTCATTAAATATCCTTCAATTAAAACAGACTGTTAATGACCTGACAGACTTTATCATTAAACTGACAGGATCAGACAATCTTAAAATAGTGGCCTTCCGTCCGAAAATTTTAAATTTCGGGTTACATTACCAATGAATTATGAATAGGAATTTTATTTAACAGATTAAAAAAAAGAAGAAAGGAGGCAGGTATTTTTTCTTGTGCTGTTATTAGTTTATATTATGAGAATCTCACCCATAATAGGTTAACGAAACAACTAAAATTAATTTAACTGATATATATTAACCAATTTGGCGGGTTCATCCACAACAAAATTGTGGTGAGACATATATATTAAGTTTTTGCCCAATTTGTGATGAGCTGTGTCCCGCCTCCTTCCTTCATATAAATTATAGACATTATAAAATGATTTTCAATCCCTAGAATAAAAAAATTAAATCATAAGTATAACAGAAAAAGCTTATACTTATAAACTGCTGAAAACTTCAAATAGTCCATATATCATACAGATTCTAATAATAAATCATATTTTATAATTAACTTGAAAACTGCTCCTCACTCTGATAACTTTGTTAACTTCCAAAAACACTCAGGAAATATCGTGAAATATATTACTATAAATAATATAAAATATTTTTACAGGATATTAAAAAGATCTCTAAACAAAGAAACTGCTGTTGTCTGTATTCACGGTTCAGGAGCTGACAGTGTTGTATGGAGCTACCAGTTAAGCCGTCTCAGCAAATATTTCAAGATCATCATTCCTGATCTGCCGGCACACGGTAAGTCGGAAGGAACCCCTCTTAAGACAGCAAAGGAATATGCGAACTGGCTGAATGAATTTTCAAAATCACTTTCTCTTGATTCTTTTTTTCTCATGGGTCATTCTTTCGGCGGGGCAATAGCTCAGGAATTCGCGCATCATTATGCTGACAAACTAAAAGGACTTATCCTTATCAGCACAGGACCAAATTTCAGATTTTCAAAAATATACAAAGATCTACATGAACAGGGAATAGACCTTTCGCAAAAAGAAGATATAAAATCATTTTTATTATCAAAAGATGTCCCTGATTCTTTTATTAAAGGATATGAAACCTTAAAAAAGATAAACAACAATGTTCTCCATGATGACCTGATTGCAGCAGAAGAATTTGACAGTACTTCCTGGTTACCATCAGTTAAAGTCCCATCACTTATTCTATGGGGAGAACATGATTCAATCACCCCGAAGGATCTTCCAGCTAAGCTTTCAGATCTTTTACCAATAAGTAAATTTAAAATAATTAACAATTCCGGTCATGTAGTAATGATAGATGCCCGCGATGAATTTAATTCTACGGTAAAAGATTTTATACAACAAAACGGATAACAACATGTCAGAAACTTTAAACATTGAACACCTCTTTCCAGCAACTGTTAAATCATACTGCTGCCATGTCCAGAATCATACTGAAGATCTTCATTCTAAAGAGGCGATAATCATATCAAAGGCAATTGATAAAAGGTGCTATGAATTCAGCACCGGACGTTTATGCGCCCGAAAAGCACTTCAACAAATTGGAATAGATAACTATATTCTGACAAAGGGTAAAAACGGAGAGCCCATATGGCCGGATCAAATCAAAGGCACTATTTCACACAGCAACAAATGGGCGGGTGCTGCCGTAGCAACAACTAAAAATATAATGGGAATCGGTTTTGACATAGAAACAATAAGCAGGATCAGCAATGGAATATTAAGAAGAATAATCACAGAAAAAGAGAAAGAGCTGCTTGACAAGAAAGACGAACAACAAGCTCAAATATATGCGGTGCTTATCTTTAGTGCAAAAGAAGCAATTTACAAGGCTCTTTCACCCATATATGCTGAAACTCTGAGGTTTAAAGATGTAAGCATCCTTTGCAAAAACAACAGCCCTGAATTCGAAATAGAACTAAACAAGGGTTTAAAGTTTTTCTTGAAAAACGTGCGGCCTTTTTGTAGATATTTTATTAATGAAAACGATATATTTACCGCAATTACTTTACTTAGTGACTAGTTAATTTATAAACACCCACCTATTTAATAAAATCATTCCGCAATCCGGACTCAAAATTCCACATTCGTCCCACATTAAAAAGAATTTTTAACACTAAAAAAATGAGTGGGAATAAACAAACAATTAAAAGATCTAAAGAGTTTAACTGGTAGAAAGTTAAAAATAGGGGATAGTTGCGGTGGAATTTTAAGAAAAAATATAAATAAATTTTTACAAAACAGCAATCAAGATAAGTGACACACTACTGTTGATTATTGTTTTTATTAAGGTTACGAATGAGACTGTCGATAAACCCTCGTGGTTTGTGGAAAAGCAGAGCCGATTTTGCTGACCCTGCCTTATTTTGTTTTAAATAATCAATTACCTGAGCGTACAGACTACACGTAGCAGAAGACTTAATGATTTAATTTGATCCTGTCCCTTCAGGATTATTTTTAAACATCGGCCATGAACCGGTATCTCCATCCGCAGCTTTCAGGCAGTAGACCTTGTTATCACTGCTTCCCACGTATACATAGCCCCCTGACACTGCCGGGGAGGAGTATACAGAGTCTCCGGTTATATATTCCCAGACCTTAGCGCCTGTTGCAGCATTCAGGCAGTAGACTTTGTTATCATAACTTCCCACGTATACATACCCCCCCGTTACTGCCGGGGAAGATTTTACACTTCCTCCGGTTGTATATTCCCAGACCTTAGCGCCTGTTGCAGCATTCAGGCAGTTGACCTTGTCATCATTACTTCCCACGTATACATAGCCCCCTGACACTGCAGGAGAGGAGCTTACAGAACCTCCGGTTATATATTCCCAAACCTTAGCGCCTGTTGCAGCATTCAGGCAGTAGACTCTGTTATATCCAAAATACACATAGCCCCCTGTTACTGCCGGGGAAGAGTGTAAAGCTAAAATTCCGGCTTTATATTCCCAGACCTTTTCGCCTGTTGCAGCATTCAGGCAGTAGACTTTGCCATCAATGCTTCCCACGTATACATATCCCCCCGTTACTGCCGGGGAGGATACATTACCTCCGGTTGTATATTCCCAGACCTTTTCGCCTGTTGCAGCATTCAGGCAGTAGACCTTGTTATCAATGCTTCCCACGTATACATACCCCCCTGACACTGCAGGACAAGAATCTACCTCATCTCCTGTTTCATATTCCCAGACCTTAGCGCCTGTTGCAGCATTCAGGCAGTAGACTTTGTTATCATCACTTCCCACGTATACATATCCCCCTGATATTGTCGGGGAAGTGTAGTTAATATAACCTCCGGTTGTATATTCCCAGACCTTATCGCCTGTTGCAGCATTCAGGCAGTAAACGTTTTTGTCATTACTTGCCACGTACACATAACTTCCTGATATTGCCGGTGAAGGATGGATAGAAGAATTTCCGGTTCCATACTCCCAAACTCTTTCTCCTTCTAATATTGGTCTATCAAAATCATAAGACTGAATTTCTGTTTGCGGAATAGACGGCCAGCTAAATGCAGGAACAAGACTATAATCAGCAGAACTAGCCCCAAGGAGATAGCGACCCTCTTCCAAATCGCCGAAGGAATAGTACCCTTCTAAATTTGTGCCAGTGGTGTCTATAACAAGATCAGCACCACAGCTAACTTTAACAAGCTCTACAGTAACATCTGTCTGAATATTTCCACTGATAGTTCCATAAATCGTATCCGCATCACAAAAATCGCCAATACCATCACCATCAGCATCTTCCTGCCCGGCATTAATAACCACAGGACAATTATCTACATTTCCGCACACACCATCACTGTCCACATCATTATTTTCATCATTAGGGCAGCTATCGCAGGCATCGCCAATACCATCACTGTCCGTATCTTCCTGGTTGGGGTTGGCGGTGAGTCTACAGTTATCATCACAGTTCAACGAATTCCCCCCTGTGCAGGTATTGTCACCGGTGATGCCGCTATTGTCACCATCATCGCGAATGCCGTCCAGATCGGCATCATCACAGATGACACTCCAGCCGCCAATCGAATTTGAGAACCAGTAGGCTTGCACAAGCGGTTGGGGGAAATATTCATAATGTTCCCAGCTTCCGTCTATACAGACTCTGTGGAATGATCCACCTGTATTATAACAGCCACTAACAAACTCATAAGGATCGGAAGAAAAGATCTGTTGAAAAACCTCAAAGGACGCCTGCTGTGTTCTGTATGTCTCTGCTGTGGCAGCAGTACCGACTGAACTAAACGCAGAACAGGCAGTGCAAATATCACCATAACACTGTTCACATGTTGCAGAATCTGTCCACCACTCCAAGACACAGTCCTGTGCGAAAGCACTAGCTGTAAAGGTTAGGGTAATAGTAAGACTTAAAATACAAATGAGCGCTTGTGATGTTTTCTTCATAATTCCCCCTCATAGAAGTATGGTTAATAGACAAAAAGTTTTTATGTTTTTAGTTAAATGCCAACAATCAAAAATATTAACGTTTATCTACATATAAATAATAACATACTATTTTTTAGTGTCTATAAGGTGATCGTCTCATATTACATAGGTGTTTTCACCTAGATAACCTGGGGGTATTCACCTATAAAGGCAAGGAAACATGATGGATTTTTATAAAATCAGGCATATTGAATAAATTAAGAGTACTTCAGAAACTGTCAAAAAACACCAAAATAATGATTTTATAATTTTCATCTATTTGATTTTAAATCATATTATTTTCGTAAAATTATAAATCTGAACTTTTTTGACAGTCTCTCAGGTAACCTTAACATTTCAGCACACCTCAAAAGTCAACATAAGCAATACTGTTGAAGATTAGATGTCTGAAAACAAAACTACATCTGTTTTACTTTAGGCAAAAGAGTTTTGAATTGAATAAAGAGAAATAAATGCTTGCCTTAATGCCTCACAACCTTTACTCCTTGACACAAAAAAAGTATTATTTTATAATTTTATGCTTAACTCAGCTTAATAATTTTATAAATATTAATATTTTTGGAGGTAGTTCGAATGGCAAAATTCGCATTTTTATTCCCGGGACAGGGCTCCCAGTATGTCGGTATGGGCAAGGACCTTGTTGAAAATTTTAAAGAAGCTGCTGATGTTTTTGCTGAAGCAGATGACGCATTAAGTGAAAAGCTTTCAACCCTCTGTTTTGAAGGCCCTGAAGATCAGCTAAAACTGACTGCAAACACCCAGCCCTGTATACTGACCGTAAGCATTGCAGCACTACGCGTTCTGCAGAAAGAAACAGACATTACACCATCTCTTGTTGCCGGACACAGCCTGGGTGAATACAGCGCACTTGTTGCATCAGGCGCATTAAACTTCGCAGACGCTGTCAGGATCGTCAGACAGCGTGGAACATTTATGCAGGAAGCCGTTCCCGTGGGTATAGGCGGCATGGCAGCTATTCTCGGCATGGAAACAGCCGCAGTTGAAGAATTGTGCGAAGAATCAGCACAGGGTCAATCAATCGCACCGGCAAACTACAACTGCCCGGGTCAGATCGTTATTTCCGGTCACATGGAAGCAGTACAGCGCGCAGTTGACAATGCAGAAGCAAAAGGCGCAAAACGCGCAATTTTACTTCCGGTAAGCGCTCCTTTTCACAGTTCACTGATGAAACCCGCAGCAGAACGTCTGCTGACTGAGGCTCTCGCTCCTATTGAAATAAAAGACCTTTCAATTCCGGTTCTTTCAAATGTTGAAGCAGACCTGTATCCTTCTAAAGACAAGGTAAAAGAGCTGCTGTCTCAGCAGGTAAACCATCCTGTACGCTGGATCGAGGAAATGGATAAGATGATGGCACAAGGTATTGATACTGCTCTTGAACTCGGCCCGGGTAAGGTTCTCTGCGGTCTGATGAGAAAGATCAGCCGTGACGTTAAGATGAAAAATATTGAAAATTCAGAAACACTAAAAGACGCTATCGCATAGATTAATTATTTACATATTTCAGATACTAAAAAAGCCCTCTATTTAGAGGGCTTTTTTAGTATTAGCTTATATTTTACTTTAAGTTATGCGAGCATCTTTTCAACAAGAGCAATAGCATCATTTAAAGTTTCTACTTCATCAGTATCATCCTCATCCAGCATCAGGTCCCACTCATCCTCGATCATGGTAAAAAGCTCAAGTCTTCCTGAAGAATTTAACCCCTGATCATTAAGTGGAGCTGCAAAATCAACCTCAGCTTCTCTGTTTGCCAGAGCTTTTCTTAAAAACTCTAACACTTTATCACTGATTGCCTGTTTGTCCATTTATAGTTCTCCCTATTAAGAAATAAAATGATATTTAATTAATTATTTTCCAAATTTTTCCCAGGTTGTAGCAAACAGAGCTTCCTCATCCGGCAGACTCTCAGGTATCGGCTGGGATACCCAGGTATAGTTCAGCCAGTTACGCCAGGTAATGTTATCAGTCGAACTATTATTGCCCCAGGTTCCGCAGGCAAGTGTCATGGTAAACGGCATACCGTTTGTCCAGGAACCGCTGTTTGCCAGGCATTGCGGCTGATTCACCATCAGACGACTGACCTGTGCCTGCTCTGCCAGTTCTTTTATACGGCTTTCATCCTTGGTGTGAATACCGGCACAATGGCCCTTACCGCGAACCGCATGAATTCTCTTGAGATAATCAATGGCATCTGCAAACTCTTTATATTGCCAGAGTGTTAAAACCGGAGATAGCTTTTCATCAGCAAACTTATCGCCTTCAACCGGATCATCACCAATCACCATTAAGAACTTAGTTTCTTCCGGAACACCTAGATCGGCAACCTTGTTAGCAATCCGAACGGCTGGACGGGCAACGATTTTCGCATTGATGTGCACACCGTCAGGCCACATGGCTTCTTTTAATTTTGCTTTTTCTTCTGCGCTGCAGAGATATCCGCCATTTTCTTTAAGGCCTTCCAGCACCTGATCATATGCTGATTCCTGAATAACCACATTATTCTCAGCAGAACATGATGTTGCATTATCAAAAGTCTTACTCATAAAGATCTTTTTTGCGGCTTCTTTTGGATCAGCCGTCTCATCAACAATCATTACTGAGTTTCCGGCACCCACACCCAGGGCCGGTTTTCCACTTGAATAGGCGGCAATAACAGACTGGGTTCCGCCGGTTGAAACAACCAGGTCACACATTGACATCATCTTCTGAATGTCTTCGATAAATGGTTTTTCCATGATCTGGATCAGATCTTCCGGTGCGCCGACCTTTTTAAGACCGGCACGTGCATACGCAACAGTCATGTTGCTGCAGCGGCGTGCGATCATATGAGGCGCATAGATGATCGCATTACGCGTCTTTAAAGCAAATATCGACTTGACCGCCGGGGTAGCCGTAGGGTTGGTACAGGGAGTCGGTGCAAAAATAACACCCATCGGTTTTGCAACCTTGAAAATACCCTTTTCCTTATCTTCTTCAACAATACCGCAAGATTTTTCACCTTCCATGTCCCGCAGCGCACCAAGGACCTTATTGCGGTGCTTGGCATACTTGGCTTCATAAAGACCCATTTTTGTTTCCTTGGCGGCCATCTCAGCACACTCTTTTGCATGATCCGGCTGAATCATTTCCCAGGCAACCGCTTTGACCATCTCATCAACCTTTTCCTGAGACCAGTGTTCTATCTCTTGTTGTGCCACTCTTGCTTTATCCAGCATCTCCTGTAATACGTCACTCATGATAACTCCTTAATTTTAGGTTCTAAAATAAAATATATATATAAATTTTTTAATTATTAACTGATTTTTTCTGCCGTCAATCATCCGTAACAAACGAGCTAAACGACTCTATGCACTTTGCTATTTACTCAGGCTTCTCGTCATCTTTTCTCTTTTTAATATAGCATGAATATAAAAACTTAACCACTACGGCAATAACCACTAAATAACATAAAATCGCAATAATGATCATCACCGGATTTTTTACAAAACCGGATTTGTGGATGGTACCAAAAACGATCTTACTTTTATCCATGGTATGACACTTTGCACATACCTGAGGCTTAAGCTCTTCATCTCCATGATTAACCACATCAAAATGACAATTACTGCACTTACTGGTATCAAAATCACAGGACATGTTAACCTTTCCATGTCCCCGGACCCGTGTTGGGATAGCAGAAAGAACTGTCTTGATAATACCCGGATACGGAATATCTTTCCGGCCCTGAACAAATCCTTTTAAAAGTCTGATAAGCCCCGGACTCGCTTCAGCCTCGTGACACTTACCACAAGTCTTTGCAAGATTGTCAGCATGAACCGTTGACTGCGAGTCATCTGATCTCAAAACGGCATGCAGCGTATGACAGTCCGAACACGTTGGTGCATCTTTATTTCCTTCTTTTGCAAGCTGCCCATGCGATGTCTTTTCATGTTTAGCTAACGCTTCATCATGACATTCACCGCAGTTCAGCTTATCATATTTCTTTTTGCCTTCTTTATGCTCAGCTAAAGTCGGACCGTCATGACAGTCTGTACATCCGTATTCCATCTCACCATGCACAGACTTAAGATACATCTTTTTATCAACATAAAGACTGTGTACTGTACCGTCAGCATCTTTTGATGTTAACGTAGTATCATCATGACATGCCAGACAGTCATCAACCTCCTGCGCATTGACAGACAGCGCATCGAGCATGAATACAGACAGCATCAGGATAATGAAATTTAATTTGGAAGCAGCTGAAATAAATTCTCTCATTTTCATTTTACTCCATGGCATTTAATATTATTTCTGAAATATCAAGACACTTGACAGACTCTTCCTTTTCCCTTGCCTTAATTCCGTCATCCAGCATTGTCAGACAGTATGGACAACCGGTGGCTATGGTATCCGGGTTTTTCTCAAGCGCCTGGTCCGTACGCATCTCATTTATTCTATTTCCGATATCCTCTTCCAGCCACATGCGGCCGCCGCCGGCACCGCAGCAGAAACTCTTGTTCCTGTTACGATCCATCTCGACCAAACTCACACCGGATACGGATTTAAGAAGTTCACGTGGCTCTTCATATATATTGTTATAACGACCCAGAAAACACGAATCATGATAACAGACCTTCATGTTTTGTGACTTATTCAATTTAATCTTACCGCTTTTAATCAGCTCTAAAATAAACTCTATATGATGGACAACCTCATAGTTTCCATTATAGCGGGAATATTCATTCTTAAGACTGTTTAAACAATGGGGACAGATGGTCAGGATCTTCTTAACCTTGTATCCGTCAAATGCAGCAACATTGGCCTGGGCAAGAGTTTCAAAAAGATACTCATTCCCCAACCTGCGCGCTGAATCACCGCAACAGCTTTCTTCAGCACCCAGTATCGCAAAATTGACACCTGCTTTCTGAAGGATCTTTGAAACCGCAATAGAAACTTTTTTATACCTGTCATCAAATGCGCCTGCGCAGCCGGTATAAAGAAGAACATCAAAACTTTCCGCCTCTGCAGCCGTCTTCACTCCAATTTCCTTGGCCCAGTCACCTCGGGTTGCCATTCCCACGCCCCAGGGATTTGAGTTGTTTTCCATGTTTTTAAATACGGTCTGAGCTTCAGACGGAAAATTAGGATCCGTCATAACAAGATAACGCCGGAGTTCAATGGTCTTATCAGCAGTGGTATCATGTACCGGACAGTGCTCCGTACAGTTAAGACACATGGTACAGGCCCATATGGTCTCATGTTCAATAACATCACCGATAATAAGCTTACCCTCTTCAACTTTACCTGCGGCCTTATCTTCCATGTTTTTCTTAAGGTCCTGAATCAGTTTTTTGGGAGAAAGAGGCTTATCACTTAAATAGGCCGGACAGTTATCCTGACATCTTCCGCAGCGGATACAGGCATCGAGATTCAGGAGCTGCCTTTTGGTAAAATCTTCAATCTTTGACACACCATACGTTTCTGCAGTTTCAAAATTAATTCCGGAAAAATCTCCGATCGGTCCGTATTTTCTTAAATAAATATTAAGGGGAGATAAAATAATATGAATAAACTTCGTATAGGGAATAGCCGCGATCAATCCTAAAACAAGAAAGAAATGAACCCGCCAGAGTAAACTGTGAAGCGTTCCGTTAAAATCACCCAGCGGAATAAAGATCAAAGAAAAGACCCACCCCACCGGTGCCGTTGAAGCGCCCTCGCCTGTTATGGCAATCCTTAAACCCTCGATACAAAAACCAATAATGATAATAGCAAACAGCCAGATAAGCGGCAATGCATCTTCAGGCCCGGTATCATCCAAACGGTCAGGCTTCTGAATATAACGCCTGAAAGCTGCATAAATAATACCGGCAAGTCCGATCAGACCGATGATATCGAGTATCACCGAAAAACCGGCCCCCAAAGCATCCGGCAGTAAAAAATTGACCTGCATTACGATAATTACCAGAAGCGGAACAAGGCATGCGGCGAACATCGCAAGATGCATCAGACCCGGAATCGGATCTTTTAGTATGCTTCTATGGATGATTGTATCTGTGATCAAATCCATCAACCTGTTACCATCAGTTTTATCAGCTTCACCGTCCTGTCCCATCATCCACAGCCTGGACCTTTTGACCAGCCCGAACACACAGACGGCAACAGCAATAATAACCAGCAGCGGATCAATTATTGTCAGCATTGTCTATTTCTCTCCTCAAATATGTTAATAAAACTTAAAACCTTATGCTTCCTCTGCCTTTGCATCCGTTTTATCCCACAGCGGTAAAATAAGATTAAAGATGTACATCGTCACAAAAGGTGCTGCAAGCAAGACCAGTGCAACCAGCAAACCTTCTCTCCCGAGAACAGTCGGCGTATAACTTGTCAACCCCCTTAAGCTTTTTGAAAAAAGCTGTCCCCCGATGACCACGTTCCAACGCATGGCAAGTACCTGAACCAGGATCATGACTGAACAGATAATGCCAAGGGTATTACGGGTGGAGTTCTTCATTTTCTTTAAAACGACAAAACCCAGCATAATAAAAGGAATTACTGAACAGACAGACATCTGTAGAAAAATATAACTGAACCCAAGTTTCTGAGTAAGCATCTGGGAAATAATATGCCACTCTTCATGAGACTCATACAGCATGGTAATAACTTCCAGCGATTCCAGGGTTACATCTAAAATAAAAAAGGCCCATAAATAGGTAAAAAGACTCTTTAAACAGGCGTTGTCCACCGGCTGTTTCTTTATCTTCATCACAACAACATAGCTCACAGCCAGAACGGATATACCGGATACAATCGCCGACAGAAGAAAAATCACCGGCATCAGCGGGGTTGACCACCACGGGTTTGATTTTAATGATCCAAACAGAAATCCCACATAACCGTGGAGAATGCATGCTGAGGGAATACCAACCGAGGCCAGAAAAAGCGTTATTTTTCGATCGACTTTTAAGGTCTCTTCAGAAACGTCACTGCTCCCGAGAGCAAGGACTGTGTAAAAAACTTTCACAATGCCCTTCCCCTTGTCTGCCAGACGAACGATATCCGGCCTGAAAACAAGCCAGATCTCAAGGATAACCAACAGCAAATAAAAAGCATAAATATATCCGAAACCGGACATCGCTGAAGTAAATTTAGGCGTAAACATAATATTTAACGCACGTTCAGGATGCCCCAGATGAAAAAGAAGCGGCGTACAGGCAAATATCAGAAAACAGAAAGCACCCACAAGTGAGAACTTTGCAATGGGTTCCAACTCTTTCACACCAAAAACATGATAAAGAGAAGAAACAATAAATGCACCCGCAACAAGACCGGTAATATAGGGGTATAACACGATCATGAGACTCCAGTGGACATGAATTTCATTGGGGAATAAAAATCCCTGGGTTATGATTTCATGCATTAACGAACCTCCTTATCCAGTCCGATGTAAAAAGCCATCGGGTTGTTTCCTGTCTCCGGTTTTAAGATCTGAAGCCGTTTTTCCTTCAAGACCTTATGTACTGAACTGTTCACATCGTCAATCTTTCCAAACAGCCTTGCTTTCGCCGGACAAACAGTAACACAGGCCGGATCCAAGCCCTGTTTTACACGGTGAAAGCACCAGGTACACTTATCAGCAACGTTTGTCACCGGATTTAAGAACCTTGCGCCATACGGACAGGCCTGAATACAGTATCCGCATGCCACACACTGTTTTTCATCCACCAGCACAAAGCCTTCTTTTGACACGTAAGTCGCGCCCACAGGACAGACCTGAACACAGTTTGGATCCTTGCAGTGATTACAGAGTTTCGGGACAAAAAAAGCTTTTTCAACTTTCCCGGTATCTTTCACAGGTTCAAAACCATGCTCGCCGCCATGGGGACTGTCGACCTTTACTTCTCCGTTTTCCATGATCCGGTAACGTTCAATCCATGTCCGGTAACAGTCCTTAGGAACATTGTTTTCCTCCCTGCAGGCACTGGCGCATTTGCCGCAGCCAATACACTTTTCCGTATCAACAATAAAAGCATACAGATTGGAATTCCCTCCTTCTGATGCGAATACACCGGATGGAAATACTGTTATTGCCAGTCCGCTGTGGAAAACAGTCTTTAAAAATTTTCTACGGTCCTGATTCATAACACATCCTCTAAAAATAATTAGCTCAAGCTTTTCTTCGTTTAAGATTAAAAGATTTCCTGGATTAATTAAATCGGTTCATGCGCACTGTGACAGTCTATACAGGAAATACCCTTATCCATTTCCTGTTCCTGATCTTTCATATGTTTGTCCAGAGTCTCTATCTGGGGAAAATCTTTTGGCCGCGCTTCAAGTTTTTGATGACACAACAGACATGCCTCTACAGATACATCTTTTTTCACAACTAACTTTGTCTGGCTGTTATGTGCCTGCCATACACCATGGCATGCCTCGCAGGTAACATCCTTATGTCCACCAGCCAGAATACTATTTTTCTGTTCTGTATGGCACTGGGCACATTTATCAACGCCACGATAAAGCGTTGGACGGGCTTCCTGCTCCTTATCCGAGTCTCCGCGATGAAATCCGTACTTATACGACCCATATATCCCAAAAGAATCCGGCACCAGAAAACTCCTGACCAGCAAAAAACCTATTCCTGCCAGTACTAAAATTACAGCAAATCTGATAATATGACTATAATGTTTCATATTAACCTTTATCCTTTACATAATTTGTCAAATATTTGTTGTTTTAATAAACAGATTTAGATATTAAACGACTGACTGCTTCATTAAAGATAAACAATCTTGAACTATTAGAATAAAAAACTAAAATAATAATAGAAAAATCAGTTTGTGTCAATTTTAAATCAACAGTTCTATTTTGCTTTATAGACAAAAATACCGTTAAACCTTTAAACAATGTAATATCAGTCAGTTAACTTATTTCACCAGACACAGACAAAAAAAAAGTCTGGAATTTTTTTGTCTGAAACGCTATAAAGTAGTTTGCACTAAATTTAAAGTGCTAATAACTAAAGACCTAAATAACTTAGAGGCAATAAAAAAGTGAGAAAATTTTTATCAGTAAATCCTGACATATGCATAGGCTGCCGTTTGTGTGAACTGGCATGCGCAATGACAAAAGAGAATGTTTTCAATCCCAAAAAAGCTCGGATAAAGGTACATATGATCGGTTTTCCTGAAGTACCTGTTCCTGTATTCTCCAGACTCTGTGACTCATGTGGCGGCAAACCCCAATGCCTTAAATACTGTCCAGTGGGATGCATAAGCTTTATTGAGGGTAACCCAAAACCTGACCATAAAAATATTATTTTAACAGAGATTGTGGCAAATGACTGGCTGGAAAGAAACACCGAGTCAAAAGAAGAAGATAATGCAGATAACACTTAAGACCTTTGCAACACTGAAAGATGTGATAGGCCAGAAAGAAATACCTGTAGAATTAGCGCCTAAGGCAAATCTTACTGACCTTTTTGATTTTCTCGATAAAAAGTATGGGAACAGTTTTGACCGTCAGGTCAGAGATCAGCTGACAAAAGAGCTGGTCCCTTTTCTCATCCTGGTAAATGATAAGACATACCGTTCCATCGCTGATATGGATAAATCCATCAGCGACGGAGATGTAGTAACAATCATGATTCCCTTTGATGGAGGCTAAATATTAAATGAGCATCAATACCTTAAAGTACAAAGGCTATGTCGGAAAAATCCTTCGGGTCAACCTGACAGACGGCACAACCAGTGATTTCCCAATTACCAATGAACTCGCAGAAAACTATATCGGCGGTGCAGGTATGGCTGCACGAATACTTTATGACGAACTTGAGCCGGGAATAGACCCCTTATCACCTGAGAACAAGGCAATACTTTTAACAGGACCCGTGGAAGGAACAATGCTACCCACCGCAAGCCGAGTCGGACTCTACTCAAAATCTCCGCTCACAAACTCTTTTTTTCACAGTACCGCAGGCGGACACTTCGGACCTGAATTAAAATACGCCGGATACGACGGTATTATCTTTGAAGGCGCATCGGAAAAACCGGTATATCTTTTTATTGATGACGGACTGGCTGAGATTTGTGATGCATCACATCTATGGGGAATGGATACCACAAAAGTTCAGGAAGAACTTTTTGAAGAACTGGGTTCTGAAGAAATACAGATTGCCGCCATCGGTCCTGCCGGAGAAAAACTGGTACGCTTTGCTTGTGTCATATGCGGCAGCCGAGCTTTGGGAAGAGGAGGCCTGGGTGCAGTTCTCGGATCAAAAAAATTAAAAGCTGTCGCAGTCAGAGGACAAGGTGATGTTAATGTTCCTGACATGAGAAAGATGAAAATATTTCTTGATGAACTTTTTGCGCGTTTTAATGCAAACCCGTCAACATCGGAAATCCTTCCCCGTTACGGGACCCCTGTACTGGTAAATGCGAACAACACGCTTGGCATGTTTGGGTTTAATAACTGGCAGGATGAGTTTTATCCAGAAGCAGAAGGCCTTTCCGGTGATACCATGCGCAAAGAACTGGTTAAGAGAGACAAGTCCTGTTTTGCCTGTCCCTCAAGATGCGGAAAATTCAGTATTGTAGGAAAAGGCGCGAACAAAGGCGTAATGGTAGAAGGTCCGGAATATGAAGATATCTTTTCACTTGGATCAATGTGCGGACACAATAACCTTGATGTGGTAGCAGCCGCAGAACGGTTATGTGACGACCTTGGCGTCGACGCAATTGAAGCAGGTGTTGCAATAGCCTTTGCCATGGAATGCTATGAAAAAGGAATTTTAACGGATAAGGACACCGATGGTATTGAGCTTAAATTCGGACGCTCAGACATTATCATGGACATGGTAAAAAAAGTTGCAATGCGCGAGACTAAACTTGGCAACATACTGGCAGAAGGTGTAAAAAGAGCTTCTGAAAAAATTGGAAAAGGATCTGCTGATTTTGCAATGCAGAATAAAGGTCTCACCTTCCCCGGTCACTCAGCCAGAGGAATGCCCGGCTTTGCGTTGGGATATGCAACCGGACCCCGCGGCGGAAGTCACCATGACGGCAGACCAACAGGTGAAAGAACAGGCTTTGTAAAACGCAATACCATAGAAGGAAAAGGGGAATATACCGCACGTATAAACCATTTAAATATACTGACGGACTCAATGATAGTCTGTCATCTACCTGAATCAGTCTGGGGCCCTCTGGATATTACTGACATTCTGGTGCGCTGCCTCAACATTACCACAGGAATGAACCTGACACTGAATGAAACTAAGAAAACAGCCGAAAGAATCTGGAATCTGATTCGAGCATTTTCGGTTCGTGAAGGTTACAGAAGAGAAGATGATACTTTACCCAAAAGGTTTATGGAAGAACCCATAAAGACAGGCCCCTCAAAAGACATGGTAATCTCAAAGGAAATGCTTGATTACATGCTTGACCAATACTATGATTTCAGAGGCTGGGACAGGGAAACAGGCATACCAACCCGAGAGAGACTACTTGAACTCGGTCTAGAAGATATTGCTAATGACATGGAAAAATATAAATAATATCAAAATTTAACATTTTATAATAAAAAAGAGCCATTTGGCTCTTTTTTTATTATCTACGAACACCTGCAAAAGAAAAGATATATAGTTTGACAAAATAAAAAATGTGTATTATTAATTTTTAGCATGCTATTTAATTGTGCACTAATTAAAAGGAGGCGCAAAATGAGACTTATAATTAATCTTTATTTCGTATTAATATTACTGCTACTAACTCTTTTTGTTTATGCACCCATTTCAGCTGAAGAGCAAAAAACGAAAAATCCTGCTGAAGCTATTCCCAGTCTGGAGATCACAGAACAAAAGGTAAATTTACCATTAAAAAGTACGCTTATTCTAGCTTTAAAAAATAATCTAAATATTAAGTTTCTGAGTCTTAAACCAAAGGCTGCTGAAACAGATATCTTAAGGGAAAAGGGATCTTTTGATACCACCTTCACAACTCAACTGCAAAAGAGCATGGCCAGAGAGCAGACAGGCTTCGCTCTTTCGGGTAGTGGCGCAGACGGTACAACTTTTTCTGAGAAAATTAACTTTGATGGAGGGGTAAAAAAGAAGTTTACCGCGGGAACTCAGGCAGAACTGAAACTGACCCATCAGGAAGGTCAAAGTCGTGCGCAAGTATATGGCCTGAACCCTGAATATAGTGGAGAAATTAACCTCTCTCTAACCCAGCCCCTTTTAAAAGACTTTGGTATAGCTATTGGGAAAAGCCAGATAAAGATAGCAAAACTCAATTTTGAAAGCTCTAAAAACGAATTCAAGAATGACGTTATGGATGTTTTATACCAAGTAGAGTCCAACTACTGGGATCTTATGTTCAGAATTGAAGACCTTATAAGCAAGCAAAAATCATTAAAACTGGCGGAAGATCTGCTTCGCGAATTTAAGATCAAAATAGAGGCCGGTTCTTTGGCACCAATTGAAATCTATCAGGCAGAAGCAGAAGTGGCCCTTCGAACACAGGATGTTATTGTTGCGGAAGCCATGGTAAAACAAGCAGAAGACGAACTTAAATTGGGCCTAAACCTTTATGAAGATGAAAAATACTGGAATGTATCACTCATCCCTTCAGACAAACCGGAAATTGAAACTTCTGACCAGAACCTGACTGAGAGTATTGCAACTGCTTTGGAACAAAGACCCGACTTTAAACAGGCAAAGCTAAACCTTGAATCATCAAATATTCAGTTGGAATATACAAAGAACCAGAAATTACCCAGAATTGACCTGGTCGGATCAATAGGAACCACCGGTCTTGCAGGAAGACCCCAAGAGATAGATTTCCCGGGCGCCCAATCTTCACCCTGGAAAGGAAACAGGGCCGATGTATATGACGACATGGCAACCGGAGATTATTATAATTATGTGATCGGTATAAAATTAGAAATTCCTCTGGAAAACAGACGGGCAAAGAGCCAGTATAACCTCGCAAAGATCCATAAAATACAGGCTATTACAAATATAAAGAACACTGAAAATATTATAATAAATGAAGTTCGGGATGCGTTAAGAAAGCTTAACACCTCCAGGAAAGTAATTGACTCTGCAGTTGCTTCACTAAAATTCTCACATGAAAAACTCAAAGCAGAAGAAAAGAAATATAACGTTGGCATGTCAACAGCTCATGACCTCTTGGAGTTTCAGGAAGACCTGTCACAAGCAGAAAGCAACCTTGCCTTTGCAAAGGCTGAACACAGAAAAGCATCTGCAAATCTAGCCAGGACAAAAGGCGTTCTTCTCGAAGAGAAAGGTCTGTCATTATAGATTATACTTCCTACATGTTATTGAATCTATAATGAAAATGGACAATACCAACAAACAGAAAATTTAAAATTCATTATTAAAATTAACGGAACACACATGCACACATTTAAAACCTCAAACGAATTAATGGGAAAAATTCACCGGGGAATGAGACGTTTTTTTGAATTTCAAATGAAAAAGTTCAATATCACACCGCCTCAGTTTGAAGTTTTAATCACGCTCTGGACTGAAGACGGTCTGGTGTTAAGCGACCTCAGTAAAAGACTCTCAAGGGACGGCCCCACAATTACCGGGATAATCGACAGGATGGAAAAAAAACAGCTTGTTAGAAGAGAAAGGAGTACCCGCGACAGAAGAATAATAAAAGTATTCGTCACATCCAAGGCGAAAGAAATGAAAGAAGAACTGACAAACCTGCAGCAAACAGCAGGAAAAGATATTATTGATAACTTTTCAAGAAATGATCTCGAAACGCTCGAACATCTCCTTGCAAAACTCCTTTCAAATATCGAGGGTAAGATTGTCCCTACAATTAAAACAAAATAATAAATGGAATATAATACGTACACTTTTAATTTCACCGTATAGACCTATAAGCATTTAAATTCAATAAATATTATGAGCTTAATCGGTATGCTGATGCTGGTTGGACTGGTAGTTAAAAATTCGATATTACTTGTTGATTATACCAATAAACTTCGTAAGCAGGGTCTTTCAATAAAAGATGCTGTTTAAAAAGCCGGCCCGATCAGGCTCCGCTCCATACTAATGACTGCCATATCTACCATTGCCGGCGTGCTTCCGGTTGCAATTGGCCTTGGAACCGGAGGATATAGGTAAGAGCTCCCCTGGCAATTGCTGTTATTGGTGGACTTACCACATCAACCTTTCTAACTCTTTTTGTGGTACCGATAATCTATATATTATTCGATGATATTATCAATAAATTTAGGCCTAAAATATATAAAAATAAAGATATATAATATTTATATCTTTTAAAATTAATTTTAATTAAAATATAGTATAATTCTGGATGTCAAACGGTTATTTCTTCACAAGAATATAAAATTTTCTTTTATATTTGAATGAAATATGTTATTAATATTCTTTTATACTGAACAAACAAAGCAACGAACGAGAAGCTAAAACTATTATTTTTCAAAATATAACAAGCACTAAGAAGGAGACGTTAAACATGGCATTAGAGAAAATAAAATATGATGCAGAACATTGCCAAAGATGTTCTACATGCAAATGGTCTCATCTATGGGAAATAAAAAGCCATAGATTTTCAAGAAACTGTCCATCTCTTGTTTATGGAAATTATGATGCATATGCAGCACAGGGTAAGAATGATATCGTTACCGGTCTACTAGCTGGCGAACTCAACTGGGAAGAGCATAAAGACACCCTGCTTGAAGTCATCTACAGATGTCCAGTATGCGCCGCTTGTGACACAAACTGTAAGCGGATCATGGACCTTGATATAATTGGCGTAATCGAAGCATTAAGAGAAGAAGCCTGCGAAAAGGGATACGGTCCTCTTCCTGCGCACAAAGAATTCATCACAAGCATCAACCAGTATGATAATGTCTGGAAACAACCCAGAACACGCCGTGCAAACTGGGCAAAGAAAATGGACATCAAAGATCTTTCCAAAAAGGGTGAAACAGCGGAAGTGCTTTACTATGTCGGCTGTACTTATGCCTATAAGCCGGGCTTCGACACAGTTCCCAAGGCAACTGCAAAAATTCTGAAAGAAGCGGGGGTTGATTTCGGAATTTTTGGGGCAAAAGAGATCTGCTGCGGAGGTATTTCAGATAATGTCGGTGATGTTAAAAGCTTCAAAGAAATTGCCGAAAAAAATCTTAAGATGTTTAAAGATGCGGGTGTCAAAAAAATAATCACGAACTGTCCGGGCTGTTTTATGACATTTTCAGAAAAATATGCGCGTCTTCAGAAAATCGATACCGCTGATCTGCCCTATACGGCAATGCATTCCACACAGTTCATTGAAGAACTGATCAACGACGGGAAACTTAAATTTAAGAAAAACGTCAATAAACAGGTCACATGGCATGATCCATGTCATCTCGGAAGACGCGGAGAACCCTACAAACATTGGGAAGGTAAACGCACAGAATATGGCCTGTTTGATCCTCCACGGGAAATGAACAGAGGCGTAAACGGTGTCTATGAAGCACCCAGAAACATACTCAAAGCAATTCCGGGTGTAAAGCTGGTTGAAATGGAAAGAATTAAAGATTACTCATGGTGTTGCGGCAGCGGTGGTGGCGCAAAATCAGCCTACCCCGACTTTGCACTTTCAACATCAAAAGAAAGAATAGAAGAAGCTGAAGCAACCGGAGCAGGCACAATAATAACCTCCTGTCCATGGTGTGAAGCAAACCTGTCTGATGGTATCGACGGTTCAGGTTCAAAAATGCAGATCGGAGATATCCTTGATCTGGTCATGGAGTCACTTGACCTGAAAGACTAACAACCACTGAGCTTTATTCATAATTTAATAAAACGGGACTAAGCAATAAAAACTTAATCCCGTTTTATTTTTAATAACCCCAAAAAGGAAGAGAAAAATGGCGGAAGCAATTAAGAGCGGCGATACAATAAGTGTTAATTACACCGGTAAGTTTGAGTCCGGAGAAGTCTTTGATACCTCTGAAGGCCGTTCTCCTTTAAAATTTACGGTAGGCAAGGGAATGCTCATCAAAGGTTTTGATGACGCTGTTATAGACATGAACGCAGGCGATAAAAAAACAGTAACTATTCCGCCGGCAGAAGGCTACGGCAAAAGAAATGAGGATATGATCGTTGATATGCCTAAGGCAAATATGCCGGAAGATATGAAAGTTGAAATCGGAATAACTGTTCAGCTGGCAGATCAAGCAGGCAACCCTGTCCCAGCAACTGTTCATGAGATCTGTGAAGATGTTATAAAGATGGATGTCAACCATCCACTTGCTGGAAAAACCCTGATATTTGATATTGAGATCGCGGAAATCGGACTTGAGCCTGATCCTCCAAAATCATGCGGAGACGGTGAAGCTGGATGCGGAAGCTGCTGTGGAAGCTGCGGTTAAATAGATATAAAATTCTCATTACTAACAAAAACAGGATTAAGATATAATACTTAATCCTGTTTTGTTTAACACTTTAATGCTCTTAATATTATCCTTAAACCTTTCTTCCCCTTCTAAATATTTACACTCCTTATTAATTGACATAATTTTTTTTAAAAGCTAAAAACAAAAAAGTAAGCTTTACAAATTATATTCGGAGCTTGTTGTGAAAAGAATAAAAAATATTATAATTGCTTGCATCTGTCTTTTAATAAGCATAACTTTTGTAAACAAATATTTGCACTCAGAAAATTATCCCCTGACACGAATTGCATGTGTTGGAGACAGCATTACTTATGGTTACTCAATTAGTAATCGGGATAAAAACAGCTACCCTGCACAACTTGCAAAGATGCTTGGTAATAAATGGTCGGTCCGAAATTTTGGAGTAAATAGCTCAACTCTTTTGGAGAAAGGCAATAAGCCATATTCTAAAACGATAGGATTTAATTCTGCTCTTGAATTCAAACCAAATATTGTTGTTATCCTGCTGGGAACGAACGATTCAAAACCTGAAAACTGGAGATACAAGAATAATTACATCAAAGACTATATCGCCCTGATTAACAAATTTAGAAAAATAGACAGCAGCCTAAATATCTGGGTTTGCTATCCTGTTCCTGTCTATTCAAAACCTGGGAGTATTTCAGATAGAATAATTAGAAATGAAATCATCCCAATGATCAACGAGGTTGCCTCTCAAACCAATGTCAAAACAATTGATCTGTATACGCCTCTTAGCAATAAAGAGAATCTATTCCCAGACTCTTTACATCCGAACACTAACGGAAATAAAATAATAGCAAACGAAGTCTTTAACACAATCACCAGTAATAAAAAATAATTTAGTAAGCATACTGAACAAAACTCTTCATGTTCTTTTTAATGACGAAATTAATCTCTACTTACAGAGACAAACTATAACCTCATTAAATAAAAAATTTTAAAATAATCATTTAAACGGATAGACATGAAATATTTAATCTTACTAATTTTGATATTAATGATTTTAACTACTTGTGCACAAACAGGAAAATACAACCTGAATTTCGATCGACAATAATACAATTCTTATTGATGTAAGGACAAAAGCTGAATTTGCAAGTGGTCATCTTGAAAAAGCAATGAATGTCCCTTATACCGAGATTAAAGGACAAATAAAGTCAATCACAAAAGACACATCTAAAAATATTGTTGTATACTGTAGAAGCGGCCGAAGGTCAGGTATTGCAAAAAAAGCGCTTATAAAAATGGGCTATAGAAACGTGGTTAATGGCGGAGGCTATAAAAATCTCATTAAACATCAGACAAAATAAACCCAAATAATAGTTCATAAATTTATAATCTTTTCACTTGATATCTTAAACTATTTCAAAACAACGTCTCGATATTAAATGAATTAGAATTTGAATTGGCAATAAATTCTTACCATAAAGGAGCTGTAATGAAAACAACTCTTGCCTTCGATGTCTACGGCACATTAATTAATACAAATGGAGTAAATGATCTTCTCAATCAATATATTGAAGATCAGGCTGAACTCTTCATGGACTTATAGCGTTCAAAGCAGCTTGAGTATTCTTTTCGCAGGGGCCTGATGAAAAAATATGAAAAATTTTCCGTCTGTACCCGTAATGCACTTGATTATTCAGATACATATTTAGAAACCAGCCTGACAGATAACCAAAAAAAGTCTTATGCAGAAATACAGCGTTCTACCTGATTTTTCTGATGTTAATGACACCTTAATTAAACTAATCACTCTAGATTGTCGTATATTTGCCTTCTCGAACGGATTCGGAGAGGATGTAAAAAACCTGCTTAAAAATGCCGGTATAGAAAAATATTTTGAGGGAGTTGTGAGCGTTGACGATATAAAAACCTTTAAGCCCAACCCTGATGTGTATGCACACTTTCTAAATAAGTCCAACTCCAAGGCAGAGGAATCATGGCTGATCTCTAGAAACCCATTTGATGTGATCGGCGCAGGTTCTGCCGGGCTAAATTCAGTCTGAGTAAAACGCAGCCCAAAAACTGTCTTTGACCCCTGGGAAATCAAACCTACGGTAACTATAAACTACCTGACTGAGCTCTATCAAGTATTAGAAAATAATTAAATGAGATATCGACGATTCAGCACATATTCACTGAGTTACCGCACAATAAATTAAATAGTTTCAAACTTGTCTATTACCTCAGCAACAGAAACACCTTCAATGAGAATGGTTTTTTGACGGGACGAAATCCCTCTTAAAATACTGACCCGTGTTTTTGAGACCCCAAAATACTTTGCCGCAACGCTGCAGCATTCTGCATTAGCCTGTCCATCTATTGGAGGTTTGTTAAGCTTTATTTTAACAGCATCATTATGGAGACCGATGATCTTAGAATGGGAGGAGCGGGGCAAAACCAGTAATTTAATTTCAACCCCTTTTTTGTGTGAACGGATAATCTTTTTTAAATCAATCGTTATTTGATTCATTTTCAATAAGTTTCAGGTGTGTTTCAATCAGACTTTTTAAAGCATCCTGAAACTGAGTTTTTCTCTGTTCCAACACATTGATTTCTTCCTCTATCTGAACCCTTTTATTAATGGTATCTCCATTAATCCGTTCTGCTTCAAAATTTGAATCATCAATAATCGTTTGCGCTTCCACAAGCGCATCTTTCCTTAACTGATCAAGCTCGCGTAGAATATCATCTTTCTGTCTATTTGCTTCATCAATTATTCTCTGTGCTTCCGCCCTGGCCTCTTCTTTTAAAGGCCTTATTTCTTCTCTCAGCGCATCAGAATTTTGTCTGGCTTCCGAAAGAAGATTGTCAGATTCAAGACGGCTGTTACTTATAATAGTTTCAGCCTCATCAATCGCATTTTTTTTCATATCCGCTGCCATTTTTTGAACAGTTATCAGCGCAGCATTAATGCTCTCTTCTTTGTTTTTATAAAGTTCAAGCTCTTTTCTATATAAGCTTATATCCTGATGCATGCGGGTATTATCATTTACAAGCTGCTCCATCTCGTTTGCAACAACCTCTAAAAACTCATCTACATCCTGAACATCATACCCCCTGAACTTAACAGGAAATTTCTGCTGCATAATATCAATAGAATTCATTGTTACACCATCAGAGGTCTTTTCATCTTCATCAAACAAAGAATTATCATCACTCATATTTAACCTCAAATTAAATTAAAGTAGAGTTTTAACCAGAAATGAATCAACAGCATATATTATAGCAATCAATATCAAAGGCGAAAAATCAATACCTGGAACCGGCATGGGTAGTACCCGGCGTATACGGTTAAGCACCGGCTCGGTAACACCAGATATCCCTCTTACAATAGGATTGTAAGGATCAGGGTTTACCCATGATATCACCGCAGAGATGATAACAATTATAAGATAGATTCTCAAAATATCATGAATAGACATAATAAATGCAAATATAAAATTTGCAAGCACTGCAATATCAGCACCCATAGACAGGTCACGAACGGTTTTTAGAACAAATATATCAATAAAGGTTATAAGGATAAGAGCAATAATTGGAGTAAAATCAAGCCCCGATCTGGGCATGGGTATAGTTCTTCTAATGCGAAAAAGAAGGGGATCTGTTAACAAACATAACCACCGCACCAGTTGATTATAAGGATCAGGGTTCACCCATGACAGAAGTGCTCTGGCAACAATCAGCCAGATATATATAATTAAAAAGTAATGTATTAGAGTCAGAAAACCAATCATTTTTAGATCACCAATTAAAAATTTTACTTACTACAAAGAGTACACGTTTTTGTTCGGATATAAAGTTATTATAAATCTGTTAAATTTTATTACGTTCAAATATAATCTTTAAACCGTAAAGTGTCAAATATTCATATACAGCATCAACTGTATCCGAAAGGGGTAGAATCAGTGAAGCAAGCCCTCCGGTTGCAACGACAAAAGGTTCTGAGCCCATTTCCTTTTTCATCCTGTTCACCAGACCGTCAACAAGTCCGGCATAGCCAAATAAAATTCCGGACTGCATGTTGGTTACCGTGTCAGTACAAAGTACTTTATCCGGCACATCGAGGTCCACCTTTGGCAATTTAGATGCTTTTTCAAACAGCGCCTCTGCTGATATTTTAAGACCCGGAGAAATCGCACCACCTAAATATTCACCCTCTGCTGTGACACAATCAAAAGTTGTTGCCGTTCCCAGATCAATAATTATCACAGCCTGGTTGTATTTTTCAAAAGCAGCAACTGCATTTACCAGCCTGTCCGTTCCGACCTGCCCCGGATTGTCATAACTTATTTTCAGGCCTAGATCTATTCTATGGGAGACATATACCGGTTCACTATTAAGAATAACTCTGCATGCCTCTTTTATCAACTCGTCAATCTCAGGCACAACAGAAGCTATTATTGACCCGTTTAGTTTTGAAACAGGGACATGCTCAGATTCAAGAAAAAATAAAAGTTTGTCAGCATAATCTTTTGCAGAAACGGAGGAATCAGTTTCAACCCTTAATATCCCACTAAGGTCGTCATTTTCATATAGACCGAAAACAATATTTGTATTTCCAATATCAACAACTAAAATCATAAAAAATAATAATCTATTTTATTATGTCAGTTAAAAAGCTTTATAATTTCACTGATATAAAATAATTCCTATTACAACAGAGCAAAATTAATAATTAATAAAAAACCCCTCACCCTACTCTCTCAATCAGCATACTTAAATCAACCGCAGATGCAGAGTGTGTTAACGCACCAACAGAAATATGAGTCACCCCGGTTGCTGCTATCTCTGCAACTGTGTCAAGATTAACATTGCCTGAGGCTTCAAGAGGTATTTTCCCATCCACAATATCAACAGCCTGCTTCATCTCTTCGCACGTCATATTATCCAGCATGATCATATCAGGACAGGCAGACATAGCTTCTTTCAGTTCCAAAAGGTTTTTAACCTCGACCTCAACTTTCATATCCTTTTCTCTTGAACGAATCGCTTTTTCAACAGCAAGTTTTACTCCTCCGCAGGCTTCGATGTGATTGTCTTTTATTAATATTGCATCATATAGCCCCACCCGGTGATTTGTCCCGCCGCCGGCACACACCGCTGCCTTCTCAAGGAGTCTCCACCCTGGAATTGTTTTGCGGGTGTCCAACAGTATCGTATTATAAGGTTTTACTTTCTCAGCATATACATATGTAACAGTTGCAATACCGCTTAAATGCTGAAAAAAATTGAGGGCTGTTCGCTCTCCGGTTAATAAAACATCAAAAGAACCGCGGATCTCACAAACAAGCGTTCCCTGCTTAACAAATGTTCCCTCCTCAAACAGAAAAGAAACATTAATTTCAGGACTCAAAGATTCGAAAACTTTTACTACTGGCAAATATCCAGCCAAAACAAGGTTCTCTTTGGCAGTAATTCGAGCGATTCCGTTTAAGCCTTCTTCAACCAGACAGGATGTCGTCCTGTCGCCATCGCCCACGTCTTCTTTAAGGGCTGCGTCAACCAGAGTGCTAATGTTTTTTTCTAAATTAGTCATTTTTAAATACCAACAAATATCAAGGTATCCTTGCTATGCTTTCTATGATTTTCGAAGCTTTATCTTTAAAACCATCCAGTTTTTCTTTTTCTTTTCCTACGATCTCTTTTGGCGCACGACTTATAAACTTTTCATTTGTAAGTTTCTTTGAAACAAAATCAATATCCTTATTAACCTTATCCAACTCTTTTTGCAGTCTCTTTTTCTCCTCATCAAAATCAATCACACCTTCAAGAGAAAGAAAGATCTCCAACGTACCAACAACAGCTGTCGCAGAATTATCCGTACCTTTAAACTCTTTATGGCTTGTTGCCTCAGAAAGTCCGGCAAGGCTGCAGACCAGCTTTGTCTGCTCTGTTAATAGTCTTTCAGAATCTCCATCGTGACAAAGGAAATCAGCAGAAGGCCGTGCTGAAGGAAGAATATTCATCTCGCTTCTGATATTTCTCACTGCAGACACCACCTGAATGATCATATCCATATCCCTCTCAGCTTCCCCATTCTTCTCACTTTCTGTTACCTGTGGAAAATCGGTAACTACAATGCTTTCACCTTTATGAGGAATCTTCTGCCATATCTCTTCTGTCACAAACGGCATCATAGGATGCAGCAATTCCAGGATTGTCTTCAAAGTTCTGACCATCAGTTTCTGGGTAAGCGCTTTTCTGTTAGGATCTTCCTTCTGATACAGATCATTTTTTGCTATTTCAACATACCAGTCACAGAATTCATGCCAGACAAACTGATACAGCTGATTAGCTGTTTCATTAAACCTGTATTCCTCAAGGGTTTTATCAACAGTCGCTATTATGTTATTCAGTCTGCTTAAAATCCATCTATCTTTAAGATCATAATCTTTTTCATCGGGCTCATCATCAGAATAGTCGTCAAGATTCATAAGGGTAAAACGTGATGCATTCCAGATTTTATTCACAAAATGTTTATACCCTTCAATTCTTTCCTCTGAAAGACTGATGTCCCTACCCTGAGCTGCCATTGCGGTCAAAGTAAATCTAAAGCTGTCAGCGCCGAACTTATCAATTATCACCAGCGGATCAATTACATTTCCCTTTGATTTACTCATCTTATGACCATGCGCATCCCGGACAAGTGCGTGAATATATACATCCTTAAACGGCACATCACCCATGAATTTACTTCCCATCATCATCATCCTCGCGACCCAGAAGAATAGAATGTCAAATCCGGTTACCAGACATGAAGTTGGATAAAAAGCTTCGAGCTCCTCTGTCTTTTCAGGCCAGCCCAGAGTGGTAAATGGCCACAAGGCAGATGAAAACCAGGTATCAAGCACATCGCTTTCCTGTTCTATATCAGCGCTCCCACAGTAAGAGCAACGTTTTGGGTCTTCCATCTCAACAGTTATCTTCGCACACTGACTGCAGTACCATGCCGGTATCCGGTGTCCCCACCAAATCTGCCGTGAAATACACCAGTCACGGATATTATTCATCCACTCAAAATAGGTTTTGGTCCAATTTGAAGGGATAATTTTTGTTTTCCCATCGTTAACCGCAGCAATTGCCTGCTCTGCCAAAGGTTTAACATCTACAAACCACTGCATGGATAAGTTAGGCTCAACAATACTCTTACACCTGTAACAGTGGCCAACTGAATGGCTATGCGGTTCAATCTTTACCAGCAACCCTTCTTTCTCAAGATCTTCAACAATTACTTTCCTGGCTTCAAAACGGTCCATACCTTTATATTTTCCAACATCACCGATCATTGTCCCGTCTTCACCAATCACTTTAATAATCTCAAGATCGTATTTCTGGCCAATCTCAAAATCATTAGGATCATGAGCCGGTGTGATCTTAAGTGCTCCGGTTCCAAACTCAAGGTCAACATACTCATCTGCAATAACCGGAATCTTTTTGTTCATCAGTGGAAGAACAACCTTACTGTCTATCCAATCCTTATATCGTTCATCTTCGGGATTAACCGCAACTGCTGTATCACCAAGCATGGTTTCAGGTCTTGTGGTGGCAACAGTTAAAAACTTTTTACCATCAGAGGAAGGATATTTAACATAATATAAATTTCCGCCTATATCTTCATGCTCAGCTTCAAGGTCTGAGAGCGCAGTATGGCACCTGGGACACCAGTTAATCAGTTTACTACCCCGGTAAATCAACCCTTCTTTATAAAGAGTTACAAATACCTGGCGTACAGCTTTTGAACAGCCCTCATCCATGGTAAAACGTTCCCTGGACCAGTCACAGGATGCCCCAAGTTTTTTCAGCTGATTGCTAATGATTCCACCAAACTGTTCCTTCCATTCCCAGACTCGCTCAACGAACTTTTCTCTGCCCAGATCAAATCGACTTTTACCTTCACTTGCGAGATGTCTTTCAACAACATTCTGAGTGGCAATCCCGGCATGGTCTGTTCCGCACTGCCAAAGGGTTTTAAAACCTTTCATTCGTTTATATCGAACCAGAACATCCTGAAGCGTGTTATTCAATGCATGTCCCATATGCAGAGAACCTGTTACATTAGGCGGCGGAATGACTATACAGTATGAATCATCATTACTTCCGGAATGAGGCTTAAAAAGGCCTTTCTCCATCCAATAGTCATACCATTTTTGTTCAAATTTTTGAGGATCATATACTTTTTCCAGATCATTTTCACTCATCTAACCAACCTTCTCTTTCCTGAATTAAACAGAATTTATACGAATCAAATATATACAAACAATAATCATATATAAAATTCCGTATAAAATCAAATCCTATATTGACAGCCGGAATATTATATGACAGCATGTTAACTATAGTAAAAACAACACAAAACTTCCCCAGATTGCCTTAAAAAATGATCCCAAAACACAAGTTAAAACCCTTATTTACAAGAGAGCATATCCAGAATAAAGTTGCAGAAACCGCCAAAAGAATATCTGAAGATTACAGCGATAAAAAACCAGTAATGATAGCCATACTTAAAGGCTCTTTTGTATTCCTGGCTGATATTATTAGAGACTTGGACATTAATGTAACCATAGAATTTGTTCATATTTCCTCTTATGGCGCTTCAAAAACTTCATCCGGAACCTGTATCATTCACAAAGACATAACCTCTGAAATAAAAAACAGAGATGTTATAATCATTGAAGATATTGTTGATACAGGAAATACGCTTGATTTTTTTATAAAAAATCTTGAGAAACACAACCCTTCATCTATAAAAATCTGTGCGCTCATAAATAAAACAGTGCGCCGGGAACATAATCTATTTATTGATTATTATGCTTTTGATATTAATGATGAATTCATAGTCGGATACGGCCTTGATTATGATGAACAGTTTAGGAACCTTTCTGGAATATATGAGCTTTTGGATTGAACAAAAACAAATTTCAAAAGTTTTAATAATTGCAGGGTAAAAGAATTAAACATCATGTTCAGATTCCTTAAAAACTTATCAACCCTTTTTACCGGCAAACCTAAGACCTCTTCTGAGCATATGGAAAATACAACTATCCGACTGATCATGGGAAGGCGAAGCTGCAGATCCTTCACTGATGAAGAGATAGACGCAGAAAGTATAAATACGATCCTGGAAGCAGGACGATTTGCTCCCAGCACAGTCAACCTTCAGACTTGGAGTTTTATTACATATTCCAAACAGGAATGGAAAAAAATCTTTGGACATTCAATACCCTTTAAAGGCGCATATGCCATTATCATATGTGCGGATATGTTTAAGCTCAGGGATCTCTTCCCTGACTTTAAAGAAACCCCTTACATCAACAATTCCTTTGCTCTGTTTAATTCCGGACTTGCTGCAATGAACATGACTTTGGCTGCCGAAGCGTTAGGCTTAAAAAGTGTAATGCTTTCCGAGACCGGGAAAACCGGTCTTTTGGATATTAAACACTTAAAAGAAAAGTTAAAACTCCCAAAACAAGTTCTGCCCATCACTACCCTGGTGCTTGGAAAACCGGGAATAAAATTCCCAGGAATACCCCCCAGACAGGCTATGGATGTGGTTACCATGAAGAACAGTTATAATCTTAATGAGAACTCAAACCTCATGCAATGGTTTCAACAGATGATGGTCGGATATAAAGTGACCCATCCGCTTTCAACCTTAGAGAAACAGATAGAATTTTACCGCAGGAAAATGACCAATGCGGAGAAAGAACTCCGAAAAGCCTTCGAGCCGGACAACAACTAGTATAAACTTTTTTTTAAAAATAAATCCGTTTTATCATCCAGTATCATTAATCCATCATTTTTTTCACCATGATCTTTGAAATATAATATTTTATGCGAAAAAAATCTTTGCTATTCATGCTGTTTCTTATCCTGACTCCTCTGCCCCTATGTTTTTCTTCAGAAGAGGTGGACATTTTTAAACGCCTTGATAATTCAGAAGTTGCAGTAGTTACTGAATATACCTGCGACAATAAAAAACTTAACAACCTACCCTTTGCTGAAATCTGCGAAATGCGTGACGGGAGTATCCTGACCTTTTCACCTTATGAAATATGTGAGGGATACATACATCATCCTGACTGCACCTATGACAACATCCAGGTATTTAACCGCTCCTCCTCCGTGTATATAAACTACAATAATATTTTCTATACCATAACAAACACACACCTCCTGTTCTATGGCGGAACAGAATTTACTGCACTTAAAAACCGTGATATTGCCTGTTATAAAGTTCAGACAAACAGCTATCCATATTCTAATATGAATAATGCGGTATGGGCAGATCCGAACCTTGAAATAACCAGCTCAGAGCTTAACGGAAAAAAAGTTGTCGTTTATGGCATTGTAGAAAGTAAACCCCTTGAAATCCGGGGAACAGCTCTCTATTCTGATTACGGAATGACGCGGACAAAAGGAGAAATCAGTATCACCGGTGTTACTGATAAAACTGAATATTTAAAAAGACGTTTTGTAATGAATGTCCCGTCTCGAGACTGGAGAGGCTTGTCAGGCTCACCAGTTTATTATAATAATAAATTAGTTGGAATAGTATCAAGCGGTGCAGATACCTTTATCACCTTTAATCCGCCGGAGGATATACGACATTTACTAAAAATCCAAAAAAAATAATAAAAGTGGCTCATATCTAACAAAAATATAAATTTAAGTTCTTTCCATAAATCCCTTCAATAAAAAATTTTTATACTCAATAATGCGCATTTATAACATTGCTTTTATTGATAAAATATCAATAAAATACCACTATAGTTCAAATAAAAATTAACAAATTCTAAAATTTTAAATTTTAGCCTAATATTTATAATAACCATTTTTTTAACATGATCAACTATGAAAGAATTAAATTCATTATGATATTAAAACAAAAAAACCTCATATTAATTTCGTTACTGACCGATTTTTTAATATTTCAAAGAAAATAACTAAAAACTTTTAAATATCTTTAATGAAAAGGCTACATTTACATTTTTATACCATATTATCGTATAACGATACTAACTATACCTAGACGTTTACATTTATAAATGCTATAATTAAAACAATAATCAAAAATACAGTGACATTTATCGATAATAATCACTAAGTAAAAGGAGTAAAAAAAGTGAGAAAAATTATCATTATAATATACATTTACGCACTCCTGCTTTGTTCTGTGACAAGTCTACATGCAACCCAAAATAAACAAGGCCGTAACAACAATAACATCTGGCAAAAATATCAAAAACAAAATTGGTCGGGCAACAACGCCTGGGAAAATAAATTTTCTGGCTACAGTGGTTGGGAATATAAAAAAACATGGGATGATGGCAACAAAAACAGATGGAAACAAAACTTCTCCCGGGGTAACGGCAACTACAAATTGCAAAAAAAACACTGGAAAAAATTGAGGGCACGAGGTGGTAACAACGGCTGCAAGCCGATTCCTCCTGGATGTAATGCACCCGAACCCATCAGCTCTGCCTTGTTTGTCTTAGGCGGTGCAGGACTTGGACTATATAAAAAGTTTAAAAACAAAGATTGAAAATCAACAGAACAATGTGATATTTAAAAAGGAGAGAACTAAAATGTCTTTCCTTTTTTTTTGAAATTAATAAACCCTATGGTCACATTAAAAGCTATTAAAAATAACTACCTCCTGTATATACCTCTACTACTTATTACTTGCCTTTACTTCCCGCTATTTAAACTTCATTACATGTCCAACTGGGCAGGTCTCGATTATCATCACGCCTATTTTATCCTGCCTGTGTCTTTGTGGCTTTCCTGGCGGCAGTGCAAACTAAATAAAATCATAATTAAACCATCCTCTTTTTTCGAAACCTTTACAGGACTAATCCTTATAACCTTCGGAGCCTTACTATTTGTCCATGGATGGCGTAATCAATATTTACTCCTTTCCACTTTTTCTTTAATACCTGTTCTGGCAGGTTATATCAGCTTTATGTTTGGCTTTAAAGTCCTTCGTTTATTTTGGTTTCCTCTCCTATATCTTATCTTACTGATCCCGCCATCTACGGGTATTCTAGACAGTATTACAATACCCATGCGTTTCTTCATAGCTAATATTTCACAATCCTTCCTGTCTTTGCTGGGATATCAGGTGATACGTGAAGGACTCATATTATCAATAAACAATACTGAAATCTACATGGGAGCTCCATGCAGCGGTTTCCGTTCTCTTATAACTTTGTTGTCTTTAGGCCTGGTTTATACTTACATTAGTCCTGGAAATATAAAAACAAAAATGAGTCTCGTATTTTTCATTATTCCAATTGCGCTTTTGGGAAATTTTATCAGAGTAGTATCCGTATGCCTGGCAGTTAATCATTTTGGCAGCAAAGTCGGCGATACAGTTCATGACATTGGAGGATATGCAATATTTATTGTACTCATCATTGGACTGATAGCTCTGGAGAATTTATGCCTTAAACTGGAAAAAACATATGGGAAAGGCTAAAAGTTTAATCTTTATTGCTATTATTTTTATTACAATATTTGTATCTTTTTTTTCTCCAAAAATCAAATACCAAAGCTTTGACATTATTAGATTTTTGAATATTCCGCTTACAATTGGGAGTTGGTTTGGGGAAGAAATGCCCTCTGATGAGGAAGAGATGAAAAAATGGGATTTTATAAATAAATCAAAGCAGTATTATTTTTGGAAAGAATACGAATCTGAGCCATTTAACTCTTATCATTTTTCAAATGAGGAAGGAGCTGAAATATATTTTTCCTTACTCAATGCAGGAAACTTCCATAATCCAAAGAGCTGTTATACAAGCATAGGTTATAAAGCCCGACTTGAAGGAACATATACCGTCAAGCTGTCAAAAAATACTGCCCTGCAATTTGATAGTTTTCTTATGTTAAAAAAAGACAACGATCTTCTAACAACTTACTGGATGTGTGTCGATGGGAAAAAAGTTAACTGGCTTGAGCTGAAACTGAACGAGCTTATTTGTTCTCTTACAAACAGAAAAAGTATTAATATGTTAACGCGTATAGATGTCCCTACAAACCCAGGAAACACAGATGATGCCTTAAACTTAACCAAAGAATTTCTTCATGACCTTTACAAAACACTTGATAAAAAGAAAAAATCTTATATTTTTGGTGAACAAGTGCCTTAATATGCATTCAAGCAATTAAATTGAATTAAAAATAATTGTGGCACTAATGTAAATAGTAAAATTATTTAAACTATAACATTCAGAAATACTCAAATTCAAGCATAATCCAGCAACTAAAACAAACATCACAACAACGCCTCAATAAAAACTTACACTTGGCGCCTTTAAATCTCAATACCTCGAAATATTTCATTAAAGCCTATTAAAATGTCTAAAAAAAATAAACAATACACAAAACAAGGCATTAAACGCATAACCGTTGACGATAATCTTTTTGATAAAACTAAAGATGACGACTGTACCCCTAATAAAAAATTCGATGAAATGCTTGAAGAGTCATTTCCAGATAAACGCTTCAATAAAAAAGTTAATAAACAGCAAACAAAACAGGGGATTAAAAAACTATCTTTAGAGAATGACCTGTTTGAAGATATTGAGGAATCAAATATTCCAGAAAAATGCTTTGAAGAACTGCTAGAGGAATCTCTGACTTCTAAATCAAGTCAGGCCTCTATCAAAGAAAAGATCATAACATCTTCAAAAAACACCTCTCTTTCTAAAAGAAATAAACTAGAAAAATATCCTGAGCCCCAGGATGAAATAGATCTGCATGGGTTTAAAGGAGATGAAGCAGAACTTAAGACAGACTTCTTTATACGGGATTCAAAAGCAAAGGGTCTGGTCACCATCCGCATCATTGTGGGAAAAGGCACCCACTCAGAAGGCAGAGCAGTACTCCCGGATATTGTTGAAGGTAAAATAATTGACCTGAAACGTGAAGGTCAGATACAAACCTTTAAATGGGAAAAAATCAAAAAGCTCAAAAGCGGCGCAGTAATTATCTACTTAAGATAACCTTCTATTAACTAGCACTTTTAACAAACACGGACTGTCAGTTTAAATCGTAGATTTTTCAATCAGCATTCCTGCTGACAAACAATATTAAATCTTGTCTTTATTAAGCATGCCGAGTTAAAACTGCCAGGCATTGACAGACCTTAAACAATATGTTTAATTAGATAATTATAGCATTAAAGCGAAGAACACAGATTAATTAAATCATGATTAATTATCCTATTTTATCTTCTAATATAAAATAAAAAGACATCAAGACAAATGACTGCTATCCATAAATATCCAAAATTAACTGCTGATGAAGCAGCGGAATTGATAGACCATAAAGAAACAGTTGCTTTTAGCGGATTCACCGCAGCAGGAGCAGCTAAAGCTGTTCCCATGGCTGTTGCAGACCGTGCAAAACAGATTCATTCTAAAGGCAATGAATACTGGCTTCGGATAATAACCGGAGCATCAACAGGAAAAACTATTGATGACCGTCTGGCTGAAGAAGATGTTATTGCCTGGCGTGCACCATTTCAATCCTCAAAAACCCTGAGAAAAAAGATAAACTCACGAAAAACCCGATTTGTGGATATGCATCTCTCTCATCTGCCGCAGATGGTTGCCTTTGGGTTTTTGGGAAAGATAAATCATGCGGTTATTGAAGCAACCGAAATAACTCCTGATGGTCAGGTTTATTTAACTTCCTCCATTGGTGCTTCACCTACTTTTCTCAAGTATGCAGATAAAATCATTATTGAGATCAATCACAATCATTCCGTTCGAACGCGGGAAATGGCAGACATTCTAACTATACCTCCCCCACCAAATCGAAATCCAATTCAGATTCATGACCCACTTTGCAAAGTCGGTTATCCTTACGCAGTGGTAGATCCGAAAAAAGTTATCGGAATCGTAGAGAACAATGAACCTGATCATGTAAATCCATTTACTGAAAAGGGTGACGATAGCAATAAAATTGCTGAACATGTTCTGAATTTTCTATTTAGAGAACAGAAGCGTGGAATTATACCAAAAGAATTTCTGCCGCTTCAGGCGGGTGTAGGAAATCTCGCAAATACAGTCATGGAAGCACTGGGCAATAATGCTGACATACCGCCATTTTATATGTACAGTGAAGTCTTCCAGGACTCTCTGGTATCTTTGATGGAGTCTGGATCTTTACTTGGAGCCAGTTCATGCAGCCTGACTCTGTCGCCGGATATATTAAAAAGGGTTTATAATAACATGGATTTTTTTGCACCCCGCATCGTGCTTCGGCCGCAGGAAATTTCAAATAATCCTGGAATCATTCGGAGGCTGGGCGTTATCGCGATAAATACCGCCCTTGAGGTAGATATATATGGAAATGTAAACTCAATCCATGTATGCGGCACAGATATTGTAAACGGTATAGGTGGCAGCGGAGACTTTAACCGCAATGCCTACCTGTCAATTGACATCTGTCAATCAATAACAAAAAACGGCAAAATTTCAACAGTTGTTCCCATGTGCTCACACATTGACAATACTGAACACTCAGTCCAGATTATAGTTACGGAGCAGGGTCTGGCTGACTTGCGTGGACTGGGCCCTGTACAACGTGCTGTAAAAATTATCGAGAACTGTGCTCACCCCATGTATCGTGACACACTGCTTAAATATTTAAAAGATGCGGGCACCGGCCACCTTCCCCATAATCTTACGGACTGTTTTGCTCTGCACCGCAACCTGCAAGAGCACGGTACCATGCTGCCGTAAAGTTAATAAGGAACAAGATTATGAAAAATCAAAAACAAAAGGAGAATCCTTATAAATGAGGTTATTATTCACCATACTGTTCATATTTTCTCTTCCTCTCATTTTACCTGCCAGTGAAATGATGGATACATGTAACAACACAGGAACCTCGCTTACAATGGAAAATAATCAAGCGGAGTGGTCAGACTATATCAACTCAATGGGAATGAGGTTCATCTACCTTGAGCCGGGAACATTTATAATGGGAAGCCCTCCAAAAGAAAAAGGAAGAAAACCAGATGAGGTAGAACACAGTGTCACCTTGACAAAAGGTTTCTATCTTCAGTCCACCGAGGTCACAAGAGAACAATGGAGAAAACTTATGGGAAGCGATCCAATTGACTTTACAGATGATTGCGCCGATGACTGCCCTGTCAACCATATCTCCTGGGATGACAGCATTGCTTTCATAAGAAAACTTAATAAAAAAGAAGGTGTCAACAAATACAGACTTCCCACTGAGGCTGAATGGGAGTATGCATGCCGCGCAGAAAGCACTACCGCTTTTGAAACAGGCAACAATATTGAAACCGAATGCGTATTTGATCCGGCTGCCGATAAAATTGCCTGGTACTGTGCAAATACCAAGGGACAACCCAAACCAGTGGGAACAAAACCTCCTAATAAATGGGGCCTGCATGATATGAATGGGAACGTGTATGAGTGGTGCAGTGACTGGTATGACACCTATTCTTTAGGCTCTGTGACAGATCCCAAAGGAGCAGCCACAGGTGAGACAAGAGTTTTTCGAGGCGGAGCATTCATGTACCTTGTGTGGCATGCCCGCTCAGCCCACCGCAGACACCATGCCTCTCACTTCAAAAACAGTTACACTGGCCTCAGAGTGGCCCGTAACCCATAACCATTGATGATTATCATCGTCAATGAGGGTGTCAGATAATCTGTGTAAATGATTTTTTCTTTATATGATCAGGGCATCCGTTCATCAAACATGATAGCAAATTGATTTAAAGCTGTGCCCCAATTTCTTATGGGCATTGTCCACTTTTT
>Ga0307988_1000087_pt1 | contig 77453 bp, 60 predicted proteins | sample EllFjometagen183_FD_203166 | JGI IMG/M metagenome (GOLD analysis project Ga0307988, IMG submission 203166) | Marine microbial communities from Ellis Fjord, Antarctic Ocean - #183 | ecosystem: Environmental > Aquatic > Marine > Unclassified | place: Southern Ocean | collected 2014-10-08 | reverse complement strand
GGGAGGGGCCGGGGCCGACAAAGTAACCAAAAGTGATGTGATCTTATGATATGTAGTAGCCGCGTGCGGCAAGGCGTAGTCTAAGACGCTTCGCGACCTGTTACTTGAAGAAACCGGTCTACTCGACCACTAAGTATAGACGCGCTGTTATCGATAGGAGCGCGGCTGTACAAGACGCGGTGGTTTCTGAATTTTTTAATAATCAATTTGGAGAAATAACATTTCAAAATTTAGACAGAAAATTTTTGATTGATTTAATTAAATAGCGCCTGAACGGAAGCAAATATTCGACTTGTTTTTTTATGAATTATTTTTTTAAAGAAAAACTCGATTCCTATCAAAAACAACCCTTGGAGAAACATTCCAACACCGTGGGGAAATTTATCGGTTCAAGGATATGAACAAATTTGAGCGTTTGACAAATCAAGAGCGACGGCGCGGGAGAATATATGCTATTCATCAATAACATTGAACGTATGCTTGTTTTTATTGGGCTAATCCTTTTATTGTCTATTCTGACAATGATCAAAAGCGCCAGAGGTGAAGATATGATCCATGCTAATAATAATAGTCTGCACAAAATTAGTTTAAAATACAGCGATGATGAAGATCAGGAACCGGTTTTTGTAGGTATGGTAATGATTACCAGAGAGCATGCCCTGGAAGCGAAACCGAGTGATTCCCCTTACAAGGAACTTTTGATGGAAATAGTCGGTTTGATTGATAAAGAGCCATTTCTCCATCTTGACGCTTCTCCGCCAACAGAAAAAGGAAGAACGCCAGCTGAACAGTTCAGCAGGATTGTAAAAAAGTCAGATCCGGAGTATGCGGTTGCGGTGGAGCAAACGTTTGAAAATACATATGGTTTTGTTGTTATTCGAAACAGTGATTAATGGAAGGTCGCCAACGGCGACTCCGCGGTTTTTATCAATGGCGCCGCGCGCATCGTATGGAAGATAAAAACGCTCATTATTTTTTATAGGCGCATCTAAAACCGAACAGGGAGCTTCTAAAATCGGGCCTTTGTCTTTCCCGGTTCGCCGATCTCAGGCTTTCCTTGCCTTCAATAAATGATCCGCCTTTTAAAACGCGTGGCCTGTCCGTTAATATTTTTTTGGAGGACGCCCCGTTTTTTTTATTGGTTGTGTATATATCTTTGCACCACTGATACACATTTCCAGCCATGCCATACACACCGTAAACGCTTTGCCCCTTTTCATATTGACCCACTTGGGAAATGGCCCCATTTATGGGTTCCCCAAAGTTGGCGAAGGTTTTGTCCGGATCATCGTCGCCCCATGGAAATTTGTTTCCGTCAGGGCCTCTGGCGGCTTTTTCCCATTGGGTTTCGGTGGGTAAATCGCCGCCTGTCCATTGGCAATACGCCTGGGCGTCATTCCAGGAAACTTGAACAACGGGATACGGGTCTTTTTCGTTTAAGAGGTTGTCTTTAATTTCCGGATGGGGTTGTTTCCAGTTGGCGCTTTTAATTTTTTTCCATTCCCGGTTCCGGGTACGAATAAAGCCATAGCCTTTTTTTTCGGCGTCGGTTTTGTGACCGGTTTGATTGCTGAATTTCTCAAACTGCGCGTTGGAAACCAGATATTTGTCAATATAATAAGCGCCTGATTTATTTGCGGGCATGGTTTGTCGCGGTCTTTCAGAGGCGTATTTTTCTGAACCCATGATAAATTTTCCCCCAGGGATCAGAGTCACAATATGGTTGTTTTCAGCGGTCATGAATTCAGAAAATCCCTTCTCATTGATTCCGGTTGACGAGAGAGGGGCTTCAATCAGGGATGTGAAATAAAAAATCATCAAGATCAGGCCGGGTATCAGGGTTGTCGCGCTGAGAATGATCCATTTCTTTTTGTTTACAACCGTATTTTTGCCGTCCAGAGCCTCTCCGAATTCCTGGCAATTCTGGAATCTGTCTTTTGGTTTTTTTTCAAGGGCTTTTAAAATTGCAAAATTAATATGTTCGCCAAGCGTCTTTAGGCGCTTAATCGGTGGAAGCGGCTTAACTTCGATATGATGGCGCATAATAGCCTGGTTGCTCCCAAATGCAAATGGCTTTTTTCCGGTGAATATTTCATAAAAAACCACGCCAAGGGAGTAAATATCGGACCTGTGGTCGATAATTTTATTCTCAAATCTTTCCGGGGCTGTGGTATGAATGGAGAACATTCGTTGCGAAGTTTGTGTTTCTTGTGTCGGGGCATTTGAGATGGTGGCGATTCCAAAATCCATTATTTTGACAGCGCCTTGCCTGTCAATCATTATGTTGCCTGGTTTTATATCCCGGTGAATAATCCCCATCTCGTGGGCATAGGAAAAACCAGTAAGTATTTGTCGGGCAATATTCATCGCCATGTCAGGGGGAATGACACTTTGAGTTGAAAATGGCGTGGGCGTCTGTCGGGATTGATCAGGCTGGACATCGACGATGCCGGAATCCAATACCGTGGGCGAGTCATTTCCCAAAACCGCTGTGATTTCTTCCAAATGAACGGCGGTTGATTTTTTTCCGCCGAAGGATATTAAAAGATCCTGCAAGGTAATGCCTTCCACATACTCCATGGCAATGGCATAGTTGTTATTGTCTATGGGGAAAAAATCGACCAGCTTTGTTATATTCGGATGATTCAGCTTGGCCAGAATCATGGCTTCTTTGAAAAATTTTTTTATGATTGAATCCGCATATTCCTGATCAAGATGCCTGGGGTCTAATATTTTAATCGCAACGAATGCTCCGTTATGGTCAACCGCCTTCCATACGATGCCAAACCCCCCGGCGCCCAGAGACTCCAGTATCCGATATCCCCCTATCATTTCTCCTTTCATAAATGCGTCACCTTAAAGACTTGAAGATTTTCTTAATAAATCCATTCTGTTGATCATCTTTGTTTTTTTGCGCGAGAACAACCGTCACATTATCCGGAGCCCCGCGGCTGTTCGCCGTTGCGATCAGTTTATCACAGATGATCTCTGGCGAACGAAGATCGTTTACTATCTGAGCGATCTCTTTATCGGAAGTGACCTTTAGGAGTCCGTCTGAACAGAGCAAAACATATTGATTGTTTTTCAGTTTGTGATATTTTGGCGACACGTCAACCTTCAATATGGGGTTTACGCCGACCGCTTTGGTTATAATATTTTTTTTGGGATGGGTCAGCGCATCGGTTTTTGTGATTGCGCCCGCCCTTATCAGATCCGCCACAAGGGAGTGATCATTGGTAAATTGCCGTATTTTTTTTTTTTGGATAATATATCCTCGGCTGTCTCCAACATGGGCCCAGAAAAAAACGTCATTTTTAAACACTGCCGCAGACATTGTGGTTCCCATGCCTTTGAGTCTATTATCCAGTTGGCTTTTATTAAATATGTCCATGTTTGCTTTTTGAAAAGCGATATTCAGCGCCTCTGGAATGCGTTGTTCCTCTGTCTGATAAAATTCGGACATTAAGACATCAATTGCCATTTTAGAAGCGACTGCGCCTCCGGAATGCCCGCCCATGCCATCGGCCACGGCGATCAGAATGCCTTTTTTTGGGATATAGCCATCCTTCGGCATGAAACAACCATAATAATCCTGGTTTTCCTTTCGTTTTATGCCAGGGTCTGTTTTGGCGTTAATCGTGATAGAAGTCATTAAGCGCCTCGTTTTTTTTAGTCGGGGTTTCGAACACACCATACGAAGATGCGTTCCTGTTTTTTTTGACGCCCGATTTTGTTAATATATAAATTCATCGTGTACATGCTGGATGGGTTGTATTCTGTTTGCGACCAGTAATCAAATTGGGTCGACGGATTCTTGAACGGGGCGCTTGGGGGCGTTGGCGAATTATGCTTTTGACCCACAAACGTTAACCATTCTTTTTTTGTCGGAAGCCTCCATCGAAAATTATGGTTTTGCCCCAGGTCAGAGCAATAGCCAACAGCGTCTTTGTAATCAGCGGGCAACGTTTTGGGGTATAGTTCCCATATGATATTATTTGAATAATCAAAGACAGAGTCATCCCCCCTGTCTTCAAATTGATTCCTTATTTTTTGGGTGATGATATCGGTGACGGTCCCATCCCCATTGTCTTTCCACCGGGCGATCATTATTTTTTCTTTTTTTGACGGGGGTCCATTTTTTCCATCTTTGGCTTTGGCGATCATGTAAAAAAAATAGTCCCCTTCCTTTTTCAAAGAGATTATTTTAAACCATGAATCGCCCTTGTGTTTCATTTCATGCCGATCCACTTTTCCGCCTTCGTTTTCAATAAAAAGGGCCACACTCGAAACAGCCATATTGACGACTCCGTTGAACGTTACAGTCGCTTCATTCACAATGGAACTCATTGAAGTGACTTTAGGCGTTTCGCGTATGGTTATGTCCGTCGTCATAAGTTTGCCCCTGACATTGTTCTTGTCATACGGAATCGCGATGGCCTTGAATGTTCCTTTTTTCAAAGATGTCCAGGCGCATTCCCAGTTTGCGCCCGTATTTTTTTTCACCTTTTGCCGTTGTCCCGCAATGGAGATATCCATTCGAGCCGCTGGTTTGTTTGTTTTAATGATTATTTTCAAAGTCTCGCCCAGGGTTCCGGTGGAGTCGGGTAAAATGGTTATGGATTCAATGGTTGGGGGAGAGTCTGTGATGAGAATTGATTTTTCAGTGTATGCATCCCCTTTTCCTCCTTTTTTATCAAAAGGAACGATTTGAATAAGGGGTTTCCCCGGTTTCGTGGCCATCCATGAGGCGCGCCATTTTGTGTCCGTTATCTTCGTCATTTTTTCATTTTTGTCTCCTATTTTGATGAACACGTTAGAAGCGGGCGCGCTGGTTTCTGCCACGCATGTAAATTCATCACCTGTTTGACCTTGATTCGGTGTCACGGACAAATTTGAAATGGCGATTTTTTCAATCCTGACGGTCGGTCCCCGCCTCTGTTTTCCCATATTGTTATGCCGGTCAAACGGGGTGATCCAGATGGGGAATGCTCCTTTTTTTTCAGATTTCCAGATATATTCCCATTTTGTGTCGGTTATCTTCGTCATTTTTTCATTTTTGTCGCTTATTCTGATGGACACGTTAGAAGCGGGCGCGCTGGTTTCCGCCACGCATGTAAATTCATCTCCTGTTTGACCTTGATTCGGCGTCACGGACAAATTTGCAATGGCGATTTTTTCAATCATGACGGTCGGTCCCCGCTTCTGCTTTCCCATATTGTCATGCCGGTCAAACGGGGTGATCCAGATCGGGAATTCCCCTTCTTTTTCAGACTTCCAGATATATTCCCATTTTGTGTCGGTTATCTTCGTCATGTTGTCTGTATAAGTTTTAATTTTTATGAGAGCTTTTTGGGCCGGTTCGCTGGTTTCAGCGGAAAAAATAAATGTCCGCCCCGGCGTTCCTTTCATGGCGGGCGCCACGGATATTTCTTTTTTTATCATTATAGTTGAAGTTACGGTGATAACGGGCCCTTCTTTCCATTTTCCAGCGACGCCATTTATATTGAAAGCCATGGCCCGTGTTGAGAATGTCCCGGTATTTTTTTGTTTCCATGGAAACGTCCATTCCATGTTTGTTTGTTTTATCATGGGATGCGTCTGGTTTCCGATTTGTATCTGAACCGTTTGGGCCGGTTCGCTGGTTTTGGAAACAAAGCTAAAAGTATCTCCGGGCGCCCCATTCTTTTGAGGTGTCGCTGTCAATTCTTTTATAATATTTTTTTTGGTTCTAAATATAGTAAATTGGCCGTTATCATCAGATTTGAGCCTTCCCCGGAGTATTTTTGGTTTAATCGTCCCGGCGTCTGGAGGCAGGAGATCGGGTCCAAAGAAAAGGTTTTCCATGTCGATAAAGTCAACGGGATTATTCTTTAAAGCGTAAAGGAGCCAGGAGGAAAGGAGACCGGTTTTTTTGGGGGAAAAAGGACCATCTATATCAGGGTAAATGATTTCACGGGATCTGCGATCCGCCAGCTCTTTTAATTTTTCTTCATATCTCAGGTCAAAAATCGTAAGTGGATTCGGACTTGAATGAAGTGGTTTGTTTGTGAAAAATGAATCAGTGATTATGCAAACATGTGTTGCGGTTAATTTTTTTGAATTAAGGAAGTTATCAATAATTTCAGAGTGTTTGATCCATGTTTTTGGGTTGTTTTTTTCCCCGTCCGTTGGAATCCAAAATGTTTCGCCGTTCTTGTTTTGGAAGCTATGCCCCGTGAAAAATATAAGTAAATTATCTTCCGTTTTTAATTTCGTCAGATATTTTTTGAATTGCAGATCTATTTTTTTTTTCGTGGCGTCCGTCAGGCGCGTGATATGCCGAGCATCAAAACCATACGAGTCAGATAGAATATGTGACAGTTCCTTTGCGTTTGCGGCGGCCAAGCTATTCTTTTCCCAGTGGCCGTAATGTGAGATTCCAAGAATCAACGCATAATTGTTTCCAGCGCCAGGATTTGGTTTGGTTGAAATTTGTGACGCGCTGTCAGTCGCCATATTAATGATGAAAAAAAAAAGCGCTATGGTTGTTATTGTTTTTTGCATGGTTTGCAATCAAAGCCCGAAACGAACCCCTATCGTTTGAAGGAGAATATTTATTTTAGAGTTGAATGCCGTAAATTTTGAGGGGGCGTTCAGGTCGATTTTATTTTTTCGTTGAAAATTAAGCGCCAGTGGTAATCTCTTAAACAATTATTTTGTATCGAATGAAGCTATATAATGATAACAGACTAAATTTATTTGAATTATTTTTTTAGATAGTTTTAGTCCAAATTTATAATTTTAAATGATTATCAAAAATTTAAACGTCAAGCGCAATATATAAGCAATTTTCATTTTTTTTTCAAGTAATTTTTCTTGACTTGTGAAAAGGGTGGATGTATTTTTCAATAAATGAAGGAGCATTTTAAATTAAAAATTTTTATAATTATGTGGATGATCGGTTCATAAAATAAACCATTGGCATTTGACTTTTTTCAAAAATCAGGTTGAACAATATGATGTCGGATAATAATTATACTCAGGATAATGAAGACACAATTTTCCATGATTTCAGGAGCGATAACGACAGCGCCCCATCGCCTGATATATTTTTTGTTGTTCAGGAGCAGGGGGCGGACGCCAAAAGATATCTCCTTAAAGACAATCAACCTTTGACCGTCGGACGCGGCAGCGATCAGGATGTCGTTATAGGAGATTCAATGGTCAGCCGGGAACACATTGTAATATTGCGAACAGGGTTTCGTGTGCGCATTGAAATTAGAGGCCAAAATGGGTTGAAGATGGATGGACAACTCCATATGGGTAAAACCATAAATTGTGAGTCCCAGCCATTTCAAATAGGGGAAACAGTATGTCGCATTGAATCAGACGCCACCGTTTTAATGAGTGAAGAAGATATGGTGTCCGGGGTGAAGTCTCCAGGCGGACTTTTTTCTGAGCAACGCCCATTTGGCGAGGAGAAACGGGCGCCCGAAAACGATGTGGACGTTTATCCTGATCACGGGAAATCAGGAGGGCGCATTCAGTCATCTTTGCCTTTGGAGGATTACGATATCCATGACGTCCATTCCCGTTCTTTTAAAAACGATTTTGGGCCAGAGGTCATTGACCAGGGCGCGATTAAAAAATCATCGCCGTTTCTTTTTGCCAGCCCTAAAATCGTGTGGAAAATAATGGGAGGCCTCATCGCCGTTTTTTTTCTTGTCTTTATTTTTTGGAGCCTCTTGCGTCCTCTGGAGACTTCTCGACAATACAGAAATGGGAGGCGCGTTGATCCATCTGCTTCTGATGTATTTCAACCTGATGCCGAGGAAACCATATATGCCAGATATGTCATTAATCGAGCGAAGGAATATATGGCGTCGAATGAACTGGATAAGGCAAGGGAAGTGTTGAAAACAGTCTCTGATCATCACCCGGAGGCTATTTTATTGCTTAAAGAAATTAATCTATTATCGGAGAATAAATGAGTTTTTCCCTTGCCCTTGAAGTCATGGGCGGACCTATGGACGGATTGTTGTGTCGATTGACAGGCAAAAGCGCCTGTATTGGTCGCAAGGTGGGGAACGCCATGACGCTTGCCCTTGATATGAGAGTCTCTCGTCAGCATGCGGAAGTGAGCCATGAAGGGCATGTGTGGCGTATGCGGGAGAGGAACTGCAAAGGGGGCGTTTGGATTAATGGGCGGCGTTTGGGAGTGAACGACAGCATTTCTCTTGAGCCGGGGCAGATTTTTTTTATGGGGAACGTCATTATCAAAGTTTGTGAGACCACGGCTGAATATTCGGGCGGGGTCATAAGCGATGATTGTTTCATTGATCCTCGCGTAAAATATGCCATGACATCGGAATTTGAAGCGGTATGGAATCAGGTGTATATGGATGTCAAAAAAAAAGGATATTGTGAAATTGAGGATTTGATAGTGGCGGCGGTCAAGCAAAATGATCATTTTTGCCACAAAAAATATGAAAGTGTTATCCAGATGCTTTCGCCCAGTCGGCATGAGTATCTTGCAAAATGGTTAAGTTCTGTGTGGATGCCCCCCATTTTTTGCCTTGAGTCGGGCAAGACCATGCTCACTCCCCGCATATGGCGAATACTGGATGAACTGAGCAAAAAGAATCGGCCGATGACGCCGTTGGAATTGCTTCAGGGTATTCTGGATGAAGGCAGGAGTCTCTCTGCGTGTTTCATGATTAATGATGAAAAATTTTTAAAAGATTTTGGATTGTCTTCGGACAGGAGCAAGATACCCCGTTTTTTTGAAAAACCGCCGTGTTCTGCGAGTTTGACAGGCCAGATAGAAAATATGGAGCCCCTTGGGCGGGTTCAAGAAAATACGGCTGAAAGCATGAGCGAATTTAATTTGAATGACGTTGAATTTTGGCAGGAATACGCCTTGCGCATGGAAAAGATTATATTGGGGTTTGTGAAAGACGCCATGCATCGTTCTGCGGAAGTCAAAGGATTCCATTTGCCGGGATTTGATATGTGTCTTGAGGATATCTTGGTGAAAAATGTGGATGTTGACAAAAATCAGATAAAAAAATATGTCGGCGAACTGGAAAAAGCCCTTGTGGGAGTCTTGTCGGCGTATCGCAATGGCATGAAAGAATATGAAAAAATTTTGAGGTTCAGGATTGTGAATAACCTGAAAAGAGATCAAGACAAAACATTAAAAAAAAACAGTTTCATTGGTCGGGACAGGGAAAAAGAATTGCAGCATGTGCGGGAAAATATTTTTTCCACCTTGAAAGAAGTTGAGTTGGAAGGACTGAACATTCAAATTATTAGAAAAAGAGTAAGCTCTTTATTTACAGGGGAGGAGGATATGTCATGAAAAGGCAATGGCGAGCAGTGTTGATATTTATTATTTTTCCATCGCTGATGATGGGTTGTTTGATGAATTATAAATTAAAACCGACACGGATTACCCTGTTTATTGAATCTGGACCACACATTAATAATGACGTATTGTTGCCGCTTGATATTATTGCCGTGGATGCGTCTTTTTCCGATTTAATTTTGGATATCGGACCGGAAGCATGGTTTGGCCATAGCGCGCGGGGGCGTCTGGTAAAAAATGAGTTGCGGCGTTTTGCAATTTCCAGCGGAGAAACCCGAAAAATAGAAGTGAACGTGAACAAAAAAATAAAACGAATTATTATTTATGCGGATTATGAAAAAGTGATAGATCGCAGAGGACAACAAGTGATTATTGAGCCGAAGAGGTGGCGTTTTAATTATACTGTCCGCATCGGATTTAATGAAATGGAGCTACTATAATGGACTATCGAGGGGCAAATATTCACTGGCATGAAGGCATGTTTTTGCAAACTCACCATTTTCAATTAATGGATCGACGCCTGGCCCTTCAAGAGTATGAACAAGGCGCTGTTTTTCCCTGTAACTGGGGCATATCCTATCTTGATATTGATGAAGACGCGCTTCAGGAGTTCCGTGTCAAGGTTCACAGGGGGAAACTCAAATTGCGCAACGGAACGTGGCTGACTATTCCAGGAAATGCGGAAATAGCGCCAAAATCTTTTCAAACAGAAGTTCACGAGGGTGAAGGGCCTTTGTCTGTATGGATGGGCGTTCGAAGAATTGATTCACGTCGTTCGAATGTGTATTTGCAGGGAGAAGAGCCGATTGGAGAATCTCGACCTTTTGTTGTGCGGGACGTGGGAGTGGAGGATGAGAATACGGGGGATAATGAACGTGTTGTTCAGGTGAAATTGTGGAATGCGCGTCTTTTTTTTGGCCCCCGACCCGACGATGAATATGAAGCTTTAAAAATTGGAGAGATTGTCCGATCGCCGCATTCCAGTCGCCTGATATTTGATTCTAAATTTATACCGCCATCTCTGAATATCATGGCCGCTCCAGGTCTAAAAGAACGGCTTAATAATATTTCAATTCATCTCAACAACCAGGCTGCTTTTTTACGGAAAGATCTTGTGGAAAAAAAAGGCGATATCAAATCAGAGCCAGGGAAAATATTGCTGGATATGATGCGGTTGCAAATTGTCGGCGCCTCCGGCCTTGTTTTAAGGCAACTTCAGTTCATGGATGAAACCCATCCCTTGCTCATATATCTTGAGTTATCACGGATGGTTGGCTCAATGGGAGCCCTTCATCCAGATATCCCTGTGGATATTCCCATGTATAATCATGACAACCTGACAGATGTTATGGATCGCCTGATGAAAGTGGTGTGGAGGATGTTGGAAGGCAGCGTGAATCCAGAATATATGGAGCGAAGTTTTGAAATTAAAGGCGAGCGGCGAATTTGTCACATTGACAAAGAATGGCTGGAAGCTGAACTGACGATTTATCTTTGCATTGAGGCGGACCGACCAGAAAATGAAGTGGACGCCATCCTGAGTGATTTGAGGGTAAAAATTGGTCCGCCCTCCCGGATCAATGAGTTGCTGTCAAAAAGGGAAAGAGGAATGGGATGCCAGAGAATGGGCCGAATCCCCACAGGGCTACAAGACAGGATCGGGTTCCATTATTATCAATTGATTTTGTCAAGACAACACGAGTTATGGGACGCATTGCGGCGGGATTTAATATTAGAGATTCGGGGCATTCCCGCCAATGAAATTCCTGATATGAAAATTTATATTCATAATCCGGAGGATGACAGTGGCAACGACTAATGAAATGATAGAGACCGTTCAACCGGTGTTGGATTATCTTTTGAAACTGCGACTGCGATTTTCCGAAAATGAAGATATTTCCCTGAATTCTGTTCGTAGCCACCTTCTGAATCTTATCCATGAAATGGAAATTGGTTTAAAAAAACTTCCTTCGATGGGAACGAAGATTGAATTGGCAAAGTATGTCTTGACAGCCTTGGCTGATGAAATGCTTATTTTTTCCAAATGGAGCCACGCCGAAGAGTGGAAGGAACTGTCTTTGGAAAAGGAACTATTTGATACAAATGTTTCAGGAGAGCGTTTTTTTGAACTTCTTGAAAAAGAAGGGCGAAGCGATCCCAGCTTGGCGGAACTTTTCTACATTTGTCTTTGTCTGGGATTTCAGAGAAAAAAAGCGGATGTTCTTAAAATGAAACAAAATCTTTACATGTTGATTTCTTCTCGCCTGCCCGATGATGAGCGGCATCTGTCTCCTGGCGCTCAGAAGGCGATCAAAGTGGAGGAAAAACGACTTCCGCCTCTGTTTGGGGTCTGGACCCTTGTGATTGTGATGGGGGTCTCTGTTATGTTTTATTATATCGCTGGAAAATGGATATGGGATGACGCCGTTGAACTGATACACGCGATCAGTCTTGAATTGATAAAAGGATACTAACATAAAATGGCTTTTAACCCGGCAAAATTGATAGCGCAAGTTTTTCAGGGCGCCAGCTCCAGAATTTTGGGGGGGGCGCTGGGGGGCGCGTTGATTGTCCTGTTGGCTTTTCGCCTGAGCCGATCATTTGGCGCGCGGTATGTTATTGCGTTTGTTGTGGGATTGGTGGCGGCGGTATTTTTGATGTTTTTGATTGTTGTTTTATGGAGATATCTCCAAAGACGACGAGGCAAGAGCATGGAAAATGAACTGGAAAAGCAGAGGAGGAAAGATATCCGCTTACAGGACGCTGCCGCAGTCAGTTCTATCCGTGAGCGATGGGATACATCCATGTCCACGCTTAAAAATTCGGGGTTAAGCATATACGAACTTCCCTGGATTCTTCTTATCGGGGAACCCCAGTCGGGAAAAACAACCACGCTACGAGGATCAGGTCTGGATTTTCCAGTGGGCAAAGATGCATTATCCGGTTCAGGGGGGACGGTCAATTGTGATTGGTGGTTTTCCAATGACGCTGTAATCATAGACACGGCCGGACGTTTTACCATGCCGGTGGACTCGGCTCCTGATAAAAAAGAATGGGACTCATTCCTGAAATTGTTGGCCAGAAAACGTCCCCAGTGTCCGATTAATGGCGTTATTGTAACAATCCCGGCAAATTCATTGCTTGAAGACAATCTTGAGGAAATTAAGGATAAAGCTGAAAAGATTCATGACAAACTGGTTGAGCTTCTGGTAAAATTGGGAGTTGAGTATCCCATATATATTATGGTTTCAAAATTGGATCTGGTTTTCGGGTTCGCCGAATTTTTTGAATCCCTGTCTTCTGTGGAACAGACTCAAATTGTCGGCTGGAACCGGAAAACAGCCGAGTCCCGACCGTTTGACGCCGAGGAGTTTTCACATTTTTTCGAAGATCAAACCCGTCGGTTTTATTTATGGTCATTGCGCCGATTAAGGAGTGTGCCTCCGAATCAAGGAGACAGAGCTTATTCGTTTCCATGGGAGTTTAAACGCATTAAAAATCCTTTGGAAAGGTATCTTGAAGTTATTTTTCGCGCGGATCGTTATCGTCAGGATCTGTTGTGGAGAGGGTGCTTTTTTAGTAGCGGCCTTCAGGAAGGCCAAGCTATTTCAAGCGCGTTGCTCAATGGAGTTGAATCATCGCATTACAAACAGATGGAACATTTGGCCCATTCTTTTGTCGAATCCCGCCCCTATTTTATCCATACGTTTTATAAAAAAGTTTTTATAGAGCGCGGACTGGTAAAAAGAGTGGCGCGTTTAACCCGTCGTGAAAAAGGGTTCAGAATCGGAGCTGGCATGATCGCGGGATTATTTTTTATTATTTCAGGGTTAATTCTGGCGTTCGGGTATTCTTCTTTATCAAAAACTCTCTGGTCAATAAATAAAAGCGCAATAAACGCTGAAGAGATAGCGAACAGAGTGGAACACAGCGATCCAGTCGAGGTTTTTAACATCATAAAAGAAATAGAAAAAGGTCAGTCATATCTCGAAATGGATCGTCCGGCCAAACTTTTTTTGGGCATCAATAAAAAAGGTGTGAGTCGCGACCTTGAGAATATTGCCTATGTTCTTTCAGATAAAGGTGTGATCAGTCGTTTTTTGGCGAGCGCTGGCAAGAAAATGGGAGAAATACAGCCGAAAAATTTAGTGGAAGAGGACGCATTGGCTGACGCCACGGGTCAGTATCTGTCTATTTTGAGCGGAGCCCCTCTGTCAAATAAATCTCTTCACCCCATTTTGGCTGTTCATACTTTGGAAACTGATGAATGGGAGGGTTTGGCAAGGAATAAATTGAACTATTTGTGGGCGTCTTATCATTCTGGCGATGATGCGTTCCAAAAGCGAATGAAAATCAAGGGCGGGGAGAAGGATGTTTTGGAAATATTGAGTCATATTAATTATTTCTGGAATCATTATCCCTCTGGATTGTGGGGAAATATGCAACGACGTGTGGGGCGTTTCGCCGAGGCATATGAGAATTTTATCAATAAATCCGAAAAAATGGATAAAAATGTCGGTTTCCCAAATTTTCAAGAAGAAATAAGGGCCATAAAAGAGCTGGCGCGGCAATTGAAAAAAACCGGGAGTGGCGGGGAGTTCATATCGCCTTTGATATTGGAAAAAACCTGTTCAGACGAGTATGAGCGATTAAAAAACAGTTTATCAAATGCGTATCGGATGAAGAAACCGCCTGGCGCGATATTTAAGGCCATTGAAATGGATCGCGGGGTTTGTGGCGAACTGAATCTTGGAACAGGAAAAATATATAATTCTCGTTTGCCGCAGTATCGGAATGTTTGGCTGGAAGATGGCTCAATTAATCCGGAATTGGAGAAAATTATAGGGGCGCTGGAATTGACCGCGGATTTTGGCCCTTTATTTTCAGAAAAAGAACGTTGGCAATTGATGGCTGAACAGGAAAATGCGCTGACACTATTTTATGCATGGAGCAAACAGTGGGAAACAGCGAAGATAGCCAAAATGAAAGAGATTTTAGAAAAAATGGACACTGTTTCCTCCAAAGTCTGGAAAAAGGGCGCTTTGATATCCAGTTTGGATCATTTTTTGACCCGTAAGGTTTGGGCGGCTGAGAGAGATATTGTTTTAACGGCCGCCAAACATTTTCTAAAGAATGACGCCATGCCCATAAGAAAATTACGGTCTGGGGAGGATCCGCCTTTCTCAGCGCGAGCCATCTGGCTGGAATCCCGATTTAAATTGCTTTTGGAATTGGAACGGGCCATTCGGATTCAAAATCCGGCCCATCCAGGGCAAAGGGGGATCGCCTCGGCGGTAAAAAATGAGATGCTGAAGGCCTATCGGGACTGTTTGAAATTTTGGAGTCAAACTATAAAAGTGATTGATCCGGCTACGAAAATTTTATCGGTTTCCGATTGGGCAAGCTATCGAAGACAAGTCATTTTGCTTCGGGGAATATTTTTGGATCCGGCGGCATGGCCACTGAATATTTTCAGGGAGCATATTTCCATTGATTCCTTAAACCGTCTGCGCAGTTTGACAGGCGAGCGTCGAGGGAATGATATCCTGAGGCTCGAACGCAACGTTATTCGCACCGCTTATGTCTATGGCGTTTCAAGGCATCTTGAAAATCTGGAAAAATTTCAGGCTGTTTTTTTTCAATGCGTTGAGTCCCTGCCGGATGATGCGTCACTGGCTTGGAAGATATTGCAAAAAAAACGAGTCCTGGGGAATGAGGAATTCGATATTCATGATTTTATGGCGCTTGCGGCATTTAGGGGAAAAGTGGAAAGAGACCCGTTGAGCCGTGGCGAACAGTTGTCTATGAGGCTTGAAAAAGTGGCGGCTTATGGTCTTTCATTGTTAAAAGGCTCCGCTGTGGATAATCTTGAAAAGGACTGGAATTATTTTTTGACAACATGGAAGAATAAAATGGATGATCGGTTTCCATTTGGGGGAAAAACGGAACCGATTGATGTGGATACCAATGGAAATTTGAAAACCATCCGGTTTGCGACCGTCTCACCCCGAGAAATTCATGATTTTTTCTTTCATCCGCAAAATGGCCTGGAAACGTTTATCAGACGTCATGGCACAGGCATTGGCTCCGGGCGGGAGTCGTCTTTAAATTCATTTTGGATGGAGGACCGAAAAATTTTTATTAAACGTTGCCTGGCATGGAAAAAATTTTTGTTTGACGATGCTGGAAAACCAAAGGCGCATCATGTCGCCATCCGTCTGGATGATCAAGAGAATTCGTCTGATTTTCATGATGGACGCTCGCAGTTTACCGTTTTGTATATGGACGGTTTACAGTCGACGGAACCGGATGCCCGGCTTCGGTTGCGTTTCAGCGGCAGCCGCTACAAAGACGCGAAAATAAATTGGAATGTCGGCGATGTTTCAGAAATTGTCATACTCGCTGAAAATGAAGAGACTGGAAAACAGGCCAGCGCGCGTTTGACTGGCGGGCCTCTTGCTCTTTTGACGTATATATATGCGAATGGAAATAAAACGGATATATTCGGGGATGCCATATGGCGCGTGGCGATCCGTTTGCCTGATTCAGAGAGGACAAATGAATTGCATCAGGAAAATATCAGTATAAAATTAAGTTTTCAATGGGCTGAAACGTTTCCAGAACCGATACGTTGGGCAAACTGATTTTGTTATAATCAGTGTCTGAACGAAAACAAAGATATCGAATAATCATATCGCGCGCTGTCCCGATCAAACAAAAAAGGGAGTTCGTTTTGTAAATGGCGCTTGATATCTTGAAGAATCATTTTGGAGATTCAATGCAATTTAATAAAGAGGACTTTTTTTTAGCCAGGATGGACGAGGGCAAACAAATTTACGCTATTTTGAACGCCGCCGCAAATCCTGAGATTCCGAGAAAGTTGTGGTGGCTAAATGCGGAATATGTTTCTCTTTACAAAGGCGATCCCGAAGAAAAATATGTCGATATCGCGCCATACATTGTCAGTTTTTCTATAAATGGGGAGAAGCATGAGGCGCTGATGGAATGGATTTTCAAAGAATGCTGGGGCCGGGAAAACGCTGTTTTCTTTGAGTCAAATTCCGACATACATACTTTGTTGAGACATTTTCAGAGATTTACAATCGTCATTGATGAATCAGGAAAAGGAATGTTTTTTCGGTTTTACGATCTTCGCATTTTAAGGGCCTATCTTCCCCTTTGCTCCGCCAGTGAGTCGCAATATGTATTTGGTTCGCATATCTCATGTTTTTTCATGGAAGACGAAGATGGCTTTGAGCTTCTGACCTTTTTGCCAAAAGAGCGCTTAAGAGAAGACGAAATTGCCCTTCCAAAGATGTTGACCATTCGCAAAGAACAGATTGATTTTTTTAAAGAGAAAATGCCCCGAAAATTCGCAAAACGCGTTCTTAATCATCTTATGGACGTTTTCCCTGATCAATGTGAGCCGCTTGGTGAATCGAAGATTTCGGAAATAATATGGCAAGGCATTGATAAAGCAAACGGTTATCACCTTTCAACAGAACGTGATATCGCGCGATACATTGATTTGATGATTCTTCTCGGGCGTGATTTTGACATGGCGTTGCCGTGGGCGAATAATATTCTTACCGATAAAAATATAAAAAAATCGACTGTAAAGTTGGATGAGCTTTTTGATTATATGAAATTGAGGGAGAAAAATAACGCATGATCCTCGCCATTAAATCGGGAGACACATTAAGTTTAATTGCAGAGCGTCATAATACGACCGTTGATCAGCTTATGAAATTGAACAAGCAGATTAAAAATAAAAATCTTATATATCCTGGTCAGAAAATTATTCTTCCCCCGCCTTCTATCGAGGTCATTTTAAATAAATCAAAAAAGGAAAATCAATTCACTAACGCCCCGTTGGACAGCGTATGCGCGACGTGCCCTTTGAAGCGACAGGATGCATGCCTTGTGGAAAAGATGACCGTGCGTTGTGGCCATGACAAGAGGTCTTTTATATTAAATGTGCTGAAAGATGCGAATAAGGGGAAATCGACACGGGGAGAAGAGTATGTGTTGCAGGTCATTGCGGGCAAGAAAAAACCCGATCAATTGATTGTAGAGGTTGAGGGGAAATGCAAATATGGAAAAGCATCAACTTCTTCGCAGGCAAAAATGCATCATCAAAGCACAAGAAGAAACATAGAAGATTGTTGCCCCACGGCGCTTATAAGGGGCGCCGATGTTTGGGTTGATCAGGCCGGGATTGTTCAGGCAGATGTTTATTCACAACAAACCGAAGTTTGCAATGAAGATTTTAAAGATTTTTTTAAAAAAATTTTTATTCCGAATCAGTATCCTGAAAAGTATACAATTCAGGCCAATACCTGTTCAGGAAAAAGCAACATTCAGGCTACGGTGGAAGCGTTTGCGCCGGTTGAGTGGAAAGGCAAGGTGGCGTTGGGTTATTCCCATGACTCCCATAAAGATAGTAATTTTAATCAGAGCCAAGGCTATAAAAATCTAAAAGCGCATGGAAAGTGGAATGTAAGCGGCGAAATATCGGTTAAGCATGATGACAGTGAGTGGAAACTTGGCGCTTCCGTTTCAGTAAAGGGGCGACATAATCAAAACAATAACGCTTCCAAATATCTGTTTAAAGGCGCGCAGGGTTTCCTTGATAAATTAAGTCCTCTATTGAGTGGTTTAAAATCTGATAGCGCCGCCATTGGAATTAAGTGGCCAAAGCTGGAGATTGGGGGAGAAGTCAAAAACACAGAGGCAACGGACGCATATGATGTGGGAGTTGAAGGAAACATCAAGGTAGGTTTTAATCCTTTATTTGGCGCCACATTAACAATGGATATATTGGATGTCATATTAAGCGCGGCGGAAAAAACAGGGCATCCGCTGGCGGCTTTATTGACCAGGGCCAAAAAAGTAGCGGCTAAAGGCGTAGGCAATAAACATATTGGTGGCAAGGCGGATATCTCTATAGACATCACCTTAGACGGAGATATTGGAGGACAATTCAATTTTAATACGACCGGCCATTCTGAATGGGAGGCCGCTGGGCAAGTAACATCTACTTTAAACATCATGTTAGAGGGCAGGGTGGATGTGGACGGACACTTTTTTGTTTTCGAAGTCAGCGCAGGAGCAAAAGCAGGCGCAAAGTCGGGTGTGGAAGGCATACTGAGCGCAGGGGTTAAAAATAACCAACCGGTGGCAAACGGGCGACTAAAATTTTTAGGCGTCACGGTTTACTATGCGTGCTATTACAAGGTGGCTAAAAAAGATGATACAACAAAAGATCAAGGAATGGCAAGGCCCGGCTTTAAAACGAACCATAAAACCCCAATAATGGCAAGGCCCGGCAAAGTTGAAGTAGTTGAAGTATATGGTGAGGCAAAAAAAGAATTTATTTGGATTGAGCCTGCATTTTGGCCAAAAGATGAAAAAGCCTTTGAAATAGCAAAAGGAGAATGATAATGAAAAAATACGTCGCGCTGATTTTACTGTTAAGTTTGACTCTTGTTTCATCTTTAACGAGTTGTGCCAAAAATAAAAATGGAGAAGAAAATATGCTTGCAGAACGACCCTATTTAACGGTTAGAATTAATGTGTCTGGATGCAATTATGAAATTCGTGTGAATGGCGTCCCGATCATGACCGAAAAACGCGGCTACCCGGTCGTTGTGGCCATTCCAGTCAATCAGTGGATGTTTTCCGGCGGCAATCAACTCAGCATGATTTTGACCCCTTTGCCTGGGGAAAAAGACATAACGATCACTCCAGATAGTTGCATGACCCTTCAGGTAAAAGAAAGTGGCGCCCCTCGCTCAACGACACGGCCGATATCTACTTTTTGCTATCAAGGCGAATTTACATTGCTAAAAAAAACGGTCGAAAAGAGTTCTCCCGCTGGAAGGTTTAATTCCAAAAAAGAAATGCAAGCTGATCCTGATGGAGATGTCGTTGTCAGCCATGTGCAAGTCGCGGCAGTGGAAAAGGGGACGGGTGTGATGGTTAGCCGAAATATTTCAATAAACCTCCCCTTTCCACAATGGAAATGGGTGAGCGGCGATTTTATACCGGACAATGATCAAAGCCGGCAGGCATTGTTTTTAGAATATAAAAAGATGTGGGACATGCTAAATAATAAGGATATAAAGTCAGTGATGAGTTTCGTTCAAGAAAAAATCAAAGAAAGCGCTATATCTCTTAATCAAGAAGAAAAATTGTTTGCTGAAGAGACCGAGCTGGATTATATGGATGCGTTTGATAGCACAAAATTTAAACTTTTTCCGTTAGATTTATACAATTTAGATTTTTTTGTTTATGGCGATGGCCGATTGGCTGAATTAAAAATGTGGAATGGCGCCGGGGCCTTTGTATTTAGTCGAATAGATGGCAGCGGATCATCCAGTTATCATGATATTTTTCGCAAGTCCGGCGATAAATGGGTTCTTTGCCGATAGGCGAGCGTCTGGCAATTTATGACTATTTAGAATACTATACAGCGATATGCCATCCCATATTGTTTCTATAATTAACTTTGAAAATTATACGCGATGCCGGGGAGATTTGTAACGTTTGATAATTTTAGGAATATATTTTTTATATGATTTAAAAATTTCAGAGGATACAAAATCTATAGTCGCGAACGTTTTTTTCACAAGCACAGGGCAAAATTGTCAGTTGATCATGCCGTATTCAGGCGGCCCATGCCTATATTGCCGCTTTGAGCGGCGTTTGCAAAACAAACTTTCTGTTTTTTAGGGATATCTGGTTTACGAGCGACTCAATGATAAATTTTTTTAATTTCAGAAAAAAAAAGGCGTTAAGCATTCAAGGCTTTGGAAAGCTTCCTTTTTATAAGGATTATATTTCCATGGTCAGCGCGCCGGAGGCGCTCAGATGGAGGGATTGGCTTCTGGAGCGCTTCGGTAAAAAAAAATGGCGAATGCCTTTGGGAAAATGGCCCTTTGTTTTTCAGTCCTCGCCGCAAACCAGTATGATTATTGGGATCATGGAATCGGGAACAGATGGGATCAGGGAGTTTCCTTTTAGCCTATTTTTGGTTTTTGATGATGATGGGATTCGAGGCCAAACCCATTGGAAGACTATGATAACTATCTGGGAAAATTTAAAAAATATCCGGAATGATATGAACGAGGCCAAAGATATCGATTCATTTTATGCGTCGTTAAGATCACAGTTTATTCCAATGCATTCAAAACGTAAAAAAGAAGCCGAAGACAACGTGGAAAAGAAACCAGATTTTTTTGAATTATTTTCTGATCCGGATAAGTCATGGCCTGTTTTTGTCATTATTTCAGATATATTGAAACAAAAATTTATTATTCATCACGGCGATGAGATGGCGGATGACTTTTTAGTGAATTGGGAAGGATTGAATCATCATGTTTGACCTGGAATCATTAGTGGAAAAATGTTTGGCGCAGATCAGTGAGGGAGAACCCGTGGGTGAAAATTCCAGTCAAGATCAATTGACCAATGACATCAAACTTGAAATTGACAAATTGACTGTGGGCGAAGGCATTGACTGGGAAGTGGTGGTGAATGGTTGTGAAAAACTTTTGTCAGAACGAACAAAGGATCTGTATCTCGCCGGATATTTATCCCTGGGGTTGTTGATGAGGGAAGGCTACAAGGGGCTTGCCGCTGGTCTGAAAATATATTATGGGATATTGACGGAATTTAATGATGCCTATTATCCCAGGCGCGACAGTGACAAGAAAACTGAAAAGGTGAGGCGGTTCGCCATCGAATGGCTTGATATGCGTCTGGGGGATTTTTTAAAGGGCGTGGCCCCGAAAGATGATGAAATCCATTATGTCTCTCTCTCGTATGATGCTCTGGAAAAAATTAAAGCTGACGTGTCTGAAAAATTTCGCCCGCCCCCCTCTATTGATAATGTGGCGGGAAGGGTGAATCATTATAAAAAAAAATTAGAGCAGGATGCAAGGCCTGACGAGAATTCGGTTCTCTCTGAAAATAATGAGACCGAAGGTGAACGAACCAAAAAAGAACCATTGAAAGAAGATGCTCAATCTTCCGCGACAAATAAAAAACAGAACCTGGAACAGCCAGATGAGCCTGCTTTAAATGAGGCCGTTTTTTCGGATTTTATAAATGATCCAGTCAACGCCATTAAAACCTATGCCTCCATGCTTCGTAAAAAAAATATGGCCGATCCAGTCGCCTACCGTCTGTTGCGGGTGGCGGTATGGGATTCGAAAAAATCGGCCCCGGCGGCTGACGCAAATGGCAAGACGCGAATTCCAGCCCATCGGCCACAAGTGTTTAAAAACATCAGGGATGTTTTTGACGCATCGGATCCATTGCTCTCCATCAGCGCCTGTGAAGACGCTTTTGGAACTCACAGTTTCTGGTGGCTTGATCTCCAACGCGCCATTGTTCAGGCTATGGGACGAGCTGGCGATCCATTTGCTGTGGCGGCCCATGCGATTTGTTTTGAAGCGCTCCGGTTGCTTGAACGGTTTCCTGGCCTGCCAGCTTCAACATATGATGACGGCACGCCGTTTGCCGATGGCGAGACTCTGGAATGGCTGGGAGATATGGCTCAAGCATTGGGAAGAAATCCGGAGTCGGTTTCATTAAATATTGGGTCTGCTGGCGACGACGCCGTTTTTGAAGATGATTTGAGCAAGGCCCGTGAGTTGGCGCTAAAACATGATTTGGATTCTGCGCTTTCAATTCTGCAAAAGGGAATACAACGCGCCTCTGATCAAAAAAGTATTTTTTGTCGCCGCTTATTTGCCGGGCAATTGTGCTTTAAGCATGGGCAGTTGGAAAAAGCTGAACTGATATTGGAGCGCTTGCGTAAACAGACAACCGTCATTCAGCTTAAAAATTGGGATCCGCCGCTTTTTCTGGAATTATACACCACGCTTGAAAAGATATATCATCGCATGGGTGGGAAAGACGCGTGTGACAATATTAAAAAAATTCAGGAAGAAATTCTTCACCTGAATTTGGGGTTTGCGTTAAAAAGCGACAAAACGGGCCATCCATAGCTTTGGCATATTCTTTGAGCGAGTTCTTTGCCCCAGTCGCATGGGGTAAAATATTTTTTTTGATATCGCCTGTAAATGATTTAGAAACATTATAGTTAACTTATTTCAATAAAATCACTATGCCAAATCTTATCATATATAACCCGTCGGAGAATTACAGCGTTTTTCAGTTTTCAAATAATGTCAGAATAGGAAGAAGTGAGAAAAATGATATTATTTTAAGATATTTAGAAGTTTCTCGCCGCCACGCTTCCATTCGAAAAGAGGGGGACGAATACATTCTTTCTGATCATGGGAGCCTCAATGCCACAAGAGTTAATGATCAACCCATTGTTGACCGAAAACTCTCGCATGGCGCCACATTTCAAATTGGAGCCCATCATTTTTTATTTATTGAGGATATGCAATCAGAACAGAAAGAAAGAAATGTCCTCGAAGCTTCTGAGATTGAATCTGAAAAATGGAATGAAGAACAGGCGAAAACGATTATATCCTTTGATCAAGGGGTTCGTCATGAACCACATAACTATCAGTATCTTAAAAAGAAAATTCCTAAAATTATATCGTTGATCAGCGAGGTCACATCTATCTTGGAGCCTTGTGAATTAATGGACAAGACATTGGATATTGTCATGCTTGTCACAGCGTCTCATCGGGGATTTTTGGCTTTGAAAAATAATGACGGGTGTTTAATTTATAAAAAAAACAGGGGTTTTGATGATGAAAAAGACAGGTTTTCCATTAATCTGGTCATTGTTGACAAAGTCATGAAGGAAGGGCGGCCCCTTTTGATTGACAGACCTGACATGGTTGATTTGAAAGGGCATGTAAAGAATAAACATATCACTCCGGCCATGTGCGCCCCCTTGATGGTGGATGATGTTGTCGTGGGATGCATATATTTGGATCGCCATGAGAAAATAGATTATTATAAAAATGATGATTTGGAAGCCTTGACGATTATAGCCAATCAAATTCCCGCCGCCATTAAAAATGCCGATCTGCACCAAAGAATAAAAGATGAAAAAGATAATCTTCAGAAACGAGTGAAACTTAAAGAAGATATTGTCATTGAAAGCAAAAAATCAAAAAAACTTTATCAGGATGTTCAGGCCATCGCCGATATAAATGTGCCAGCGCTCATCACAGGGGAATCGGGTTCTGGCAAAGAATGGGTCGCGCGCGCTTTGCATGAATTATCCAAACGAAGCGGAGAATTCATCGCCTTAAATTGTTCCGCGATTCCTGAAAATTTATTTGAAAGCGAACTTTTTGGATGTGTAAAGGGGGCCTATCACAATGCGGTGGATAAACCCGGAAAGTTGGAGCTTGCAGAAGGCGGAACACTTTTCTTGGACGAGATTGGAGATATGCTTTTGTCTTTGCAACCCAAGCTTCTCCGATTTTTGGAGAATAATGAGATCGCGCGCTTAGGTGAGACAAAGATAAGAAAAATAAATGCGCGAATCGTTGCGGCGACAAACCAGGATTTGTTGACAATGATTGAAGAAAAACGGTTCAGATTGGATCTTTATCAGCGGTTGGCATGTTTGAAATTAAACTCCTCTCCGCTTCGTGAGAGGAAAGAGGATATCCTTCCGCTGATTGATTTTTTTTTAAAAAAATTTTCAGAAAAATACAGTTGGAAAATTCCCCGCATTTCAGAACCGGCGTTGGAAAAACTTCTGGAATATCATTGGCCGGGGAATATCAGAGAATTGGAAAATTTAATATTGGGCCTTTCTGTTCGGGTCAGGGGGGGCATTATTTATCCCCGAGATTTAACCTCGGTATCCGAGTCATTTAAAGATGTCATGGAACACCCTGTCGAGCCTTTTCTTTCGATGAAGGGTATGGAAAAAAAATATATTCAAAAAGCCTTGTGCCTGGCATGTGGCAATGTATCGGATGCGGCGAGATTCTTGGAGATTGGAAGAGCGACTCTGTACGAAAAAATTAAAAAATATCAAATAAGCGTATCCTGAGATAACGTCATTGATACCCTTATTTTTTATTAATTCATGCCGCTGTTTTGTGGCGCGCATGATAAACAACATAGTGTCTGATTTTCAGACGTATGCCTTTTGTTTTAAAATGTAATATATTCAGCGGGTTTTTATTTTTTTTGAAATTGGAGTCCATTTTTCAGACAGACGTTTATTTTTTTGGCGATGACACCCAAACGTGATTTTTTAATGAATAGGTTATAACTAACTGTTTTTTTATAATGTTAAATTATTTTTTAGACAAATAACCAGGTGGCGCTATTGTTGCATATCTATTATTATAAAAAAATAAAACAAGATGGTATATTGACCGCATCATGTGTTCGGTTGAATGAATGGATGGGCGTCAATCGTTGTTCTTTGACAATTTTATATAATAGAATCAGGTGTGTCTCACTTTATTCTTTCTCAATGGGGAAAAATAACGCTTATATTTGATCCCATGTCAACGGGCATATGCGGTCTGAAGGGTGGAAATAGCATTGACAAAATTTTATTTGATAATAATAGACAGAAACGCAATAGTATGTTTTTATAATAACATGACTCATAGCATGGGTTTTAACCAGAGAGAAGGAGAAAAATATGGCAAATGACAGCTTTCAAAATGAATTGCCGCCGTCAAGGGTCAACATTCGATACACAAAGGATATAGGCGCCGCAAAGGAAAAAGTTGAACTTCCCCATCGTGTGGTGGTGATCGGAAAGTTTAAAAATCAGGAAGATGACTCTGAAGTTGGAGAACTGGAAAAAATTAATATTGATGACAAAAATATTGATTCTGTGATGGAGGACCTGGATATCCATCTGGAAGCTGTTGTGCCAAGCAGATTGAGCGCGGAGAAAGATGCGGAGATGCAAGTGAACCTGAATTTTAAAAAGATGAAAGATTTTAGACCTGAGTCTGTGGTTGAGCAGGTTCCTGAGCTGGATGCTCTGGTTAAAATCCGGGGTCTTTTAACTGATCTGAAAGCCCGTGTCATAAATAACCGGGAGTTCAGAAAAGCATTGGAGACAATTCTTAAGGAGAAAAAACTTATTGATGATCTTCTGCTGGAAACTGGACATATCATCGAACCTGTGAAAGAAAATTCTTCTGAATCCGATAAACAGGAGTCGACTGATTCCCCGGATTAAAAAATCCACTGGGAAATGGCATTGATCAGGAAAGATTAAATACTGATTTTTTTATAGAATGGAGAAAAATTATGCCGACGGAAAAACAAAAACAGGAAATAAATGACACACAGGATTTAAAGGAAGAATCGGGCGTGTTGGATCAGCTTTTGTCTAAAGTAAACATGAAAAGCCCTGAAACAGCCATAAGTCTGGATGATGCCATTCAAAGTGAATCGGGAAGCGGACGTCTGGCTTTTGCCATCAATCATTTTGTCCAGGCTATCTCTGAATCTGGAACCCAGGTGGAGATGCTGGATAAAACCATGATTGATATGGCCATTGCTAATCTGGATAAAAAAATAGGGGCGCAGGTCAATGAAATAATACACCATCCTGATTTTCAGGAGCTTGAATCTTCCTGGCGGGGGCTTTATTTCGCTGTTGAAAGAACAGATTTTCGACAAAACATCAAGATGGAGGTGATGAATTGCTCCATGGAAAAGCTCCGCGAAGATTTTGAAGATACCCCTGATATTGTGCAGTCGGGATTGTATAAACAGATATATAAATCAGAGTATGACACTCCTGGAGCCGCGCCTGTTTCAACGATGATTGCCAATTTTGAATTTGACAAGTCTCTTCAGGATATCACATTGTTGCAGAACATATCGAAAGTGGCGGCATCCACTCATTGTCCATTTTTGGCGTCGGTAGGGGCGGACTTTTTTGGAGATAAAGATATCTCTGAAATTTCCAACAAGCCGGATATCAGCGCCTTTTTTGATCAGGCCGAGTATATGCGATGGAACAGCTTTCGTTCTTCGGAAGATTCACGATATGTGGGACTCACATTGAACAAGTTTTTAGCCCGTCTGCCATATGGTGAAGAGGGAGAAAAGGTGAAAACATTTTCTTTCGAAGAAAATTATAGTAAAAAAGAGAATTATCTTTGGGCCAATCCGGTGTTTGCATTTTTATCTAACATTAATCGAAGTTTTGCTAAGAATGGATGGGCGGTTAATATCCGAGGTCCTCAGGCTGGAGGTAAAGTGGATAATCTTCCCACCCATATGTTTGAATCCTCCAAAGGGATGCAGGCTCGAATTCCCACTGAAATTTTGTTGGCGGAGCGGCAGGAATTTGAATTGGCGGAAAGCGGTTTTATACCCTTGAGCATTTATAAAGGCAAAAATTTTGGTGTGTTTTTTTCAGCCCATTCGACCCAAAAACCATTGGAATACCAAGAAAAAGCGGCAACGGCAAACGCCCGTTTATCCGCGAATTTACCCTATCTTTTTTTGGTGTCGCGACTCGCCCATTATTTAAAAGTGTTGCAACGAGAGGAAATCGGAAGCGCGCGCGAAAAAGAAGATATAGAGAAAGAACTGTCCAAATGGATTAATTCACTTGTAACCAAAGCGAATAGTCCAACAGCGGAGCAGAAAGCCAAGTATCCGTTGAGGGAAGCCAGCATTGAAGTCTCTGATTCAGAGGAAGCTCCGGGGTATTACCATGTTTCCATGAAAGTGCGGCCCCATTTTCAGGTGGAAGGGGTCGATATCGATTTGTCACTGGTGGCGCGCATGCCCAAAAAATAGGGTTCCTCGCTGTGCCCTGCGGCGACTGTCAAGTGAATGATATTGAGTCAACTTTTGAGGGGACTTGATTTTGAAAATTTGCTATGCGATGCGTGAATATATGCAAGATGTCAAATGAGGGAGAAGCGATGCGACGCTATTTGTCACAGCGCCATCACGATGTCAGGGGGGGCATGTGTCACTATTTTTTTTAAAAAAAACATCTGATATTAATCAAGGGTGTTAAAACAATTACCGTAACCATCTGGTTTGATAGGATATAAAGTAAATATGGTATATTGGATTTATTACAATAAATTCAATAGTTTAATTAATCTATTTTAACACCCTTTAATCGTTGGCTTAATGTTTTTTTCTATTAATAGTGATAAGTTCGTAAAAAGTCCAATTTGGGCCTATTTTAAAAATTCAGACTCAACAATTTCAGTTGGTTACAAAGTTCAAAAACCTGATTTTCGATTTTTTACGAGTTTATTAATAGTTGTGGTTTTGCAAAAAACAATTTAAATATTTCAAGTTATCTGATTAACAAAATTGATATGCTCGTAAAAAATCGGATTCACAAGCAGGCACAATATTTCATAATTTAAATGATGATTAATTACGGTTACTTGTAGGTTGAATGAGCCACACATCGGGAAAAAAAACAATATAAAAAAGGAGAAAAAATGCCAATTCCAGCGTACATGAAAATTCAAGCGATACCAGGTTCTGTAAAAGTCGCAGGACGAGAGGATTCCATTGAGGTTCTGGGGTTCGACCATGAGGTGAGGATGCCAACAGATAAAAAAGACGGCTCAGCTTCTGGAACCCGAGTGCATGGAAAATTCACAATTCTTAAAAACTTTGACAAATCCACGCCTGAGCTTTTTAAACATTTATGCAATGGAACGGAGATCCCGGAAATTGTATTGAACTGGTACGAAATTAGCGCCACCGGAGAGGAAACCATTTATTTTACCCAGACCCTCAAAAATGCGAGAATTATAAAAATTCGCCCATGGATGCCGAATGTCGATGATGAAGCCACTGAACGTTATAAACATATGGAGGAGGTTTCACTTCAATATGAAAAGATTACCTGGAAATATATAGACGGCAATATTGAGTTTTCTGATTCATGGATTGAAGGTCGTTAAATCTTTTTTTTGCGACATGGTTGTTTTTTGTGTATCACCAATCAATTATGACGTTGTCGCTCTGGATGATCACTTATGTATTATGATCTCATTGAGGGACTCTTGAATCGGCCGATTTTTCCGACACCACAGGGACAATCGGCCGGTTTAACATGGTCCATTCGAAATAATTTAAAGTTGCTGTTAAATACTCGTCGAGGCGCTCTTCCTCATATTCCCGATTATGGTCTCCCAGATATTTCAGTTATTTATAAAGAATTCCCAGATTCCCTTGAGATGTTGCGCCGAGCCATTGCAAATTCCATTCGTCGATATGAGCCGCGTCTGACTGATGTTGTAGTGAAACTGATTGATCGTGAGAATAAGGTTTTCAGGGCAATGTATATGATATCGGCGGAAATTATTGATGTCAAAGATGATGGAAATATTGTATTCAATATGCAGATCAATGCGGATGGGCAAATGGAGATTTTGTAAAAGATGGCTCTTATTGATTTTTATGAACAGGAAATACGTTACTTTCTTGAAGAATCCAAGCGGTTTGCAAAGGCGCACCCAGATCAGGCGAGGGCGCTGAATCTGGAGGATGTCCGGGACAGAGATCCATATGCTGAGCGTTTGATTGAAGCATTTGCATTTCTTTCGGGAAGTATCCGGCAACAAATTTCCGATGATTTCTCAGAACTTGCTCAGGAATTGATCGAAGCTGTTTGGCCGCACTATTCGAATCCTCTGCCATCATCTGTTATTATGGAAATGACCCCGATAGCGGGGCGGATTTTGTCTTCTCAGGAGATGAGCAAAGGAGCTGTGATTGCTTCCAGGGAGGTTTCCACAGGATTGGCCTGCCGTTTTACAACCTGCGCGCCGCTTCAAATTCTTCCTGTAAAAGTAAAACAGGTGGATATGGTATCCCGGCGAGATGGACGGAGCGCGTTGCATTTTGCGCTTTCTCCCATCGCCAGTGAGATTAAATGGGAGGGGGCATCCAGTCATCCGTTTCGATTTTACCTTCATGGCGATCCGGGAGTCGCGTTTTCCTTTTATTATCTGCTTTTAAGAGACGTGGTTCAAGTTTTGGTGACCTGTCAGAAAAATGGCGTAAAAAAAGAGATGGAATTGCCGCCATCTGTTTTATCTTCCACAGTATCCATTCCTAAGAATGATGATCCATTGTTGCCCTATCCAGAGCATTCTTTTTCTGGATTTCGTTTGTTGGAAGAGTATTTCTTTTTTCCTGAAAAATTGAGATTTGTTGAACTCGACATTCGGGACGCCATCGGTCATTTGGATGATGACACGGATATTCATATCGATTTTATTTTAAGCGGTCAGGAAGAATGGCTTATTCAGCCGAAAGAAGATAATTTTAAACTCAATTGTGTTCCGGCCATTAATCTTTTTCCGTGGAGCGGCGAGCCTATTCATTATGATGATAGAAAGCTATATCATAGGGTTGTGGCAGACCATGCGTCTGGAAAACATTATTTTCCTCATCGTGTCACCGGAGTAACCGGGCTTCGACTTAACACTGCGAAACGGTATGATTATCCGTCATTTTTATCTCATAGACATGTATCTTCCAACGAGGAACAAGCGTCTTATTATCATTTGAAAAGAAGGGAGGGGGTTGATGGAAAACCGGAATTTTTGTTGGGTATCATCCGCCCTGATGGTGTGGGTCCAGAGATACTTTCCGTCGATTTAATGTGTGGCAATGATCATGTGGTGAGAGAGGTGCGACTGGGAGATATTTCAAAACCTTACAAAAATATTCCTGATTTTATTCGACCCCGGAATTTGACGGTTCCCAGGATGTCTGTATGGCCATCTTTCAAAGGAGAAGAATTGTGGATGCTGGTGAATTGTTTATCGTTGAACTATATATCATTAAATACCCCGGAACGACTCAAGAATATGCTGGGGCTGTTTGACAGATCGCATTCTTTTTCTAATAGAAGGCGGGTTGAAGGGATTGAGTCATTAAGCCTGGGATCAACTGAAAAATTTATTCACGGATGCCCGATTCGAGGAAGCAGAATGAATTTGACTATCAACGAACGTCGATTCGCAAACAGAGGGGATATGTTGATGTTTTCCGATGTTTTATCTCAGATGATGGCCATGTACACACCGATTAATTCGTTTTGTGAACTTCGGGTTAAGGAAACGGGTTCCGAAAGGTTCTATGAATGGTCCACAAAAGGAGAACAGGCGGTTGTATAAGACAGATGACATGGAGATTCCTTTTTCTGCGCTCAACAATCTGACATGGACCATTCATCTTCTCGCCCGAAAGATGGGACTTGGCTCTCTTAGATTTTCTTCTCATCCCGGTATGGCATTTCCGTGCAGGGAAGTGGAATCCATTAATCCGCTGGAAGCCGGGGATGGAATCTCTTACGAGATACAGACAAATTTTGGAGGTCTTGACGGTGTCGGCGGTCCATTGCCACCGTGGCTTAATAATATCCTTGCCTGTGAAGATATTGACAATGCGCCTCTTGGCGATTTTCTTAATATTTTTTCCCATAGATTCATTGAATGGTTATATCTGGAATGGTTAAAACACCGACCTGATGTTTCATATCAGACCGATGGCAGAGATCGGATTTCAAAGATGTTGTTTTCATTGTTGGGCGTCAGATCCATGACTGATATTCCGGTGTCTTGCGCCATGCATGAATTCCAAACGGCCTGTCTGTTGCCCTATGTCGGAACATTGGGACATCGCCCCCGATCTGCGGCGGGACTTCAGGGAATGTTGAGAACTTTTTTTTACCCGGTGGGCATTAAAATAAAAGAGTTTATCCTGCGAAAAGTAACGGTTCCATCGAAAAACAGAGCGTATATTGACGGGAAATCTGTTCAATTGGGTAAAAATGTGATTATTGGGGAACAGGTTCGTGATGTGGCCGGGGCGTTTCGGATTGTTGTGGGGCCTGTGAACTGGATTGATTTTATGGCTTTTTTTCCTGGGGGAAAACATTTTTGTCATCTGGCGCATTTATTGGAAATGTACGCGTCCGAACTTTTGACCTGGGATATGGCCATTCGAATCAAAGGGGCATCTATACCACAGATGCGTTTATTTTCAAGCGCAAGAGACGACGATCAAACGAAATTGGGGTATAATACATGGTTGATTTCCAGGCCGAGAAAAGATGATGAAATTATTTTTAACATGGCGCGTTGATGAAAAAGGAGTCAAGAATGATTACATATAATGTTAAATTGCTTTTGAGTAAATTAAATCGCTATACCTTGTCTCAATTTGATTCAGCCGCTGGTTTTGCAATGACCCGGGGGCATTATGAAATTGGCATGGAACACATGTGCCTTAAAATGCTCAATGAGGGGAAAGGGGATATTCCTGTTTTATTGAAAAAATTTAATATTCCCCCACAGGATTTGGAATCGGCCCTGATGTGTTCTTTGGATGCCTATGGGACGGGAAATACCGGAAGACCATCATTTTCTCCAAGACTGATTAGCCTGATTGAACAGGCATGGATCGTGTCGTCTGTGGAGTTTTCAGAGAATGTGATTCGATCTGGACACGTTATGATGGCCCTGTTAGCTCCGCTTGGTCGCCAGGCATTCCCCTGGCTGGAAGAGGCATGGCCTTTTTTGGGAAAAGAAAAAGTGGCGGCCGCTCTCGCATCCGGTCTGAAGGGTTCCTCAGAAGAGGTCGCCAGGCCTGAAACAACGGAAGAGACGCCGACCCCTGAGGGAATGGAAGCCATCGAGCGTTTTACTGAAAATCTTACAGAAAAGGCCAAAAAAGGCAAAATTGATCCTGTGTTTGCAAGGGATAATGAAATCCGACAGATGATTGATATCCTGACTCGACGGAGGAAAAACAATCCCATACTGGTGGGGGATCCGGGCGTGGGAAAGACGGCCATTGTGGAGGGGCTGGCTCTGAAGGCGATTGAAGGGGAAGTTCCGCCTTCCTTTAAAAATGTGGATATTCTCACTCTGGATATGGGGTTGCTACAGGCGGGAGCCAGCGTTAAAGGGGAGTTTGAAAATCGCTTAAAAACTGTGATCAAGGCGATTAAAACGTACCACAAGCCGGTTATTACATTTATTGATGAAGCTCATATGCTCATCGGAGCCGGGGGGGGAGCTGGAGGGAGCGACGCCGCCAACCTTTTAAAACCAGCGCTGGCCAGGGGGGAGCTGAAAACCATTGCGGCGACTACCTGGAATGAGTATAAAAAATATTTTGAAAAAGATCCGGCGTTGGCCCGTCGTTTTCAGTTGGTCAAGGTGGCGGAACCGGATGATGATGGAGCGTTTGCCATCCTGCGGGGTTTGAAGGGCCGGTATGAATCTCATCATGGCATCCGTATCACAGATGCTGGAGTCTCAGCCGCCGTAACGCTTTCCCGGAGATATATTATTGGCCGTAAACTTCCAGATAAAGCGATTGATCTTTTGGATACGGCGGCGGCAAGGGTGGGCTTGTCTCAGCATGTCCTTCCATCTGTAATAACAGAAATTTCCTATGCCAGGGCGACTCTGGAAAGGGAAAAAGAAGCCATTGTCACTGATCGTTTAACCAGTTCAGATTTTGAATCCATAGACGCGCGCATCGCTCAAATTGACGTCGAAATAGCGGATTTGTCCCATAAAGAAAAAAAACTTTCGGAAAAATGGGACCATGAAAAAATATTGACAGGGGAGTATCTGAAAGCTGTGGAAGAATTTAAAGAATTCCGACAAAACGCTCCCGAATCCGATCCTTCCGAATGTGAAGCGGTTGTTCAAAAAACCATTGCTGCCCTTCGTGTTTATCAAGCGGGCCATCCGATGACGCATCCTGAGTTAGATGACGCTCTTGTGGAATCCGTGGTTTCAGACTGGACGGGCATTCCCATTGGTAGCATAATGGGGGGCGAGTCAGAGAAATTGTTGATGATGCGAGAAGAGATTGCTTTACGGATTATTGGGCAGGACCAGGCGATTAAAACCATCGCCGAATCACTTCAGGTGGCCAGATCCGGGCTTAAAGATCCAAAGAAACCCATGGGGATTTTTATGCTCATCGGTCCCAGCGGGGTGGGAAAGACCGAAACAGCTCTGGCTCTGGCGGATTTTCTTTTTGGGGGAGAACAGTGCATAATTTCTCTTAACATGTCGGAATACCAGGAGAAACATAATATTTCACGACTTATCGGCTCTCCCCCCGGTTATGTGGGGTATGGCGAAGGAGGCGTATTGACTGAGGCGGCGCGGCAAAAACCATATTCGGTGATTCTTTTGGATGAGGTTGAAAAGGCTCATCCAGATGTTATGGAGCTTTTTTATCAGGTTTTTGACAAGGGGGTTCTGGCTGATGGAGAAGGCCGGGTGGTGGATTTTAGCAATACAGTGATTCTTTTGACCAGCAATCTGGGGAGCGCTCTTATTGAACAAATCACGGCGGCTGGACCGGCTGGCGCCATGCCCCTTGGGGAAGATGTGGTCGCCGCCATACGACCGACGCTGGCTTCTCATTTTCCTCCTGCATTTTTGGCGCGTATGGCCCTTGTCCCTTATTATCCCCTTTCGCAAGATACGATTGCGACAATTGTTAAATTAAAGCTCGGTATGGTTGAACAACGACTTAAAGTATATGGAGGGGGATTGTGTTACAATGGGGATGTTATCAACTGGATCGTCTCTCGTTGCCAAATTGCGGAAAACGGGGCTCGGAATGTGGAACATGTGATCAACGCTCAGCTTCTCCCTAAGGTGTCCCTGGAAATTTTGTCTTCTCTGGGAAAAAAAGATGCGTTAAAAGGAAAAAAAATGTCGCTTGGGGTCAGGGAAGATGAAATTGTCGTTGATTTTGAAAAATTAGAGGGTGTGTGATGTCTGACGCACATCAAACGAAATTTTTATTGGCGTTGAGCTTCAACCGCGCGCCAAACTTTTTTTTCTTTTGGTTTTTTTGATGTTTTTTGACGGGTATTTGAATTTAAAGGACAAATGTCATGGAATTAAAATTAGCGGAAGATATTGAGCCGAGTGATTTGTCGAAAATTGAAAATCCTTTTTTTGCTGTTGATAAGGTAAAGGTGGATTTTACCTTTTCCCAAAATTGAGGCAAATTTTGCGAAAAAAGCGTATAAGTTATTTATAAAATTTTTTCAAAACCTATACGGATGACACCGGCGAGTAAATTTTTAATGCCCCGACATCCAGAGTTTTAAAATTTAGATGAGGTATTGCCATGCCTGATGCAAATGAAGCGAAATTTTTATTCACTGTGGAATCGGGAGCGTTTTTTGTTTCCAGGTTTATGGGAAAGGAGGCTTTGTCCGCGCCATATTATTTTAGAATCCATCTGGTTGTGGACGATGACGCCGTCAACATGGCGGATCTTTTGAAGACCCGCGCCCGGCTGACTTTTTTGACCAATTATGGAAAGAAACGCCATATCAATGGCATTATCAGCCAAGTCGTCCGGGAAGAGAGAAATCCAAATTTTTCCGTTTATTCGGTCGTCCTATGCCCCATGTTCCGGCTTATGGGCTGGCGAACATGTTCGCGTATTTTCCAGGGCATGAGTGTCCCAGACATCATTGGCGACGTGCTAAAAAAGTTCGGGTTTTCCAGAAGTGATTTTGTCATGAGACTTTCGGACGATCATCCGCCAAGGGATTACTGTGTGCAATACCGTGAGACGGATATGGATTTTATTTCCCGTTTGGCTGAAGAGGAGGGGATATTTTTCTTTTTCACTCAAGGAGAGAACCGGGAAACCGTGGTTTTTGGCGATGGTATTTCGGCTGTTCCCTGGTGTGCGCCGGAATCTAGCGTGGCGTATCATCCCAAAACAGGAACGCTGGAAACCAATGAGGAGACTTTGCATCACTGTGGCATGGACGTTCGGGTTTATTCCGGCAAGGTCGTGCTTAACGATTACAATTACGAAAAACCAGCCATGCCCCTTCGATCTATGAGCGCGGCCAGCGTTCATCAGGAATTGGAGATATACGATCACCCTGGAGGGTATCATGAGCCGGGTCAGGGGGATGCGCTGTCTAAAATCCGTCGGGAATCCGTTGGATTTCGGGCCCAAACCCTTAATGGTCGAGGAACGTTCCGATGCCTTTCAGCGGGTCATAAATTCACCATCACGCAGTCCGCCGACGCAGGCCTCTATGTTGTTTATGAAGCGAGTCATAAAGGCTCTCAGACTCAGGCCATGTTTTACCGACAAGAAGGGGAAGCCGGATCAACTTATGAGTGTTCCTTTGAAGCGACGCCAGCGGAAGTTTCGGTGAGGGCGCCAATACATTTCAAAAAGCCGCCTGTGCCTATACAGACTGCTGTGGTGGTGGGTCCGCCTGGCGAGGAAATTTACACGGATGAGAATGGCAGAGTCAAAGTTCAGTTTCATTGGGACAGGGAAGGTGAAAACAACGAGAAAAGCTCGTGTTGGATTCGCGTTAGCCAGGCATGGGCCGGAGCTGGATGGGGCGCGATGTATATCCCTCGAATCGGTCAGGAAGTGGTGGTTGATTTTATTGAAGGCGACCCGGACAGGCCCATTATTATTGGTCAAGTATATAACGGTGAAAATCTTCCTCCCTACCCGAATGATAAAACCAAAAGCGGTGTTAAATCCAATTCCAGCAGTGGCGGCGGCGGCTTCAACGAGGTCAGATTTGAAGATAAAAAGGGAAAGGAGGAATTTTTTACACATGCGCAGAAAGACCAGAATGAAATTGTTGGAAATTGCATGACCACAACCATAAAAGCCAATAAAATTCTTTTGGTTGAAAAAAATCGAACGACCGCCATTAAATCAGGGAATGATACATTGACGGTTGAAAAGGGAAGCCGGGACGTGGAAGTTAAAAAAGGAAATGAGATGCATAAGAATGGAGCTGATTTCATCCATGAAGTCAAGGGAAACTTTGAGCTTAACGTGGGTGGAAATTTGACCATTAATGTAACCGGCACAGCGACGATTAAAGGAAAGGCCATTCATTTGAATCCATAAGAATATCAGAGATATTGATGGTTTTTTAAAAGGAGAAACGCATGCCAGCGCCTCAAAAATCAATGCTTTCCCGATTAAGCAAAATGAATTTTATTGCAAAAGGAATTAATCTTCCCATGAATTGGGCGGATATGGGAGCGCAGTTTCCAGACGCTTTCACAGAGGCTGAAAGAATGGCGCCTCCCCCGTCTCCAATGAACCTTTTTCGAGAACCCACCTTTAATAAGTATCATGTGGATTCCGCCAGAAGAATCGGGGTGATGTTTGAAGACTATATTGATGGCATTTGCGGGGCCATATGCGAGGCGATTGGGAAGTGGATGAAGATGGCTTCCGTTGCGGGCCTTACAATTAATGGACCGGTGGGGAATATTTTGCCTGGCGGCGTTATCGGCCCGCCTTTGGCGCCCTTGATTATGGCCCACGCCCCCCGGGAAAAAAAACAGAATCTGAAATATTCCACCGCCATAGCGAATGCGATTGACGTTCAGTGGCAGAAGTGGCACATGGGCCTTACAGGAGCGCTCATGTATCCGTCATTCGCGGTTTTTCCTGGGCCGATGGCGCCGCCCATGCCCAATGCGCCGATTCCGCTGATCGCTCTTTCCTCGTCGGGGGAATCAGGCCTTTCCCCCGGAGCTTTAAAAAATCGGATGGAAGAAAATTTTGGAGCTTTTTGGGCGTTTCATTCATCAAACCTGTTCGATGCCATTGCCAAAGCCTTTAACAGCATTTTTCAGATATTCAAAGCATCAACCATTTTGACCAATGTTTTGGGAACCGGCCCCGTGCCCTCGTTCGCTCCGCCAGCCTCGCCGGTTGGGCCTGTGGTCGCGGGATTTTCGGTTCCCACGCCGGGAGTGTTCAAATAGATGGAAATCATAAAAAATACACATTTTTGCGTCGAAGCGATGCCCTTTAAATGTCATGACGGCAGATGCGTGTTGTCAATAATAGTCAAAGGCTCTTTTAAATTCGATTCCGGCGAGGTTGATGTTGCGGGAGAGCAGATTCCCGTTTTTTTTGGGGATGAGTTGTTCGATGAAGAAAACGGCGGAAGTGTGAAATTTGAATCGGATATCGTTCCGTTTAAACCAAAGGCGGACATTGTTTTGTCGGGGAAGGCCTTCGCTCCTGGAGGGAAGCCTTCCATGTTCTGCGACGCGACGCTTCGCGTGGGCGATATTCAAAAAACCATCCGGGTTCTTGGAGATCGCAAATGGAATTACGGCGGGAAAATTATGCCGGAATATCCTACGAGTCCCGTTCCATTCATTGAAATGGATATGGTTTATGAAAACGCATTCGGCGGAATGGATATGAGAAACGGCGCGTATTGCAGGGAGAATCTGGTTGGCAAAGGATTTCTTGCGAAAAAAGACGCCGGGATCGCCGATATTTTTCTTCCGAATCTGGAAGCTCCGAATGATCTGATTGGATCCTGCAAAGATCATCCAAAACCTGCGGGATTCGGGTTTTACGGAAGAGCTTGGCAGCCAAGAGTCTCATATATGGGAACATATGATGACACATGGCGGAAGGAACGATCTCCCGACTTGCCTGAGGATTTTAATCCCGCTTTTTACAATGGGGCCCATCCCGATCTACAGGCGGAAGGATATCTCAAGGGGGATGAAAAAGTGGAGCTGATTCATCTCACGCCGGGTGGTCATGCCGTTTTCCATCTGTCTGGGTTGGATGTGACATGCCATGTGGAAAAAAAGTTCGATCATGATGACGAATCAAAACCGACTGAAAAGATAAACATCCCCCTTGATCTCGACACACTCTGCATTATCCCCGGCGACGGGATGTTTTATCAGGTTTGGCGCGGGACGCGCCACATAGCGGCGATAGATTCTTTGGAAGTAAATAGGGTGTTTGTGGAGTCGTCTGATTTTATTTTTTGATTTTTATCAGAAAGGGAGGATATGCCATTTGTTGGAAGACTGTAAGACAAAACGTTTTGTCCTTTTTCGTTGGACGGACGCAGGCGCGAAAAACGTCGAAATGGTTGATTATCATTGAGGAGTGTCTATCATGAAAAAATTAGAACCCATAACTCCGGGAGAAATCTTGTTGGAAGAATTTCTGAAGCCTATGGGACTGAGCCAGTATCGATTGGCTAAGGAAATTGACGTCCCCGCCCAGCGTATCAGCGAAATAGTCGGCGGCAAGCGTTCGATCACAGCGGATACCGATTTGCGTCTGTGTCGTTTCTTTGGTCTATCCAATGGGTACTGGTTGCGCGCTCAAGCCGCCCATGACACCGAGGTGGCCGAGAGCGCTCTTGGCCCATCGCTAAAAAAAATCAAACCCTGGTCGGAGTATGCGTCCCAACCATTGCATTAAGAACGACGGCAAAAAACCGCCGCGCCTTATGCCGTCTGTTGGGAATGGAAATGTTGCCATGAAGAATAAATGCTATGCCTGCGCTAAACTACGATCTTTGACTTATGGAACATATAATTCCTCTGCCTTGACTCTAAACAGGAGATGACATGCCCCGATTGACAACCGTTTTGGAACAACTGGAAAAAGAATCGTATCTGTCTGAAAACATCAAACTTGATTTCCCAACCTTGCAAAGCGGGCATGAGAAAGCGGATGATTATGGGAACAACGTCTCGCCCGATATGGAGGCGATGTTCAGGGAGAAAATTTCCCATATCCATGAGACGGTCGATCTGATCAGACCATTGACCCTGGCCGCTTTTCACCTCTGCTCAAATTAGAAAAAAGCGCATTTCCTCTGCCCTGGAAATGACCGGAACAGGCGGCGCAAAGACGCCCCTGATTATGAGGTTTCGTTTACGCGGTATATTTCCATGAAAACGTTTTGCAGGCACATTCAGCAGAGCGCGGAAAACAGCGGGGACGGGCGTCTCATCAACGTTCAAAGCGGAGGCCTGGATGAAAAAAGACGGATGCTGGATCGGTTTTTCAAACGGTTGAACTCCAAATCCATACCTGGGAAAATGTTTTCCCGGTGTTGGCTGGGCATTCCCCCTTCGGCGGTGGCCGGCGACAAACATCGGCTTCCGTTGCCGGTGTGGATCACCCCAGGCCAAATAGCTCCCCATGACCATGGGGATTTTCAAACGTTGCAAAACGAATCGGAACAGGCGAAGAAAATTGTTAAAACACTGGCTCTGCCAGGGTATGAAACAGAAGAGGACCGGAAAGACAAGATGGGGATTGTCGCCATCCGTTTTTCCATTGGGGATGGGATTGATGTTTTCAAACCGACCATACTGGACGCTTTGGATTCCCCCTTCTTTTTTCCCGGCAAAACAGATGAGCCCCACGGCCAGACCATCATGCTGAACAATCAATATCGACCTGCCGGCGAGCATGGGGCCAAAGAATTTATTTGTAAATCGTTTCAGGTTCCTGTAAAAATAGACAGGCAATTAATGGTGGAAAAAATCGGGTATTTCAAGGACGCCATATTATGAACAGAAAAAATTATATCGCCAAATTAAATCGCGCCGCCGCATCCGGACCAAAGGCGTTGATTGAAGCGTTGCGGTCTCGTCTGATCGACGGAGACGGGCCGATTTTAGATGAGCATGACGATTCCTTACTGGATGTCATACAGATGGCCCATGCTCAGTCCGGGGAGGATGAAAAAAAAACATACACCCGCGCCTTTCTCGAAATTTTAAAAGAAATTCGGGACGCCTGGGAAGAGGCGAGCTGGGAAAATATGGGCGGGGGGAACATCAGCCGTCAGCAGGCGACCCTCCTCTCATTTTCCATGATGTTTTTTCAGGGAATTGAGTTGGATGACGCCCCAAAGAGACGGGTGATATCGTTCATCGCCTCACTCGCCGATTTTGAGGATGATTTCAGGAAATGGGTTCCAACGCCGGTGAACGGGGCGGTTGCGGATGTCTATGGGTTGATGGAGCGGATTCGCCTTAAACACCTTGAAAAAAAAGATAATTTTCGGGATATTCTGGCGCAGATGTGGGCGACTTCCATAAAAGACGGCGTTGATGCGTTCGCCAAAAACAGCATGTTGCTGAAAAAAATGGCTCAGGCTCAGGTGGAGCCGGAGGTTCTGGCCGCGAGCCTGCGTCAATTTTTTCAACAGACCGCGTCATTAAGCGAGAAGAAACGGACGGCGGCGTTGCAGAACACCTTCATGGGGGTGGGGGATTTTATAGATGACGATGAATACCTTGACGCTCTTTTTCCGGCAATAGAGGATCAGATTGAAAGAACGTTAAAATCAGAAAATTTTTTGGCAAGCAAAAATGAAATCAATTATTTTCTGGATAGCTCCGGGCTCTTTCTGGCCGAGGATGAAAAACGGCATGAACGGTTTTATCATGATATGAAGCATCGGATCGACGAAATGGAAAAAAATCAAGAACAGAGAAAACCTTCCCGTCGCGTTGTTCGGACAGATCATTCGAAAGAACTGGAACTGATCATCAAAAAGATATTAGATGCTGAAAGCTCAGCAAGGCGAGATCAACCCACGCCTCGAGTCTGGGCCTTGAAAGTCGCTGGGGCGTGGCTTAAGGAGGTGCGTTTTCGGATATTGACCTTGGCAATCCATTGGGCGGGACGTCCCAAACATTAATCTGACGAAAAAAAACCAGACCAAATAAAACCAGACCAAATAAAACCAGACCAAAATAAAAAACCAGGCCAAAGACACAACCAGACAAAAAGGATGAAAAGCCATGAAACCCAAACAGACCGGCGGCCCGTCTCTGTTTTCCATTATTTTGCTTGCCATGATTCTATTTTTTGCCGGGTGGGTTCCCGCCGGGCCTGTCTTAAACGGGTCGGGCTTAAACGGTCTGGTCTTAAACGGGCGGGTGTCAATCGGCCCGGTCTTAAACGGTCTGGTCGTAAATGGCCCGGTCGCAACCGGTCCGGCGTCAAATAACCCGGTCAACTTTGGAGCGGCCCCGGCCAACGCCGCCACCCGTCAAGAACCATTATCCCCGTCGTCTGCGGCCTACGTCATCAACATCCCCGCCAAAATCATCGAAGCCGAGTTGAAAAATCTCATCGCCAGCCGCCCGTCGGCGGTGAAAGAGATTTCCAGATTCGACATGGACCCCGTCCGGCGGCTGGCGGTCATGGCCGGGGTGATTGAAATTCCGGCAGGCGAGATTTATCCGTCTGAAAACAGACCCAAAGACCCCACGTCTTCCTGGGAAGCGATTTCAAAGCGGCATGATTTTCTCATCGCCCTCTCATTTCCGTCCGCGAAAAGCATGGCGGTGACCGGATACGCCCGGTTTAAAATTGTGGAGTTGAAACTGGATGGACACAGTTATGTCGGCGTCGCTGATATCCTGTCCAATTTCGTCTCGGTTTTTCTGCGGGAGGCCGGATTCGCCCGGTTTATCCTGAGCAAAGGGGCCGGGGATTTTGACCCTGAAAACAAGATCAAGGGAGATGCCGCCGCCTTTTTGGAAAAAAAAGGGATCATCCTTGGCAACGGCGCCATCAGCGTCAAGCTGGATTTCAAGCAGTTTGAGGCGTTTCGGAAAATTGTTTCATTGCCCAATCTTCGGCTGTGGCGCTTTGAGCCGGTCCGCTTTTCCGGTCAAAACGCCTTTCGCATTGACGCCGGGATCGGAAAACCCGGAAAAACGTGGGTGAGCCATGTGGAGGCGCGCGTCAAAGCCGACCGCGCGGCGTTGATCCAATCCAGAAAAAAGAGCTATGGCGCCGGGTCCGACATCGCGGCTTTGAAAGCCGACGTGGCGCGATTTGTCGAAAAAGAGAAACGGCGGATGGACTTTCCCTCTGGCCCGGAGGGGATGGGCGAAATGGCCACATGGGCGGTCGGTGAGATGGATCGGTTCAACCGACGGCTGGAGAGCCGCGCGCGATCAACGTTGACCGTAAAAAATCCCCTGTTTGAAGCCTGGCCCAAAAAGACCTGGAACGGACTGGTCACAGATATTCAAAATGACGCCGTCGCCTTTTACACGGATTTGAATCGGAGAATCACGCTTGAAAAGGCCATTGCCCAAGGCGGGCGGGATTCGTACGATCGCCCATTTATGGAAACCCTTTTAAGTCAGAGAGCCATCCATCAGGCGGTGAGATATTACCGGCATGTCGCGGTGAACGGCAAACGTCTCTTCTCGTCTTTGCATCTGGTTTTGGCCCCCCAGTTGCCGGGCGCCATTGTCCGGGGTTCGGTGAATCTGGACATTGATTATCTCCTTGATCTTGAGGATAGAGGCGATGATATTGATGGGGACGTCATCCAAAAGAGGGTGGATCGTCTGCTGGGAGGGGGAGTCCCCTTTGAGGCGGGAGTGCGATTTTTGATGAAGGACGGCAATCTGTTGAGCCTGGACCTGAAATACGTCTCCTTTTTCAAGGGAGCCAAACGAATCACCCTGTCCAACCACCAACGGCACGGGCGGTTTCTTTTTAATTTTGCCAAGGGGTTGCTTGTAAAATCGCCGGCCTCTTTGGCCATCGCCGGATCCACGCCTGAAACGGCCGGGGCCGATCCAGCGGGGCCCGTCTCCGATGCCGGGGCGGGGAATGCGGCGGCCAAAGGCGCCGCGGCCGCCCGACCGGAGTTTCTTAAATACGGCCATATGTACACCCAAAGAAAGACTCTGATCCGGCAAGGGGATGAGCGGATGGAGATTTTTTTGGACACCGGGGATAAGACCATCAACATCAAGCTGAACCCCAAAATCGCGGCCCGGGATATCTTTGGCATGAAAAACGAGATTCAGGTCTGGGAATTTGCGCCGGTCTATTTCAAGGAGATGGACCAGACTTTTTTGAAAATCGCGGCCGGGGATGGGGAGCGAAGCGCCGAGTATGTCCGGGAGATCACATCTGGCGCCTTAAAGAAAGACAGCCGGGCCTTTGTGGGGACCGGGGGCAAAGACGGTCTTTTGGATTTGAGAATCCGGGTGAATCTCAACGAAATTCAGGATATCGCCAACAAAATACTGGCCCATATTCATGAAAAAGAGGCCGGAAAGGTCCAAGCGGCCATTGCCCAAAAACAGGAGGGGACCCATTATCTGTTGAAAAAGATCGGGCTTACGGCTTTGAAAAACAGATTGAGGATGGATGTGGCGTTTTCCAGAGTCGCGATTTCAAAGCGGTGGGTCATCAATCCAAACCGGTGGCTGAAAGCCCCTTATCGGATCACTCGCAAAGATATCTCCGTGTATGCGGATATTGAGATGAGGGCGACGACTTCCAAGGACGCCCGCCTGTTTTTGGAAAATGAGCTTTTAACCCAAGAGCTTTTGAAACTGGACATCTCAAAGGCGGGGTTCGACGTTGAAAATCCGTCTCTGTTTGAAAGCGTCATGGAGCATTTTTTAGGGGAGACGGATTTTAGCGGCGGCGTCGGCGGAGCGCTGAAACAGTTTTTCGTAAAAATAATCGCGCCGTATCTCAACGGATCCGGGGAGGATGAAGGGAACACCGAAATCGCGGGTTTTAAGATCAATCAATTTTTGAAAATTTTCACCGGCGACCGTGAGATATATCTTCAGTTGAACCCCAGATTCGCCTCCCCGGCCTTTGACGTGGCGTTGGTTTACAATCAGAATAAAGGGGGGGAGCCGTTGGGATTTCTGATCGATTCCCGGCGGCGAGCGCTGGTCGTTGATTTTACGACCCACGGGGCCATGCCCCTGGCGGACCGAGCCGAATTTCAGGACATCGCCCGGCGGGCCGATCTGGAATTCAAACCGTATCTGGATGAAAAAGACCCTGGCGCCCTGGTGAAAAAATTAAACCGGCTGACACTGTTTGACCGGGTCTTTCACAATAGCGACGAATCCAAATTGAGCCTGTTTCACAGGATCAAACGGGGGATGAATCTGTATCGGTCCATCGCCGATCTGACGGCTGAGTCAACGGACCCTTTGGCAGAGGAGGCCTCAACCGGCGGACAGAGCCGCGTCAGCGTCACCGGATCCGAGATCATCTATTTTCTCTTGGCGGCCCGCGCCCTGGAGAAAAACACTCGTCGATTGCTGGCCCGGCTGGAGGGGATGGGAATTTCCAAAAAGGTTGATTATCTGGATAAATTCAAGGGGTTTGAAAAGCGATTGAGGGAGGGCGTCATCGCTCCTCTGGCTGAAAAATACGCGGCGGATCATCAGGCGGTCAACGCGAAAATGGCCAGACGGGGCCCCACCGACTGGAACCGCCCCTATTATCAGGAGGCGGCGTTTTCAGCGGCGGCCTGGGCCGACATGGAATCCAAAAAGCCATAAAAAAAAACGGCCCTTAAAAACAGACTTAAAAACAGAATAGCGGGTTTTTTATTTGGAAATCATCAAGCTGTTTCGGCTGTCGGTCCGTTTTAAAATGCCGGACCATCGCCGCATGGCCGCAGCGGCCGGGGCTCTTTTTTCAGGGGCCAGGGAATTCAGCCAGGCCGCGATGTTGACGCGCATTCTGTTTGGGTAGAGGTTTGATGAACGGTTCCGATCTTCTGGCGTCGGCTCGGCAAACTGGAAAAGACGCCAGATGTCGGCCCCCACTATTTTTTTCACATCCCGAATCATCAGGTATGAGGCGGCGTAGGGGTTTCGATCCCCATGCCGTAAAAACCATTTTTGATAGACGGTGGCATCGGCGCCCCGGATTTGGGCCATATGCTCGGCGAAATGGTCGCAAAGCCCTTCAATGTGCCAGTCATACAGATAGGGGTTGATCAGATGGGCGATCTCATGGCTCAGCTTGAAGACAAACAGGGGATCATGCCGGGCGGGCGCCACATAGACCACAAATGAGCCGGGGGATCCGTCTATGGTTTCGCACAACTCAAATCCTTCGGCCTTGTAAATGGCCGGGGGCATGGGCCGGATGGCGCCGGGAAACAGGGTCTCCAGTTGCGCTCGTCTCTGATCCGGCGAATGCCCGGACGCGATAAACCGGTTTAGCTCACGGATGATCTTGAATCGGTTTTCATGGGGCGGTTTTTCCTCTTTGGCCCGCTGTAGAATGCCCGTGGAGAGCGCCGGGTAAAATGAATTTCGTCCATGAACCGTGTTTTTATCCATTCCCCCTTGAGTCGGGCCGCCATGTTTCAGGTAGGCTTCGATGGCACGGCTCAGCCGTTCCCACGAGATGATATCAGCCCTGGAAAGGGAGGCCGGTCGGACTCGCGCCACGCTTTGCCGGATATGGATGTCGCGCGCAGGCGATGTCGGCTCTCCCATGAGGCGGATGGCTTCGGCCAGTGTGTCGTGGGCCACAGCGATCAGCGCCGCGTCCTCCACCGGCTCATAATGTTGATGCCAGAGGGTCTCTTTATTCCCGGTCGCCGCGCATCCCCAGAGGCTTCCCGCGCATAAGGCCATGACCAGCGCCAGGCGGAGCATCATGGAAAACCCGGTCGTCGGTTTGGTGTTTATCATTATTTTCATCGTTGTTTTCCGTGATGTTTTTGTCTGGATTTTATGTTTTGGATTTTATGTTTTGGATTTTATGTTTTGGATTTTATGTTTTGGGTTTCATGTGATGGTTTTGTTTTTTTTTAATGATTTTATGGAGAATGGGGTCGATTTTTTCAGCGATGGCGTCAATGTGGAAAAGGGCGTCAAACCGTTTTTTGCCCGCCGCGCCCATTTGTCGCGCCATCTCGCGGTTTTCCATCATCCACTGGCAAGCGGCTTTCAGACGGTTTATATTTCCCGGCGGAACCAGAAGACCGGTTTGGCCATTGGCCACGGCAAATCCGATGCCCGATCCTGGGATATCGCTGGCAATGACCGGTTTTCCCAGGGACATGGCTTCCAAAATGACCATGCCAAACGCCTCCGTCCGTTCCACAGACGGAACACAGAGGCAATGGCATCGTTTCATCAGCCATGACAACGTCTCGTCGCTGACATGGCCGGTCAATGAGACCCTCTGGCCCGCCCCGGTTTCCCGGATGATCCCGGTCAATTCGTCAAAACGCTCCCCGTCTCCGGCGATGACCGTGGAGACATTCTTTAGCTGGGATGTGGCGCGGATCAGAACGTCATGCCCTTTGTAATAGGAGAGCCGCCCCGCCGCAAGGAGTCGAAATGGCCCCTCTTGTTTCCAGAAATTTTGGATCACACCGGGAATCGTCGTCCGGCTGTTTTTTTTTCGGGTTTGGCGATGGGTCTGTTGACGGGTTTGGCCACCGGTCTTTGGGCGGGTTTCAGGCGCGTTTTTTGGGCGATTTCCTTTAGGGGTTTTTCCTAAGATTCTTTCAGGGTCGATCCCCAGAGGCGCCACGACGCATTTGCGTCGCCAGGGTTTTAAGGGGAGGCTGGAGTCAAGGTAGGGTTGCGAATGGACCACCACGGCGCCGGCCTTGGCGATCATGGCCTGTTCAAAGGGGAAATAGGCCGGGTAGGCCACCGCCAGTCTCCAGTCTATTTTTGAGGAGACCACGTCCGAATGCCAGTCCAGCGCCCAGGGCAGGGTCCATGCCCGGGGCAGAAAAAGGGCGTTGAACGCTGAGACATTCGGCATGTGAAAGTAGAGCAGATCCGGTTTGAAGCCCTTTATGGCGCGGTGCAACGCCAAGGGAAAACCGAGGGAGACGGGTGTGTAAAGAAGGGGGCCGACGGAGGGGACTCTGTGGATCCAGATATCTTCTTTGGCCGGGGCGCCATGGGGCATTTCATGGGCCGTCATTTCATGGGCCGCCGGTTTATTGTCAACCGGAAACAGCGGGTCGGCGTGAACCAGGGCCGCGTTGACCAGACCCCGACGGGTCAGCGCGTGGATAAGATCCGAGCTGAAATTTTCGATTCCTCCCGGAGACGGGGGGAAATATTTTCCGATGTGTAGAATCCGCATGCCATCATCCCGCTTTTTTGAAAAATGGGTCATTCCCATTGACATATGCCTCTGTTTCTTCTATTTTTTATGGTCGCCCGTTTTTAATGTCAAACGCATTGATATCAAAAGCGGCGGGAGAAAGAAACTAAAAAAGCGGCGCTTTTGCCGCCCTGACCCATATATTTATAAAAAAAAAATTATAAAAAAAATAGAAAAGAGACACGCCCATATGACTGTTAAAAAAAAAGAACGGTTGCGTCTTGAGATTTCAGACGTGGCTTTCGGTGGCAAGGGGATCGCACGACTGGACGATTTTGTGATTTTTGTGGATCACGGGGTCATTGGGGATGTTCTGGATGTTCGCGTCACCCGAAAGAAGAAAAATTACGCCGAGGCCCGGATTTTGGAAATCATCACGCCGTCCCCCCACCGGGTGGAGGCTCCGTGCCCATACAGCGGCCAGTGCGGGGGATGCAAGTGGCAGTTTCTGGATTATGAGAAACAGCTGGAATACAAACATCGGCATGTCGTGGACGCCCTGGAAAGACCCGGTTTGGTGGATGGGGAATTCATTTATCCGACCCTGGCCGCCGACCCGGCGCTCGGGTACAGAAACAAGATGGAGTTTTCATGCTCGGACCGGCGGTGGCTGTCGCCCATGGAGATGGACGCCGTGAAAGCGGCGGAAAGGGCCGCGTCGGAAGGGGCCGCGTCGGAAGGAATCGAGGCCGGGGATATCAATCCTGGGGATATTAATCCAGGGGATATTAAACCAGGGGATATTAATCCAGGGGATATTAACCCAGGGAATATTAATATAGCGGAGATTGACCGGGGGTTTGCCTTGGGCCTTCATGTTCCCGGAACCTTTTACAAGGTGTTGGATATCAATGCCTGCCTGTTGCAACCGGATCGTGGAAATGATATTTTGGCGGATATCCGAAGTTTTATCAGAGACTCGGGTCTTCCGGTTTACGGACTTCGGAGCCATGAAGGTTTCTGGCGATTTGTGATGTTGCGGCATTCCTCCTTTTATGACCAGTGGATGGTCAATATCATCACCTCCAGACCGGAGACCCAGCGGCTTTTGCCCCTGGGCGAGAGTCTGTGCGAAAAATATCCAAACATCGTTTCAGTTCTCAACAACGTCAATTCCCGGAAGTCCAGCGTCGCGGTGGGGGAGTATGAGATTCTTCTTGCCGGGAAAAAGAACATCGTCGATCGGATCGGCGATCTGGAGTTTGAGATTTCCGCCAATTCGTTTTTCCAGACCAACACCCGTCAAGCGGAAGTCCTTTATAAAAAGGCTGCGCAATACGCGGATCTTTCCGGGGATGAGACTTTGCTGGATCTGTATTGCGGCGCCGGAACCATCAGCTCGTGGCTGGCCGGCTCCGTAAAAAAGGTCATTGGAATCGAAGTTTCCGAGAGCGCCATCGCCGATGCAAAGTCCAACGCCCGTTTAAGCGGGATCGACAACGTCACTTTTGTCGCCGGGGACATGAAAGAGGCCCTTCCCCGGATCAACGAAAAGGTCGATGCCATGATCATTGATCCGCCCAGGGCCGGGATGCACAAGGATGTCGTCAAACAGGTTCTGGAAATGGCGCCGCCAAAGATCGTTTATGTCTCGTGCAATCCCGCCACCATGGCCCGGGACTTGATTCTGATGAAAGACGCCTACCGGGTGGTCGAGGCGCAGCCTGTGGATATGTTTCCGCACACATGGCACATTGAGTCGGTGGTCAAACTGGAGGCGTTGTAAATGGAGACGCCGGTGATTGAAAAACGAATTCAGATGGCGCGGCGGCTCATCGCTGAAAAAAATCTGGACGCGCTCATGGTCTCTGTGGAGGAGAATCGAAGTTATTTAAGCGGTTTTACCGCGTCTGACGGGCAGTGCGACGAGACGGCCGGGGTTCTGTTTATCAGCGAAGACTCATTGATTCTGGCCACCGATTCCCGGTATGAGCTTCAGGCTGAAAACCAGGCGCCACTGTTTGACATCGTCATTTATAAAAAGGGTCTGGCTCTGGAATTCCCCCGAATTTTTCAGCGGTTGGCCGCCAATGGGGCGGCGTCAACGTCGGGTGGAGCCATGCGGATCGGTTTTGAAAGCGTTCGGGTTTCGGCTTTTTTTCATCAAGCCCTGTCCGAAAAAATCGAATCGGAAAAAATCCCCGCACGCCTGATCCCCACACAAGGGATGATCGAATCCCTGCGGGTGGTAAAATCTGAGGATGAAATCGACGCCATCCGGCGCGCTTTGGCCTGCGCCGAATCCGCGTTTTCCAGCTCGCATCGCCATTTTTCAGAAAATATCTCTGAAAAAGAGGCGGCCTGGTCCATGGAGAAAGCCATGCGTGAAAATGGCGCCGACTCCCTTTCCTTTCCCGTCATCGCGGCGTTTGGAAAGAACAGCGCGTTGCCCCACGCCATCCCCGGCCACGACAAAATCAAAGAGGGGGGGCCCCTTTTGTTGGATTGGGGGGCCAAGGTCGATGGATACTGCAGCGACATTTCCCGAACGATTTTCATCGGCGAGCCGGATGATTTTTTTAAACGGGTGTACATGACGGTGTATGACGCCCAGCGCCGCGCCATCGACGGCATACGGCCCGGGATCGGCGGCAAAGAGGTGGATGGGATGGCCCGGAGGCTCATTGACGGATCTGAATTTTCGGGCCAATTTGGGCACGGGCTGGGCCACGGCGTGGGGCGGGCCGTTCATGAGGAGCCCCGGGTCACTCCCCTTAAAGATGTGGTTCTTGAGCCGGGAATGGTCTTCACCGTGGAGCCGGGCATATACATTCCCGGATGGGGCGGGGTCAGGATAGAAAATATGGTCGTGGTTCGGGAAGACGGGGCGGAAGTCTTGAATCGCCTTGAGATCAAAACATATTGAAATCAGCGACTTGATTAAAAAAAATAAAAACCATTGGGGTATTATTTATAAAAACCATGCCTTCCATCGATTTGCTTTGCGACCGCTATTTCAATTACCTTCTGGTTGAAAAAGGGCTGTCAAAAAAAACCCTGGAGTCATACAGCGCGGATATCGCCAGGTATGTTCTTTTTTTAAAAAAATCCGGGATGAAAACGGTTTCCAAAGACGATGCTCCCGTAATTTTAAAACACCTCATCGTCTTGAGGGACGAGGGCCTGGGCGCCCGGTCCAGGGCCAGGCATCTCATTGCGTTGCGGGGATTTTATCGTTTTTTGACCATCGAAAAGATATTGAGCCATGACCCGTCCCGCATGATTGATCTGCCCAAAGCCAGCCTGAAACTGCCCCATTGTTTGTCTGTTCCCGAGGTGATCGCCCTTCTGGACGCCCCGGAATCGCCGTCTCCCGCCGCGCTGAGAAATTCAGCCATGCTTCATATTCTTTACGCCGCCGGGCTGAGGGTCTCTGAGCTGATTTTGTTGAAAACCAATGATTTGAATCTGGAGGCCGGTTTTGTGAGGGTGTTTGGCAAGGGCGCCCGGGAGAGGGTCGTCCCCATTGGTCGTCAAGCCAAAAACAGGGTGGACGAATACATTCAGACCGCCCGGCCGGCGCTTTTGAAAAACGCGGGAAGCCATTATCTGTTTGTGGCGCGGGCGGGCAAACCCATGACCCGCCAGGGGTTCTGGAAAATGTTTAAAAAGCGGGCGAAAAAGGTCGGGATCAATAAAGACGTCTCTCCCCACACACTGAGGCATTCATTCGCCACCCACCTGCTGGACGGGGGCGCGGACTTGAGGGCGGTCCAGACCATGCTCGGGCATGTCGATATATCCACCACCCAGATTTACACCCATGTGTCCATGGATCGGTTGAAAAAAATCCATGAAACGCATCATCCCAGGGGATAGGGGGCAAACGGGCAGAGACCAAGGACAGCCCAGGGACAGTCAAAGGGCCGATATAGACCCAAAGGAAAAAGAGATCGGGCCGGTTTAAGGTTTAGGGTTGAAGGTTTAAGGTTTTCTGTTTTTGGGTTGAAAAATTCGTTCCCCGGCCCACATGACAAAAAAAGGCAACGCGATGATGTATTCCAGGATAAATCCGGCTGTCATTAAAAACAGCATGTACGGAAATTTTATCAGACGCAGGTACCATAGACGAAGATGCCGCTTGAACGGCGGCGTTGATTTTTTATGATCTTTTTTCATGCGTTTTTTTAATTTTTTTAGCGAATGATGTCAATAATATTTTTTTTGGAGATGTATTTAATATGGATAAAACAGACCGCCAGACCATCGAAATCAGCGCCGTTCTTGAGATCACGCCAGAATCCCTCCAGTCCATTGTGGGAAACGGAAAACAACTGGCGGGGCAAGATGAAAAGGGGCATTTTAAAATCGACACGGCCGAGCTGGCCAATCGGGTGATCTCCCGTTTTCTCATGGAAAAGGATTTTGAATCGTATGCCGAGGATATTGGAAACTATTCGGTTTTTTTCAAAGAGACCGCCGGCCAACCAGAGAATGACCCAGCCAGATAATCACCAGACAGAGAATGACCCAGACAGAAAACAAACAGAGCGCGATCATGAATTCATTGATGAAAAAAATTCATAAAATAATGTATGAACAGACAGACGGCTCGCTTTTGTCTCTGATTCTGTTTTTAATCTCCCTTTTGTATGGCGCCGCCGTCAGGCTCAGGCTCTTTTGTTACAAAATAGGATTGTTGAAAATCAGAACCCTTTCCTGCGCCGTGGTCTCCATTGGGAACCTGACGGCCGGGGGCGCGGGCAAAACCCCCATGACCATTTTTCTGGCCGGACTCGTCAAAGAAATGGGTCATAAGCCTGCGGTCCTGAGCCGGGGATACAAGGGCGGCGCGGAAAAAAAAGGGGGGGTGGTCAGCGACGGGAAAACCATGCTCATGTCTTCTGAAAATTCCGGAGACGAGCCGTTTATGATGGCCCACCGACTGCACGGCGTCCCGGTGATGGTGGGCCAGGATCGGTTCGCCTCTGGCATGGCGGCCATGAAAAAGTTTGGCGCCCGGCTTCTTGTTTTGGACGACGGTTTTCAACACATCCGGCTTGACCGGGATATCAACATCCTTCTGATCGACGGCCGGCGTTTTTTTGGAAACCGTCATCTGTTGCCCCGAGGCCCGTTGCGGGAGCCGACCTCTTCTGTGGGCCGGGCCGACGCCGTTGTGTTCACAAAGACCGGCGCCCAAAAAGATACGGGTGTCCTGCGCGCCGCGCTTCGCCTGGAGCATTTCCCCGAGGTTCCGGTGTTTGCCTGCTCCCATGTTCCGCGAATCATCCGAAAAGGAGGGGGAAAACGCGCGGGGACAACCGATTTTTTAAACGGAAAACGCGTGGTCGCCTTTTCGGGCATCGCGGTCAATGACGATTTTCGACAGACCCTGATCAGCCTGGGGGTCCAGATTGAGGATTTTTTCGGGTTTGACGATCACCACGACTACACGGACCGGGAGTTGTCTGACCTGCTGGCTCTGGCGGAAGAAAAAAAGGTCGATTTTATTTGCGCCACGGAAAAAGATTACGCCCGGATCGCCACCCGAATTTCATGGACCCATCGACTGGTCCCGGTGGGCGTCGATATCTCCTTTGGCGACGACGCCGAGAAATTCGCCCGATTTATCAAAACGCGACTGACGATCATTGATCGCCGGAAATCGCTGAACCCAAAAACCATTGAATTCAAAACCGGTTGAGCGAGAAAAAAATATCGAACCTGAAAAATTATTGAAAATAAAAAAAGAGCGTCCTCTTATGAAAGAAAGCGAACCCTTGCGGATAGCGGCGTTTTTCGATGGATCGCCCGGTCATGAAAAACAGACGCAAAGCGTCATTGAGGCCATTTCCATCCTCACCCCCGTCCATGTCCATCCGATAAACGTCCAAAAAAAAACGTTGTTTGAAACCATAATATCCTATTTCGACTGCGCGACGGGCCGGTTTTTTCCCATGGAAAACAGGGACCCGGGCGCCTTCCCGGATCTGATCATGGGAACCGGGTCGGCCACTCATCTGCCCATGCTTCATTTCAGGGCCAGGGGCCGGGCCCGGATCGTGACCTGCATGACCCCGGATTTTTTTTCAAGAAAAAAGATGGATCTGTGCCTCGTTCCCATGCACGACGCCACAAAGGCCGCTGAAAATATTTTTTTTACCGCCGGTCCCCCGTGCGGGGCTGAAATCTCCGGGGAGCATGATCCGGGCAAAGGGCTTGTTTTGGCGGGGGGGGTCGATCCCAAAAGCCATGTCTGGGACACGGACGCCATCGTGGGAAAAATCGAAACGATTCTTGAGAAAGAGGGGGATGTCCAGTGGATGGTCTCCTCTTCCCCCCGAACCCCGGATCAAACCGAACAACGCCTGGCCGCGCTGGCCAAGGCGCGCCCCAACGCCGAGTTTTTCAGGGCCGCCGACACCCCCCGCGGATGGGTGGAACAGGCGTATGCGGACAGTTTTCAGGCGTGGATCACGGCGGACAGCATCTCCATGGTCTATGAGGCGTTGACCGCCGGATGCCGGGTGGGGATACTTCCGGTGCAATGGAAAAAGAGATCGGGGAAATTTCAAAAGAGCGTCGATGATCTGATGGAAAATCATCGGGTCGACTCCTTTGATTCCTGGATTTCGGGACAGAGCCAGGCGAAGGCGCCGGCCCGGTTTGACGAGGCGGGGAGGTGCGCCGCTGAGATACTGGGGCGGTGGTGGCCGGAGCGCCTTTGACGCAAAACGGGGAAAAAAACAGACCAGCCCCATACCCCCCCCATACCCATAGACCGGCCCCGCAGGGTCCGCGCTAAAATGGCGGGCGTTGTTATGCTCAAAAAAAATAATCCATACGCGTAAGCGTTGGGTCAAGACGACATTTTCCTTGATTTTTAACGCGCTATTGGTCACTATGAATCATGGGAGAAAAACGTGATATCCATTGTGGCCGCTATCATCGAATGTTCATATTTGTCGGCGCTGTCATGGGCCAGAATTGATTCGCTCGATCCTGTTTTAACGAGGAGAAAAGGTTATGAATTTGGCAAATGAAATTATTAAAAACGCAAAAGAATTACCGGAATTAAAGCAATTAGAAGTTCTGGATTTTATCGAATATCTAAAATTAAAAACGGAAAGACAAAAAAATATTGAGTGGGCGACTTTATCAATTTCATCTGCAATGCGTGGTATGGAAAATGAGGACTCCGATTATTCACTCAATGATCTTAAGGAATCTTTCTCATGATTTCTGAAGGACAAATCACGCTTTTTAAATTTCCCCAAACAGATCAACAGGAAGGAAAGCTTCGTCCCGCGCTTGTATTGTGTAAAATGCCTGGTCGATATGATGACTGGCTCATTTGTATGATATCCTCCCAACTTCATCAAAGGATACAAGAACTTGATGAGATCATCGCCATAAAGGATTTAGATTTTGCGAGATCAGGCTTAAAATCGCCGAGTGTCATTCGTGTCAGCAGACTTGCCGTTGTTGACAAAGAGATACTTTTGGGTAAGTTAGGGGAAATATCTCAAGATCGCCTCAGTAGAGCCAGACAAAATCTTGCAAGATGGATACGGGGCGCATAACCCTGCCTATTTTTTTATTCCGCCTGTTATTTAACATCGCAGGTTATTTAACATCGCAGAATTTGGCGGATTGAAAATCTAATTTTCAATCCGTTTTTATGGAGAAACAAAAATGACAGACAGTCAACAAATTGAGATTGAGCAAGAATTTAAAATGGTCCAAATAGGGCTAATCCACCCGACTCCAGAAAACGGGCGAAAGCGATTTGATGGGAAAGAGTTTGACGAGCTGGTCGACTCGATTCGGGAAAAGGGAGTGATTCAGCCGATTTTGATCCGGCCTCGTGTGGCGGGTCCGGGCGTCGAAGCTGAAAATTACATGATTGTCGCCGGGGAGCGGAGGTGGCGGGCCGTGGTTGAAATCGCAAAGAAAGGCCATGGCCAGCTCGAAACGATCCCGGCCATCATCCGGGATTTGAACGACGACGAGGCGTTTGACATGATGACCATAGAGAACCTTCACCGGGAAGGGCTGACGCCCCTGGAGGAAGCCGACAGCTTCAAGGCGTATCTGGACCGGAAGGGAATGGACTTTTTGGAGGATCTGGCTGGAAAGATCGGCAAGCATCCGGGATACATTCGCCGCCGGGTCCGGGTTCTGGGACTGCCGGAAAAGATTCTGGCGGCATGGGGGGACGGGACCATCTCATACGGGCATTGCGAGCAATTCATTCGTCTGGAGCCGGAGGCGGCCGTGAGAATATATGAGGAACGTCTCGCGCCGGATGGCCACAGGAGCCATTCATTATCCGTGTCTGAGCTGAAAAAAGAGGTTGAAAATTTTCACGTCGATTTATCAAAGGCTATTTTTCAAACCATGCCATGCCAGGCTTGCGCGAAAAACACAGCGTCCCAACTTCGCCTGTTTGACATGCCCGGCGACAAAGACAGGGGCGTGGGTTGCGCGGACCCGGCCTGTTTTACGGAAAAGACGATGGAATATCTGGACGCTCATGTCTTCACCCCGGAATATCTGGAAAAAAATAAAATCTCCGGATACCTGGCCGCAGACGAGATGGATCATATCAATTTCAGACGTTTTTACGTCCCCGAAGACATAAAGGCCTGCCTGGATTGCCCGGATTTATTTGAATATGTCAATCGGTTCGGCGTTCAGGAAGAGCAATGGGTATGCAAAAAAAGCCAGTGCTTTGACAAAAGACGGAATAACCAAACCAAAGGGATCAAAAACGACCCGGCGGCCGAGGCCGAGCATCGGAAAAAAAAGCGGGCCATTGAGCACGGCCAGACGTTTCGGGATGAGTTTTTTATGACCGCCATTCCTGAAATCATGATGAGGCGGCCAGACTCCGCCCCGGTGGCGCGGGCGCGTCTTTACTGTCAGGTCGCGGGGAATGAGGCCGCTAAGATGTGGTTTCATACTGAGATCGCCGGGGAAAAACCGCGTGTGGATGAGCGTCGCCGCGCGGAAGGAATTCTGGTCAGAAAAAAAAGGCTTTACCAGACGATCATGACGCTTGAGCCTTTGGAAGTCATGACCTGGCTGGCCCGCGCCATGACGCGAAACCTGCTGAAAGAGACCCGTTTTGGAATGCTTTATGATCATGAAGACCGGCTGATCGTGGCCCGGATTTTGGGGATTGATCTGGCGACGGAATGGCGGATCACAAAAGACTATTTAAAGGCCAAAACCGTTGGCGAGATTCATGAGATCGCCAGGGAGTTTGGCGTGTTTGCGACGGATGACGCACAAGCGTTTCTTTTTGAGGTTCTGGGAAAAAAACGCAGAGCCTTTAAAAGTTGCAACAAAAAAGATCTGATCCGAATTTTTTTGGAATCCGGGGCGGACCTGGCCGGGATGGTTCCGGCGGAGATTTTGGAGATTGGAATTGATTTGGGTGAGGAATAAAAAAAAGAGGCGGGTTAAGCGCTGAGAAAAGACTATGGGAAGGGGCTTTGTTTTTGACAGATAGATGACACGGTTGGGGCGTGAGTGGATTTAAATAAATAGCCCACCATTGAAATAAAAAAAACGTGAAATAGAAAAAATCGGTGTTAGCCATAAAAAGGATATTGCCATGATTCAAAGGCTTTATGTGCATAATTTTAGATGTCTGGAAAACTTTGAACTGAAGTCCTCCAATCTGCCATCCGCATTATTAATTGGGAAAAATGGGTCTGGAAAATCGACCATTTGCGATGTGTTGGAAATTTTTCAAAGTATTGGGCGCGGCGCGAATCGAGTGGGGCAATTGGTCAATGCCAAAGATTTCACAAGAAACAATTCTGACGTTCCAATGCGGTTTGAAATTGAATTATTGTTTAATTCAACGGTGTACAAATATCGTCTGTCTTTGGAGCTGCCAGGCCATTTCAAAGAGCTTAGAATTCTGGATGAACAATTATTGGTTTCAGGCGAGCCCATCTATACCAGAGAGAATGCCCAGGTCACTCTCCATCATTCTTCCCGCAATCAGGAAGCGCAATTTATGGTGGATTGGCATCTTGTCGCTTTGCCGGTCATTCAAAGACAATCAGAAAACGACCCTCTTCACATGTTCAAAACATGGCTTTCGCAAATCATCATTTTGTCCCCGATTCCGAGGTTAATGAATGGGGAATCCACAAATGAAATTTTAGAGCCCAGTAGAAATGGGGAAAATTTTGGGGAATGGTTTTCAGGGTTGCTTACCAGATTTCCCGCCGCTTATGCGGATATTTACAACTATCTTAGAGAAGTAATGCCGGATCTGCTTGATATTCAAAATGATTTAGCCGGAAAAAATTATAAAATCATGAATGTGCGTTTCAAAGAAAAAAACAGCCAAATCAGTATTGCCTTCAATGATTTGTCTGACGGTGAAAAATGTTTTTTCCTTTGCGCCGTCTTATTAGCGGCCAATAAATCATACGGGCCTGTTTTTTGTTTCTGGGATGAACCAGACAGCTATCTGTCATTATCGGAAGTCGGATATTTTTTATCCTCCTTGCGACGTTCATTTGAAACGGGCGGCCAGCTGTGGGCCACATCCCACAACCCTGAGGCCATCAGAAAATTTTCAGATGAAAACACGTTTCTTGTTGAACGAAAGAGCCACTTGGAACCCACTTTAATAAGACGGCTAAAGGAAATGGATATCGGCGGTGATTTAATCGAATCTTTGATAAATGATGATTTAGAGATATGAGCAATAAATATAAACAGCATATTTTGGCGCTTCCAGAGGACGATGCAAATCGCCAGATCGCAAATGGTTTTTTACTTAACCCCCATTTAAATATTCGGACTCTTCGTATTCTCCCTCCCTCTGGAGGTTGGTCAAAGGCGCTGGATTTATTTAAAAAAAGATACCTCTCCGGAATGCGATCATGTGAAAAGAGGATGTTCCTTTTTCTGATTGATTTTGATGGCGATGAGAACAGACTGAAAAAGATACACGATGAAATCCCGGATGATTTACGAGACAGAGTTTTTGCCCTTGGCTCTGGCTCAGACCCAGAGGCTCTAAAAAGACAAAGCCACTTCAATAGCTTGGAAGAAATCGGCAAGGCTCTGGCGGAAGATTGTGTTCATAATTGCGTCCATGAAATGGATAGCACATGGGGGCATCCTCTTTTAAGACACAACAAAATTGAATTGGAACGTTTAATTACAGATGTAAAACCCTTTGTATTTTCTGACCGGAATCCAAACGGTTAAAACTGATTTCCGGGGGTCTATTTATGGGGTATGCAACCGATCAATAATCCATAACGTATTGATATGGAGACAAGGCGTGGTCACGGCGTTGGCGGATTATTTGATTAAACAGGACGCGGAGTTGAAGAGTTTTTTTTTCAGAAACCTTTGGCGCATGAAACAATTTTGATACGTTCGTAAAAAATCGGATTCGCAATCAGACGCCTCATTGAATAATTTGGATGCTGATTAATTACGGTTACTTGTAGGTTGGGTTAAGCGAAGCAACCCAACATAGCTTTACTTTTTACGAGTGTATCAATTTTATGAAACATACAAAGAAAATGAGAAACTGTCCACGCTGTGTACACAATTAAGCTGGAGTCACAACCGGCGTATAATGACCCTGAAAACAACGGAAGAACGCGAGTTTTACCTGCTTTTGTGCAGTCGCCAGAAATACAGCGTCCGGGAATTGGAAAAAAACTCTGAGACAGGCTATGCCGGGGCCAGGCGGCGCATATTAAAAAAAATATAGAAATTAAAACCAAATAGGGTAGGAAATGAACTGAAATGTCAAGGGAGGCGATTGATGACTGCCGGAGAAGAGATAAAACCATAGATTTTCCCCAAACTATAAAATTCACGCGAGGGTCCGTGTAGAGACGCCTTTGCGCTTCTTTCTTTCTTCGTTTTTCTCTCTTTCTTTCTTTGCGCCTTATTTTTAAAAGCTTGCAAAACTGTTTTAAAAAATATATTCTAAATGCCATTAAAAAAAGATGCCAACAATAATCAAGGCAAAAAAATATGATTAGAGAATATCTTACGCCCAAAACAAAACAGATGGTTGTCAATATCCCGGATGAACTTGTCAATACGGGGATTGAGTTGTTGATTATACCCATACGTAAAACAAAAAGCCATCGTGAATCGAATCAACTATCTGAAATTTTGGAGAAAAATTTCAAAGCCGCCGGAGACATCCACATCCCAAAAGAGATTAATATCGACAAACTAATGAATGAGATGAATCATGCATTACCTTGATACCAATGTTCTGATTTACGCTTGTGTAAATCAGGATGATGGCAAAATGAAACAAAGTCAAGATCTGATCCGGGAATTACAAAACCGCAATAAACTCATCCTTTCCCCTTTAAGTCTTCAGGAATTTGTGTTTACACTGTCAAAAATAAATGTTCATAAAGATCATATTAAAAATAATTACAAGGCATTTGCTTGCTTCTGCCATTACCCGATTGACGCTGGCCTTTTGAATGATGCCGTGGAAGCATGTCTGGAACTTAATTTTTGCAAAAACATTAATGATATGGTTCATTTGAAATTTTCAGAGCAATATTGCTCTGAGCTTTCTACTTTTGATAAAGATTTTATGAGATTGCATGATATCTCTCACATAAAAATCAACGTCCTTTAAATCAATTAAAGTGGAAAACTGGAAAAGTCGTCTCCGACCGCCCATGTTGTCCGTCCAACCCTAAATCCGGGACTGTTTGCCGGTCATGCGGGATATCTCGATATACCCGAAGCATAAGGGGACAATGTAGGGAGCGGCGCCGTCAGACAGGCCCAGGCGGCAGACCGGCGTTTGGGCAATGACTGTTTCGATATCCGATGTGTCGGTGATTTCTTTTTCTTTTTTGGTCATTATTTCTTGGGTCATTGTTTTTTGGCTCATTGTTTCTTTGGGCATTATTTTTTGGGTCAGTGTTTTTTGGGTCAGTGTTTCGTGGGTCGGTTTTTTGTGGGTCATTTTTATTCCTGATATTTTTGTTCATTTCATCTCTGATTATTTTTGGCCATTTTTGGCCATTGCGTTTCCGGTCATTTCTTTTTTATTATTTTCCCACTATTATATATACACACTATTGTATATAGGGGTGGACTTTCGCCTCATGCCGGGACGCGCCGCGGTTCCATATCCATGCGACCGGTCAAATTCAGAGATGATATTCCCCCTGAATCGACATTTTGTCAATACAAATGGACGCGTCCGAATCCCATAAAAACAGATCCCCGGTTAAATTGTGATTTTTGCTGTTGAAATTTGCGTCGCTTTTTCGTATGGTAGGCAAAAAAAAAGGGGACGTCATCCGGCTTGTTTTTTCAAACGCTCCGATGGCTCCCTTAAATCGCCTCCGGGCGCCGCATTGGACTTTGGCTATGATGGGTTACATTGAAGGGAAATTGTTAAAAAAAGAGGATGATCGCATCCTGCTTCTCGCCGGTCACATCGGGTATGAGATTCTGTTGCCGGGCATTGTCATGGATAGCGTGAAAACAAAGGAAATCGGCGAACAGATTTCCCTTTACATCTACTGGCATCAGACCCAGAGCCATCCGAAACCGGTTTTAATCGGCTTTAATCTGGAAATTGAGAAGGCCTTTTTTCAGCGATTTATTTCAGTGGGGGACATTGGCCCCATGAAAGCGGTGAAAGCCCTGGGCATATCGTCCCATGAAATCGCCCGGGCCATTGAGGCAAAGGATGTGGGCCAGCTCAGCCAGTTGAAAGGGATCGGGGCCAGGACCGCCCAGAAAATCATCGCGGCGCTCTCCGGCAGGATGGAGACGTTTATAGTGAAAGGGCATGACGAGCCTTTGGAGACCGCTGTTTTCGGCGATGTGGAAAGCCAGGTTTTGGATGTGCTGGTGAAACAATTGGGCCACCATCCCGCCGAGGCGAAAAAAATGGTGGCGGAGGCGCGTCAGCGAAACGCCTCCATTTCAACGCCCGAGGAGCTTTTTGATGAAATCTACAAGGGACGGGAGGCAACGCCCAACAATGAATAACAGACGTCTGGGTATTTTATGACACCGCCAAAAATGACCAACGGATTTGTGACGGACGAAGCAGACAAGCTTGGCTTGGCGTCTGGCGCCTGTCTTCCCATGGATCAGGAGTCTGACATCGTCTCCTTGAGGCCCCGGAAGTTTTTGGACTATGTGGGGCAGCCTGAAATTGTGGAGACCCTTTCCATTGCCATAGAGGCGGCCTCCCTGCGAAACGAGCCCATCGACCATGTGCTTTTCCACGGCCCCCCAGGTCTGGGAAAAACCACCCTCGCGCACATCATCGCCAATGAAATCGGCGGAAATCTGACGGTCACCTCCGGTCCGGCCATTGAAAAGGCCGGAGATCTGATTGGGATTTTGACCCACATCAGTGAGGGGGACGTGCTTTTCATTGATGAGATACACCGGATTCCAAAGGCCGTCGAAGAGTTTTTGTACTCGGCCATGGAGGACTTTGCCGTCGATTTTGTCTTTGACCAAGGGCTTCACGCCCGAAGCCACCGGTATCGGTTGAACCGATTTGTCCTGGTGGGCGCCACCACCCGGGTGGGTCTTTTGTCCGCGCCCCTGCGGGATCGGTTTGGCATTTTTAGAAATCTCGATTTTTACAGCTCGGATGATTTGGTGAAAATTGTGACGCGCTCCGCTCTGATACTGAATGTCGTCATCCATAAAGAGGGCGCCCGCGAGTTGGCCAGACGGTCCAGGGGAACCCCCAGGATCGTGAATCGACTTTTGAAGCGGGCCCGGGATTACGCCCAGGTTCGGGGAAATGGAGAGATTGATCAAAACACGGTGAAAGAGGCTCTGGATCTGGAGGGGGTCGATGAAAAGGGATTGACCAATCTGGACCGCCAGTACATTCGAACCATCATCGAATATTACAACGGGGGGCCGGCCGGAATCGAAGCCATGGCCGCGACCCTTCAGGAGGAGAAAGACACCCTGGCGGATGTGGTGGAGCCGTATCTTTTGAAAACCGGATTGATCTTGAGAACGTCTGTGGGACGAAGGGCGTCGGACAAGGCATACCGGCATCTGGGGTTGACTATTTGATATGGCGGTCATCACTCTTCTCACTGATTTTGGAACCTCCGACGAATATGTCGGGATCATGAAGGGCATGATCATGGGCATTGATCCCATGGCCGTCATCGTGGACCGACGGATAAAAAGAACGATTTTTTTTAAAAAAAAATAATGAAAGGCGTAAGAGATATGTTTTTAAAGGTCAACAGAATGTTCATCGTCGCGGCGGCGGCTGTATGGTTTGCCATGGCATCTTTTTTTCTGGTTCCGGATATATCCCGGGGCGCGCCGGTCGCGGGCGATGATCATACTCCGGATGTGTTTATCAAACCGAGCGCCGGCGCCGGGGTTCAACACGCCATTCTGGTTGAAAAAAGCACCCAGTCTCTTTTTCTTTATTCCTTTGACAAAAATGGCGCCAGTCGTCTGACTTTTCCATGCTCCACCGGAGAGGCCAAGGGGGATAAAAAAATTTCAGGGGATAAAAAAACCCCGGAGGGGGTCTATTTTTTCACCCATAAACATGACAAAAAAGACCTGTCCGCGGTGTATGGCTCCCATGCTTTTCCCATGGATTATCCCAATTTTCTCGACGTCCATTCAGGCAAAACAGGTAGCGCCATATGGTTGCATGGCACCAACCGGCCCATCAAACCGATGGACTCCAATGGGTGCGTGGCCCTGGCCAACCGCGACATTGAGGAAGTGGCTGAATATATCTCTTTGAAAAAGACGCCCATCGTGGTGGTGGAGACCATTTCATACGCCCCCCGCAGCGTCATGGACACGGCCAGGGACTCCATCGAAAATTTCATTGAAAAATGGAAAAAATCTGTGGCCACAGGGACCTACCACGACTATCTTGATTTTTATGACGCCAAACACGCGCCGGACATCAGTTGGTGGAACGGATGGAACCGCATCCGAAACAGCGGGGGCGACCCGTCCTCTTTCAGCGACATCATCATAAAAAACAGTTTGATTCTAAAACATAAAGAGGTGTACACGGCGGCCTTTGACCTTTTCTTAAACGTGGATGACACGGATATTCCCGTGGGCAAAAAAAAGTTTTTTATATCGAAAGAATCCGGAGCCCTAAAAATTTTTGGCGATGTTTATATGAAAACCGATGACGCGCCAGGGTCTGCGGCAAAGTCGGAGTCTGTGAAAATCAATCCCATCATCGCGGCCGGGGAGCGGGTCCGCCGGATTCATGGGCTGGAGTCGGAAAAGGAACAAATCGCCCGCACCCTGGATCAATGGATCGTCGCCTGGTCGTCAAAAAATATCAAGGCCTACGCCAATTTCTATGCCCGGGATTTTTCATACAAAGGGATGAGCAAGAGAGAATGGGTGGCGCGAAAAAAGAGTTTAAATTCGAGGTATTCATACATTCGGGTGTTCAAAAAGGACGTGGATATCAAACTCCAGGGAAAAACAGGACGGGTTTCTTTTGTTCAAACCTATGAATCGCCGGTTCTCAAAGCCGTTGGAAAAAAGAAGCTGGTGTTAAAACGGGAAGGCGCTCAATGGAGAATATACCGTGAAACATGGGAGGCATTGTAAGATGCGGCTCGGTTTGATGGGTCTGTTTTGGGCGAATCATTTCCATGAAGGGGCGCTTTCCCGCCGTCATGAAACCGTTTTATAAGCGGATGGATTGACCCGCTTTGATTATATATTGAGGACACTTATGTTTTTTAGCCAAAAGAATTCTTTTTTATCCCGCGCCACAAGCGCTCTTTTTTCAGGTTTGACGCTCTGTTTGATCTCGTCCATTTTTTGGCCGGGGATTTCCATGTCTCAGAATCGGACCCACACCGTTTATTTTGAAGACTCCGACCATGAGCTGAGCGTCTATCGGATTTACGGGAAAAAAAAAGGGAAGACCCTTATGATTGTGGGGGGCATACAGGGCGATGAGCCCGGAGGGCATCTTTCAGCGGATCTTTACGCGGATTTCAGCCTTTCCGAAGGGAATCTGATTGTTGTGCCCCGTGCGAATTTTCTCTCCATCGTTTTGAAGCAACGCCAGATTAATGAGGACATGAATCGAAAATTCGCGGAATCCGGAAGATCCAATTATGAGACAAAGATCGTTGGAATTTTAAAAAAACTGATCGGAGAAAGCGATTGTTTTTTAAATCTTCATGACGGGTCGGGTTTTTTTTCTGAAAAATGGGAAAGTCCCCAAAAAAATCCGAAACGATATGGGCAGTCGATTATCGCGGACACGGATGTTTATGAAAATAAAAAGACCGGCCATACCGTGGATCTTGGCGACATGGCGCGAAGGGCGGCCAAGCATATCAACCAGAGAATTGAAAATCCAAACCACCATTTTAAATTCAACAACCACAAGACAAAGTTGACGTCGTCTCTCCATAAAGAACAGAGAAAATCGGCCACTTACTATGCCTTGTATCAATGCGGCATTCCCGCCTTTGGCATTGAGACGAGCAAATCCCTTCCTCTGAGGCTGAAAATTCATCATCACAATTTGGCCATCAACGCGTTTATGGATGATTTGGGAATCGTCGCTGAAACCCCGGCCATCAAGCTGGCCCCCCCCAAGCTGGAGTATCTGGTTGTGATGGTGAACAATCTGCTGCCGGTGGCTCTTAAAAACAATGAGACCCTTCATATCCATCCGGGGGACGCCATTCGCGTCTCCCATATCTCGGCCAATTATGAGCGCGGACTCAGCGTGGATATCATTGGGTATGGCGCGTTGAATGACATGCGGCGGGACGTTCATGTCAAGGAACCCACCGAGATCGTCGTTCGGAAGGATTATTCGCCCTGCGGCGTTATTTACATTGATTTCGCCAATTTGCCAGGCCAGGAAGACAAGGGGGTGTTTGTCTCAAAAAGTTCGGATAAAAAACCGATCCCGCCGCTTGACTTTGCATTCAAGGTGAATGGAAAAAAACGGATACTGGATGGGACGAAAAGTCTGGATGTCGTCATGGGGGACAAAATAGAGATCGTCAGCGTGACCGGGAAGGGGATCCGCCCGTCCAGCCTTGTGGTTAATTTTAAGGGGTTTGTGGGAAACAAACGCAATAACACCGGGGAAGACCGGGGATATGTCATCGATACCGGGAAAGACCTCTGGAAACGGTATTCCAAAGGCAAAGCCGGAAAAGTGTACCTGATTGTCGTGACGCGTCATCAACGCGTCATAGAGGAATTTTCAGTCAATATCAAACAGGCAGGGGATGTTTTTAATTAATAGGGGTGACGCGCGCGTTTAAAATTCAATTAAACGCATCAAAAATAGCTTTAAAGGAGGCATATATCGTGGGCCATAAACCAGAAAATATTTCAATCATTGACACGGGGCTGGTCGTTGACGGCGTCATCACCATCAAGGGAAAATTGATCATCAAAGGAACCGTCAAAGGAACTCTGATGGGAACGACGGTGGTGATCTCCGACGGGGGCGCGGTTCATGCGGAGACACAGGCGGCCAACATGAGTGTGGCGGGAGTTTTTCAAGGGAAATTAAATGTGTCCGAATCGTTGACGATTCTGTCCGGGGGAAGCTGTTCGGGCAACATTGTCTGCAAAGATCTGGTGGTTGAGGCCGGGGGAAAATTAGACGGTCAGGTCACGTATAAAACCGGGGGGAATATGCAACCGGGGAAGAACTTTTCCGGGCAGGTAAAAACGTGATGGACCCGTCCCTATGGGCATGATCCGCAACGGACGGAGTCGTTTGAACCCAAGGTTTCGCCGCGCCCCGAAAAGGTTGAATTCGGGAAAAATGAAGGGCATTTAGGCATTAATTGGCGTTTAAGGGCACTCATCTATTGACAAATAAAATTACTCCATGTAAATTCCCATCAACCAAATCTGGATCAAGCGGCTTCATTAATGGTCGAGATATGCGGGACGATGGCCGGGGGATGGAACCACAGGCCAAAAACAGAGCGAATAAACGTTATCGGTCTTTTCGCCATGCCGCCGGGCAAAGATATAAAAAGTATAAAAACGGATTTGGCATAAAAAAAAAATGATTCCACGCCGGTGAATTCCGGCCCCATTGAATCATATATATAAATAAATGAACGATATTGCAGGAAAAAAAAGATACGAAAGGGGGGAAAGAGTTTTTTTTAAATTTTTTTTAAAAAAAAAGAGACTTTGACTTGGATGGGGGACGGTTCGTTTTTACCCCTTAATTTTTTTAAATGATTAAGAACCTCAAATTTGTCATCGGTTTTAAATCGATAAGGAGGCAACATTGGCGTTTGAATTTTACAAAGAGTCTTATGCCGGAGGAATCAAGGAAATTTCCTTGGGCAAGGGAGAAAAGACGGTTGTCGTCGGCGGTGAAACCTGTTATCCGTTTTATCATTTTGAAGGCGACATCCCGAACAAACCGAAAATAGCTATGGAAATTTGGGACATGGTTCCGGAAGACTGGCCGGAAGCCGCGCTTGCCCACTTTAAGGATGTGGTTTCAGATCCTGCGGCCTGGGCCAAAAAGTGCGTGGATGAATATCAGGCGGAATTGATTGTGCTTCAGCTTAAAAGCATTGATCCAAATACCCAAGACGCGAGTCCTGAAGAGGCGGCCGCCACAGTGAAAAAAGTCAGCGACGCTGTGGATGTTCCCCTGATCGTATGGGGATGCGCCAATATTCAAAAGGATGAGGATGTCTTAAAAAAAGTATGCGAGGAATGTCAGGGCAAAAACCTGCTCGTCGGACCTGTGGAAGACAAAAATCATAAAGGGATCGGAGCCGCCGCCATGGGGTATGGTCATATGATCATTTCATCGTCTCCCATTGATGTCAACCTGGCCAAACAGGTGAACATACTTCTGGAAAACCTGGGCATGTCCATGGACAAAATCGTCGTTGATCCCACCACCGGCGGATTGGGATATGGCCTTGAATACAGCTACTCCGTCATGGAGAGACTCAAGATGGCCGCCATGGCTCAGGGCGACGACAAACTTCAGCTTCCCATGATCAACAACCTCGGAAATGAGATCTGGAAATGCAAAGAGGCCAAACAGAGCGTGGAAGAGGCGCCGGTTCTTGGCGATCCGGAAAGACGGGGAATACTCATGGAGGCTGTGGGCGCCGTTAGTTATCTCATGGCCGGGTCCAACATTCTGATTATGAGACACCCGGAAGCCATCCGACTCGCAAAATCGTTTATTGATCTTGTGATGGACGGCGGCGCGGTTGATGTGGCTCCCATTAAAAAAGAGCTGGACGATGTGAATATCGATTTCGCCTCTTTGAGCCCGGAATTGGATTTGACCATTCCCAAGGATGAAAAAGCGGCGGCTCCCAAGAAAGCGGCGGCCCCGAAGAAAGCGGCGGCTTCCAAAGCGGCTCCAAAAGCGGCGGCCCCGAAAAAAGCGGCGGCTCCCAAAGCAGCCGCGCCTGTGACGGATGAAAAAGCGGACGCCGAAGCCAAAGCCAAAGCGGACGCCGACGCCAAAATCAAAGAAGCGGCCGACGCCGAAGCCAAAGCGGCCGCGGACGTCAAAGCCAAAGCCGACGCCGAGGCCAAAGCGGCGGCGGACGCCAAAGCGGCGGCCGACGCCAAAGAAAAAGCCGAGCAGGAAGCCGCGGCAAAAGGCAGAGCAAAGAGAGACGGCGAGGAAGACGCCCTCCGACAAAAAAGAGCCGCCGAGCGCGCCAAACTGGCCGCCCAAAGAGGCTCTGAAGATTCCGACGAAGAGGTCTCCATGACTCCGGCCGACGAGCAGAAGACAGAGCTTGAGCGGATCATTGAGAATCTCAATTGGGTTCATAGAAGAGTGAACCTGTATTAACCATGCGAAAATGGCACAATAACAATTTGTATTATAACAATTAAGCGAGATACCGCGGCGTCATGCCACATGTTCGGGCAATGGGTCTGGCCACGGGCAAGAACGTCGCCGATAATCATGAGGAGGAACCTCTAATGGCAGAAGATAAGAAAACAAAGGCTCCAAAGCTGGCAAATCCGGTGGATGTATCCATTGATAAAGCCACGCAGGAGATGATAAAAAGATCCCACGAATTAAATGTGGAGACCATCTTTGACAGAGCCGCGAATATGAAGCCTTGTAATATCGGAATCCAGGGCATATGCTGCAAAAACTGTTCCATGGGCCCATGCCGTCTTCCCCTTCCCAAGGGCGGGATTGAAGGCGAAGACGAACGAAAAGGCCTGTGCGGCGCCACGGCCAACACCATTGCCGCGCGTAACTTTATCCGCATGATCGCCGGAGGAGCTTCGGCTCATTCCGATCATGGTCGATGTGTGGCGGAAGTCTTCATGTCGGCGGCCCGGAAAGAGACCGACGCCTACAAAATCAAGGACCCCGTCAAACTGCTGGCCATGGCTCCGCATCTGGATGTGGCCACCACCGTTGAAGTGGACGGCGAAACCAAAGACAGAGACATCGACGAGATCGCTCTGGACGTCGCCAAAGCCGCTCTGAACGAGTGGGGCAAGCCTGAAGGCACGCTGAAATATTTGAAACGAGCCCCTGAGGCGTTGTACGAAAAATGGGAGAAAGCCGGGGTTCTGCCGCGAAACATCGACCGGGAGATCGTCGAGATCATGCATCGGACCCACATGGGCGTGGATCAGGATTACAAAAATCTCATGAAACAGGGCACCCGGGCCTCTCTGGCCGACGGATGGGGCGGCTCCATGCTGGCCACCGATCTTCAGGATGTTCTCTTTGGAACTCCTTACCCCCTTCAGTCCGAGGCCAACCTTGGGATTATGAAGGAAGACCATGTCAACATCATCATCCACGGCCATGAGCCGGTGCTTTCCGAAATGATCGTTGCGGTCTCACAGAAATCTGAAATGATTGAATACGCCAAATCAAAGGGCGCCAAAGGGATTCAGCTCGGTGGAATTTGCTGCACCGCCAATGAAATGCTTCAGCGTCACGGCGTTCCATCCGCGGGAACATTTCTGCAACAGGAGTTGGCCATCATCACCGGCGCATGCGACGCCATGGTCGTCGATATCCAGTGTGTGATGCAGAATTTGGCGAATGTGGCCAAGTGTTTCCATACCAAGCTGATCACCACTCATCCCATCGCCAAGATGGAGCAGGACAATGTGTTGCATATCGAATTTGACGAGCATCATGCCATAGAAGACGCGGAGCGAATCGTCAAGATGGCCATCGACAATTTCCTGAACAGAAGTGACGATGTTCAGATTCCACAGCATAAAGCCATGCAGGTGGCGGGTTTTGGCGTCGAGTCGGTTAAATATCATTTGGGCGGCACATTCCGGGGAACCTACTACACATTAAATGACAATATCATCAACGGACGCATCCGGGGCATCGCCGCCGTGGTGGGTTGCAACAATGCCAGGGTTAAACATAATGAAGGTCACATTGCGGTTGTAAAAGAGCTGATCAAAAATGACGTCATTGTTTTGACCACGGGATGCAACGGCATCGCCTGCGCCATGGAAGGGCTTCTCACCCCTGAAAGCGCGTCGGTTTTCTGCGGCCCCGGTCTGGCCGAGGTCTGTGAAACCGTTGGCATTCCGCCTGTGTTGCATTGCGGGTCATGCGTAGACAACAGCCGCCTTCTTCTCGCCGCCACCGAAGTGGTGAAAGCCGGAGGACTCGGAAATGACATATGCGACCTGCCCCTGGCCGGAAGCGCCCCTGAATGGATGAGTGAAAAAGCCATCAGCATCGGCCAGTATGTCGTCGCTTCTGGAATATACACGGTCTTTGGCGTGACATTCCCGACATCGGGAGCCCCGGTGTTTCAGGACTACCTTTTCAAGGGACAGGAAGATCTTTATGGCGGAATGTGGGACTTTGAGCCAGATCCCATCAAACACGCCCATTTGATGATCGCCCACATCGACAAAAAACGGAAAGAACTGGGCATCGACAAAGCCAGGGATCGCGTCTTGATGTCCATGTCCGATCGTCAGGCGCTTGAAGGATAGTCGCTTTTGGTGGATAGCCTGTTTTTTTATCCATTGCTAATAAAATAATTATAAAATCCTCAACGAAGGAGGAAGATATGTCTAAATTAGTAGCATTTGCCGTTATACAGGGTGGCTATAAAGTTGTTTCAACCGCTGAAGGGGCATTGAATAACGCTCTGGCGAGCTTTGACGCATCCTCAAAAATAGAATTCCCCAACACCGGATACTACCTGCCTGTCATATACTCTCTGACCGGCATGAAGGTGGAGACCCTGGAAGACCTTAAAAAACCGATGGAATTTGCCCGGGGCCTTCTGCCGCCTCACATCAAAGGCAAAAATAATCTTCCCTACTTAGGGCCCCTTCTGGACGCTGGAATGGCCGCGATTTTCTCGTATGAAATCATTGAGGCCATCCGCATTCTCAAACAGCCCGATTTCTATTTTCCCCAGGAAGATCCAGACATCGAAGCCGGGAAAATATGGCTGGGACCGGCCGACGACACCATTCTCCGAAAACGGGGCGTGGAGTTCGTGGATGGATCGGCCCCGGGTTTCGCGGCCATCGTGGGCGCGGCTCCCACCGCTGAAATCGCCAAAGACATTGTGGAAGAGTATCAGAGACGAAGTCTTTACATCTTCTGCGCGGCGGAACACAATGGCAAAAACGTCGTCAATCAGTTGATTGAAGCCGGCGTTCAGATCGGATGGAACACCCGAATCGTTCCCTTTGGCCCGGACATCTCTTCGGCTGTTTTCGCTTTGGGTTTCGCCAACCGGGCGGCCATGGCCTTTGGCGGCGTGCAACCCGGCGATCACAAAAAAATCCTTATGTACAACAAAGAGAGGGTTTTTGCCTTTGTCAACGCTTTGGGTGATGTGGGCACGGAATGGGCCGCGGCGGCCGCCGGTTGCGTCAACTGGGGTTTTCCGACCCTTGCGGACACGGATATTCCAGAAATTCTTCCCACCGGCATATGCACCTATGAGCATGTTGTGGCCAATGTCACCCATGAAGAAATGTGTCAGAGATCGGTTGAGATTCGGGGACTTAAAACCATTGTCTCTGAAATCGATATTCCCTGTTCATTCGGTCCCGCCTATGAGGGCGAGCGCGTCCGGGGCGGCGATCTTTACTGCCAGACCGGCGGTGGAAAGACTCAATGCACCGAGCTTTGCAAGATGGCTGAAATGAACGACATCGAAGACGGGAAGATCAATATCGTTGGTTCAGACATTGTTGATGTCAAAGAGGGAAGCACCTTTCCTCTGGGCATCTATGTCGAGATCGCCGGGCGTGAATTCCAGACCGATTTTGAGCCGATCCTTGAGCGTCAGATCCATCATCTGATCAACTATATTCAGGGAATCATGCACATCGGGCAAAGAGACATCTCATGGGTCAGGGTTGGAAAGGCCGCAGTGGAGAAAGGCTTTACGCTCAGAGACATCGGAGTGGTCCTGCACGCCAAATTTCATCAGGATTTTGGAAAGATACTCGACAAGGTTCAGGTGACGTTGTTTACAGATAAAAAAGATGTGGAAGACCTGACCAAAAAAGCCCGCGCCGAATACAAAATGAGAGACGAGCGCGTTGAGAATATGGTGGATGAAGATGTGGAGACCTATTACTCCTGCACCCTTTGTCAGTCATTTGCCCCCAACCATGTGTGCAGCGTCAGCCCGGAACGAACAGGACTCTGCGGCGCTTACAACTGGATGGACTGCAAGGCTTCTTTTGAGATCAATCCCACCGGTCCGAACCAACCCATCGAAAAAGGGGAGTGTCTCGATCCGGTTCTGGGTCAGTGGAAAGGCGTCAATGACTTTATTTACAAAGCCTCTCGTGGCGCTGTGACTCATTACAATTTTTACTCCATGGTTATTGATCCCATGACCACCTGCGGATGTTGCGAATGCATCGCGGCCATGCTTCCCTCCTGCAACGGCATTATGACCGTGAGCCGGGACTACTCCGGGGAGACTCCCAGCGGCATGAAGTTCACCACCTTGGCGGGCGTCATGGGCGGCGGGGCCTCTTCTCCAGGATTTGTGGGGCATTCCAAGTTCAACATCACCCAGGGTAAATTTGTCAAGGGCGATGGCGGACTCCTTAGAATGGTATGGATGCCGAAAGTTTTGAAAGAAGAGATCAAAGATCGAATCGACAAACGCGGAGCGGCCATGGGCGTTCCGGATCTCTATGACAAAATCGCCGACGAGTCCGTTGGAATCACCGAGGAAGAGATTCTTCCCTGGCTTGAAGAAAAAGGCCATCCGGCTCTTTCAATGGCTCCGATCATCGGATAATGTCCGTAAATGGAGAAAGCGGCGCCATGCGCCGCTTTCTTTTTAAATAAATAAAAGGGTCGCTTGCGCCTGATGGGCGATCAAGCGACTTTAGCAGATTAAAGGAGATAAAAATGGCATTAACCGGTATTCAGATTTTTAAACTCCTGCCTAAAACGAACTGTAAGGAATGTGGTGTTCCCACTTGCCTGGCCTTTGCCATGAATCTGGCGTCCGGCAAGGCTGAGCTTGACAGTTGTCCGTATGTGTCGGATGAGGCAAGAGAACAACTTTCCGAAGCGTCGGCTCCCCCGATTCGCCCTGTGCTGATAGGAAAAGGAGTCCGGGCCAAAACAGTGGGCGGCGAGACCGTTCAATACAGGCATGAAAAGACATTTTTTAATGCGCCTCTTTTGGCCGCGTTGGTCGGGTCCGATATCTCCGCTTCGGATCTTGAGGCGAAGCTTAAAGTATGGAATGCGTTCCAGTTTGAGAGAGTCGGTCTCAATTTGAGGCCGGAGCTTGTGGCTGTGAAAGATGTGAACAATGACAAGGACGCCTTTGCAAGCGTCGCCAAAACCATCGCCGAAACATCGGAATTCAACGTCATCCTGATGACCGAAGATCCTGAAGTCATGAAGGCGGGCGTGGCGGCTTGCGGGTTTAAACGTCCGTTGATGTTCGCCGCCACCGCCGCCAATGCCGACGCCTTTGGCGAAATCGCAAAGGAGAATGATCTTCCTCTGGCCGTGACCGGAGATTCTCTGGAATCGGTTGTGGCGCTGGTGGATAAATTGATGGAAATGGGATTAAAAGATTTGATCATTGATCCGGGATCCAGAGAAATTAAACAGTCTCTGACCGATTTGATCGGGATCCGACGCGCCGCTTTGAAGGACGCCAACCGATCCGCCGGATTCCCCGCCATCACTTTTCCGTGTGAAATGGCGGACAATCTTGATATGGAAACTCTCATCGCGAGCATGCAGATCGCCAAATATGCCGGAATCATTGTTCTTTCGGATTTCACAGGCGAGTCTTTGTTCCCGTTGCTTCTGGAACGTCTCAACATATACACCGATCCGCAGCGACCCATGACCGTGGTCGAAGGGATATACGAAATCGGAAATCCAGATGAGAATTCCCCTGTGCTGATCACCACCAACTTTGCTCTGACCTATTTTATCGTGTCGGGTGAAATTGAAGGAAGCCGGGTTCCCACATGGCTTCTGATCAAAGACGCCGAAGGTCTGTCCGTCATGACGGCATGGGCCGCCGGCAAGTTTGCCGGAGATGACGTGGGCATGTTTGTCAAAAAGTCGGGCATCATGGATAAAATCAAGCATAAAGAACTCATTATTCCGGGTTATGCGGCGGCCATTGCCGGCGATGTGGAAGAAGAGTTGCCCGAGTGGAAGATTGTGGTCGGCCCCAGAGACGCCGCGCACATCCCCGCGTTCTTAAAAGCCAGGTAAATCGTAAAAATGGAGACGCAAGGGTTGTCCGCGTCTTCACAACATGGCCTCATTGATGGCGACGGTTTCGATAGTTAATGAGGCCAACATCTGTCATGCGGAAATGTGAGACAAAAGACATCAGACCGGACCGATGAGCCAGAGGGCTTGTCCGTCCGGCTCTTTTGTATGACGTTGCTCCGCGTTTAACGGGCGGCGACGGATATTTGATAAAAAAAAGGGGGTTGCATGTTACTTATTGGCGAGAGTTTAAACGTGATATCAACAAAAATTGGCAGGGCGTTCAAAGAGCGCGATCCAAAGCCGATTCAGGAAGAAGCCCTTTTTCAAAAAGAAAAAGGAATGGATTACATTGACATCAATCTTGGCCCCGCGAAAAAAGATGGCCATGAATTAATGCCGTGGGTGGTCCAGACGGTTCAGGAAGTGGTGAATGATATTCCTCTGGTACTCGACACATCGAATATTGACGCCATTGAAGCCGCTCTTAAAGTATATAACAGTGACAAAGCCGGTCCGGCGCTTGTCAACTCAATTATGTGCCGTCCCGCTCGTTATGAAAAGATGGTTCCCCTCGTAGCCGAGCATGGCGCCGATTTCATCGCCTTGCTGTGGGGGCCGGACGGGCTTCCCAGGGATGAGAACGAACGAGCGGCGCTCTGCGTGGAATTGCTTTATTTTGCCAATGAAGCCGGGATCCCCAATGAAAGAATCTGGGTGGACGGAATCGTTACTCCCGTGAATATTCAGCAACCTCAGCTCATTAGCCTGATGACCTTCATGGAGATGCTTCAGGATATGGCGCCCGGAGCCAAAAGCACATGCGGCCTGTCAAATATTTCCAACGGGCCTCCCGATCATTTGCGTCCGATTCTGAATCAGACCTACATGGTGATGCTGGAAAGATGCGGAATGCATTCCGTGATCGCCGATCCTCTGGATGTCAAACTGGCCGATATTGCTCGCGGGAATTGCCCGGACATCGTGGAAGCCATTCATCAGACCATGGATGGAAACGCTCCCGACCTGGCTGGCCTTCCAAAGGAAACGCAGGACTATGTAAAGACGGTCAAGGTGATTCTGGGCGAGGCCCTGTATTCCGATTCATGGCTTGAAATATAGCTTTTTTCACGTCTCGGTTTTTAAAAAAAAAGCCTTTCCCTTGAACAGAGGGCAGGGCTTTTTTTTATTTGGATCCACGGGAAAACGCTTTTTTTTCATGGGGTTTTGCTCTGCCAAACCCCGCTTGATCCAGACGGATTTGTTTTCACGAAAAATAGATTTATGTTTCAGCGAACCCTAAGCCCCCCAACCCACAGAGATAAAGGTGTTTTGATATGGCCCGAATAGACGATTACATCAATGCGAAAAAACTTGCCGCACAGACTCTCGCCACGAAATCTTTTCATGACATCGCTGATAAAACAGGTTTTGAAAAAGAGGGTGAAAATACTTTCAAAATACCTTTTTTGGAGCGGGTGTATCGTGTTGAATTCCCTGGATTTGAGTTTGTCGCCGATGACAAAAAAGAGGTCCCGATCCAGGAACAGGTTCTGATCCTCCATTATCTTCTGGGTTGCGATGACGAAAAACCATCGGGAAAGCAGGTGGCGTATCGGGAAATTCCCGGCGCCGCTTTTTATTTCAACGCATTTGTCAAGCGCGCGGTGGATCCCCTGAAAAATATGTTCGGAAGCAATATTTTGGGGCTTAAAAATGCGGCGGGGCATCTTTCGGGAAAAGAGATAGAGACCGGCGACGCCGGATTCGAGTTTCATCTGTTTCCAAAAATAGGGATACAGCTGATCATATGGGAAGGGGACGAAGATTTTCCCCCGGACGCCAATATCCTTTTTGATCGGGTCATCGGGGATATTTTATCGCCGGAAGATGTGGCATGGCTTTCAGGGATGCTTGTGTATCGCTTGATGTCATTTGCGAGGCGGTGATATTTGAGGGCGGATTCATCCGGTTTGCCTGATCATGTATGGGTGGGTTATAAAAATTCGGCGGATCCAGATCGGCCGTAAATTTTTATGCCCGCATATATGGACCACATATATGGAATGGGTTCACTCCGGCGCCTGAACCCCTTCAAATTGTAAATTTATTATTGAGAGACCCCTTAGTCGCTGAGGGCGCTTTTTTTTTAAGGCCGGATGAGACGGCTTTATTTTTCATCTGGTTTATTTTTCATCTGGTTTATTTTTCATCTGGTTTATTTTTTATCTGGTTTATTTTTTATCTGGTTTATTTTTTATCTGTGGAGGCCCTTTCCTACCGTTTTATTTTTTTTAAATTATTTTTTTTCTGGAATCTTTCGGCCGTCATTATTTTCAGCGTGATAAAGTAGGCGGCGACGCCCGGAACAATTCCAATGATGACGCCTCCGACCATCATCGCCGCCAGGACATCCGCCCCCATCTTGAAAAGTTCGGTGAGCGACTCTTGCTTTGGATCGAAGGGGATCATGGAATCCCCCCAAAAAAACGCGCCGACTTTGTAGCTTCCGTAATAGAAAAAAGGGATGGTGACCGGATTGGAGAACCAGACCCCGATGGCCGCCGCCGCCTTGCTCCCACGGAAAAGAAATGAAAGGGCCAGCGCCAGGGCGGTGTGAAAAGGGATGGTGGGGGTGACGCCCACAAAGACTCCGATGGCCATTCCCAGAGCCACATAATGGGGGTCTCCGTTTAGCTTTTTTATCTGGGTTTTTATCCGATTTTTTGTCCGGGCCAGCGCCTGGCGGGACATTTTTTTGAGGTTTTTTTTCTTTGGTTTTATGGCATTTGAATTCATAAGGGTCTGTTTTTTTTGAGGCGTGGAAAGGGGTTTTCTGAGCTATCTTTCTTTTTTTTTGCGCCGTAAAAAAAATCATCAACGGCGTTGGCGCGTTTCTTTTATAAGAACGTCGCCATTAAATACGCTATTCACTCTGATTTTTCAATATAAATATTTTGGGAGCGCCTGGCCGAAAGACTCCGGGGGGAAATCGGCCCTGTGAAAAATAAAGGAGGAAAAATAAAATGGGCCATTATTTTTTTTTCTTGAAATACATTTTTTTTTCTGTCATAAAATATGGGTTTGACATTTCGAAAATTAAAAACACGCATTTCTTTTTTATACTATATTTGATAAGTTCGTAAAAAGTCCGATTTGGGCCTATTTTAAAAATTCAGATTTAATAATTTTAGGTGGTTAGAAAGTTTAAAAACCTGACTTTCGATTTTTTACGAGTTTATCATATTTATTAACAGGTTAATATTTTTCAGGAGAGAATCATGAAAGTTCTGGTGAGCGACGCTCTGGGTGAAATCGGCGTAAAGATGTTTCAAGAGGCAAAAGGAATCGAGGTGGATGTCAATGTGGGGCTGGCCCCCGATGAGCTGAAGAAGATCATTGGAGACTATGATGGTCTGGTGATCCGAAGCGCGACGAAAGTGACTGAGGAGATTCTGGATGCGGGAAAAAATTTGAAAGTCGTGGGCCGGGCCGGCATCGGTCTGGATAATGTGGATATTCCAGCGGCGACCAAACGCGGGGTGGTGGTTATGAACACCCCCGGCGGCAACGTCATCACAACAGCGGAACACGCCATTGCCATGATGCTCTCCATGACGCGCAACATCCCCCAGGGGACCTCAAGCCTGAAAAATGGAAAATGGGACAAGAAAAAACTTCAGG
>Ga0307988_1000086_pt1 | contig 77565 bp, 78 predicted proteins | sample EllFjometagen183_FD_203166 | JGI IMG/M metagenome (GOLD analysis project Ga0307988, IMG submission 203166) | Marine microbial communities from Ellis Fjord, Antarctic Ocean - #183 | ecosystem: Environmental > Aquatic > Marine > Unclassified | place: Southern Ocean | collected 2014-10-08 | reverse complement strand
TTTGGCTTTGAATGCCGGTGCATGATTTCTTCTTGGTCTTTTGCTCATATTTTGATCCTCCTTTGGGTCATGATAGAGCAGTTTTCCCACTTATGCACCTGTCTAATTTTCCCAGACCAGCTCTCTTTCGCTCTCATGGGGTTTCCACTTGAGCTTCTCCCTTAAAATCAGTGCGACAGGTTCCCTCGTTCCCCACAAGAGTCTAATTCAGGTAGCATCTTACATGGTGTTACCCCTTGTTTTATCCTGTTTACTTCACAGTTGATCTGCAAACTGATCAGGGGAGGTATAGGGGCATATGGCTATGTGAAAGGGGGGAGGGTGTATGGGGGGAAATAAATATTGTTTTGTTAGGGATTAGTATCTTTTTAAAAAATTTCTGAAATATAGCACGAATTCAGAATTGAAACGGTCGGAGCTTTTATTGTTATCAAAGGTTATGTGGGCACTGGTAACAATTAAAGTTTTGGCACGTACTGTTGACTATTGGTTTTTTCAATGTTGCTGATGGTTATATGAAATGAAAGATTGAGCTTTTGATTAGCCTTTTATAGCAGCAAGGTGGAATTTTCAGTTTAAGATATCTCGATTCAAGTTACTTTGCGAAAAACCAACTTGTCAAGTATTTCAAACACAATCTCCCTTTTTATAGGCTTTGACATATAATCATCCATTCCTGCTTTAATACATTTTTCTCTGTCACCTTTCATCGCATTGGCAGTCATAGCAACTATTGGAATGTGGGGCTTGTTTCCAGTATTAGCAACAGCTTGTTCAAATGCCCGGATTTTTCCAGTTGCTTCAAGACCATTCATCTCAGGCATCTGTACATCCATGAAAATAAGATCAAAATCATCAGGTGATGCAGAGTACTTTTCAAATGCCTCTTTGCCGTTTATAGCATTTTGCACATTATATCCTGCCTTTGTCAATAACTTGCCTGCAAGCTTTTGGTTTACAGGATTATCCTCTGCTAAGAGGATGCGTGCAGACTGTTTTATCTCCTCTGCAATTGAATGTTTGGTTATTATAGGATCTCTTGTTTCATTAGCGTTGTCTCTTCTCGATTCAGCTTTCCCAAAAATATTTGAAAGCATTCTGTAAAGCTTCTCCTTTCGAACCGGTTTGGAAATGAAAGCGTCAAACCCCGCCTTCTCACATTTTTTTGCATCCATTACTGAGGATATTGCTATAAGCAGAATGTTTGGCAGGTTGTTTTTAGGGTCACGAATCTGCATTGCAAGCTCATAACCATTCATCTCTGGCATTTGTATATCACTCAGACAAATGTCAAACGGATCCTGCACTTTAATAGCTTTCTGTATTATTTGCACTGCCCCTTCTCCCCTGGTAAGAGTAACCACTCGAACCCCTTTCAGCTCTAAGCAGTGTCTTAACATGAGAAGATTTGTCTGATTATCTTCAACAACCAAAGCCTTTTTACCTGAAATCAATACAGGACTAAGCCTTCCCACTTCATTTTTTTCGCTTTTTTGAAACCATGCTGTGAAATGAAAGGTACTCCCGATGTTGATTTTACTTTCCGCCCATACCTCTCCATCCAAAAGATTCGATATTTTCTTACATATAGAAAGACCAAGGCCTGATCCCCCGAATTGTCTCGTGGTTGAACTATCAGCCTGCTGGAATGTCTCAAAAATGCTGGATAGTTTACCCTCGGGTATTCCTATGCCTGTGTCTCGGATTGTTGTATGAATCTTTAATCGATTTCCATTTTCCTCTTCAAGATTAATAGAGAGTTCAATTTCTCCAGATTTAGTAAACTTCGAAGCATTCCCCAGAAGGTTTATAATTACCTGCCTGAAACGAGTTGGATCTCCTTTTACAAAAGCGGGGAGGTCCTCTCCAATATGGCACAGAATCTCTACAGGTTTGTCTAAAACCTTGGGAAAAATCAGCTCACATACATCATATGCCAGAAGCTCAGGATCAAAATCTATTTCTTCTATATCCATTTGCCCTGCTTCTATCTTAGAAAAATCAAGAATATTGTTTATTAGTGAAAGCAGAGCTTCTCCGCTTCGTTTAATCGTTTCTGCATAATCGCGTTGCTCCTCCTTCAAGCTACTCTCAAGAAGTAAATCAGTAAATCCAAGGACTCCATTCATAGGAGTTCTTATCTCATGACTCATGTTTGCCAGAAACTCACTTTTAGCGATATTTGCCGTTTCGGCTTTCCTTGTTATTTCAGCAACTTTTATTATTTGCGCTTCAAGCTGTAACTGCTGCCCCTGAAACTCTTTTAAAGTCTCCTCTTGTTTTTCCTCAGTCTGTTTACGCTTTTGAATTTCCTGACCAAGCATCCAGTTCAGATGGATGACTTCAGGATATCGACTCAGTGCTTCTTGAATCAGGCTCCTGCTTTTTAATTCTATGTCTTCAATCCCCAACCATGGCTTTGGATCAATTAGAGAATTACTCGACCAGACTATATCAAACTGTCCGCTCTGTGTTGCTCTGCCGATAAAGGCTGGTTTCATAATATGATTATTGGCTTGTAACTTAAACAAACCACATGGCCCTACAACATGCTTTCCATTGGCACAGCATAAAATCTCTTTGCAGTCACATGAACCTGCAGAACTAACAATCTCCTTCCACAAATATACTTGTGTATACGCAGTGACTATTGGATCGGAGACCACCGTATGTTGACCAAATCGCTGTTTGTAATTATCTAGAAACTGTTCATTCTCAGGTGTCTTAAGCGTTTGGAAGTAATTCCAGCAAGCATAATGACCCGACGCTTCTTCCATAACTTCTTGTAATTCAATTTCAGAAAAACTGAAGGACATAACTATACACTTATTTACATCTATTTTTTCCTCAGCTAATCTGCGGAAGAATGACAGGTTGCCATCACCGTTTATGGTGTTATATACTATTTCAGGCTGGAGGGTTTTGATTGCCGTTACAGCTTCTTCAAAACCATCGGAACCAAGGGAGACATACTGTTCACCCACCACCTGCCCCCCTCCCTGTGTTATTAGCGCACGAGTCAGACTGTTGGCCGTGTGGGGAAAAACATAGTCCGACCCCAGCAAGAAGCTCTTTTGTCTTCCCGAAGATAATGCCCAATTAACAGCTGGTTCAATCTGCTGATTCAGACAGCTACCGGTATACATGATATTGGGACTTTGTTCCAGACCCTCATACTGAACAGGGTACCACAGAAGAGAATTATATCTTTCTACAATGAGCTTGACTGCTTTACGTGAAGCTGATGTCCAGCAGCCAAAAATAGCTTCGACATTTTCCTCTTTTAGGAGTTTTTCTGCCTCTACTGCAAATACGGCCGGGTCTGAAGCACCGTCTTTAACAACTGCTTTTATCTGCCTGCCCAGGATACCGCCATTTTGGTTGATTTCATCAATGGCCATGATCGTTGCATCAACTAGATGCTTTTCTACCTTTGCCATTGTTCCTGTTAAGGAATGAAGCACTCCAATATGTATTACAGTTGAATCATTCATGTGATATGTGAAATATTTAATAAATTTTATATATTATATATTTATAATATAACGTGCTTAATATATGATTTGCAAATTTTTAAGGCATCTCGATTTTTAATTTATCGGCAAATGTAAATTGTCACCCAGTGCGGTGATTTAAAAAAAGAGACTTAAAATTTATGGGTATAATCTATTAATATCGTTTAATTGACTTACTATAATAAAAAAGGTAATCGAGTATTGTCAGAATCAACATTACTCAAGAGACTGTCGAAAAAGTCCATTTTATAATACTAGAAACAAATATAGGATATCAAATCTCAAGGCCCTTTTCAAGAATATCGATCCTGGGACATCCTCGAAGGTCGTTTTTATGACCGCATTCACGTCATGGGGTTTTTCGACAGTCTCACAGATAACATTAACTTTTCAGCATACATTAAAAGTCAACAGTTGCGATAATACCTTTAATCTACTTATTGCACATCTTTTCAATAACCGGCTTTATAATTTTTTTAAATTCAACATACGCTTGTGGCCTAAAATGCAGACCATCCTCAAGAAAAAGATCGGGCCTCGGCTGTCCGTCAATCAAAAAAGGCAGATTTATCTCAATAAAATAAAAACCGTCTGTTTTTTCACACCAATTTTTAATCTTTTCATTTGAATCATCAATAACACTCCATTTGTCCATCTTCTGCGGAGCCTTGTTTATCGATACAAAATAAACAATTATTGAGGGAAGTTTATCTCTAACAGCAGAAACAAATTTTTCAAAACCAAACAAGATATCAGACGACTCTGCACCGTCATTAATATCATTACTGCCGCAGTAATAGACGATTATTTTCGGATTGTAGGGAACAATAAGTTTGTCCATCGCATTAAATACACTGTGCATCCTTGCACCGGAAAAAGCCTGGTTAATCACCGGAAGCGGAGCCATGTCATCTACAAGAGTGGTCCAGAAATGAAATATACTGCTTCCGGCAAATACAATCGCGTTTTGAGGTTCAGGATTTAACTTAACAACTGCCATAAATATTCCTTAAATTTATAGTTTTTGATTTGTGTCTTTCTGACCTTTTTTAAAAGGTTTTAAACCCAATGCAACAAAGCCGAATAAAGCTTTTGACTTTGGAAAAAAGATCCAAACTGTTTGAGCGAAGCAAATTTTTGGATCCGCCACAGGCAAATGCTGAGAGAGGGAAGCCGAAGGCCAAAGTTGCGGGCGGCCTTTCTTTTGCTTCGTTTTCTTTGGCTGGCAATAAAAATGAAGGCTTAAGTTTCAAAATCATCTACATATTTACCCTCAGGTTATATTGACAACCTAATTTTAAAATCTCTCTTTTATCTTCGTTAACAATAGATCAATAGAAATCAGACCAACAATTCCAACAGGTAGAAAAATCAAAAAAGAAGGCATCTTTATCGCAACACCCGCAAGCATTCCAAGAAAGCCTCCCAGAACCTCAATTGCCGCAAGATTATCTCCGGCTACCTTCATTATCATGTTTTCAAACTGTTCCGTATCCTGCTGCTCAATATTATCTGCGATAATATCTTTAATATTTAATTTTTTTATTATCCCCGGAAGAAACCCTCTTATTTTTTCGATATTCTGCTTTTCATGGAAAAAATCCCGCAGTTTCGGAGGCACTCCCTTTAACAGACCGGTTAAGTATTTGTCTATTATTTCCCACGAAGAATCACTTTCAAGAAAAGAGTCCATTTTTTCTCTTACCGCGGGAATTGCTTTTTCCTTTGTCAATTTAAGCAGGTACTGTCTTATCCATAAATGGACTTTGTCAAGATTTGCCCTGACATCATCCTTCTCAAGAAATGCTTCAATATTATTAAGATTATCTTCAACAACCTTTATCACCTGACTGTAAGTTTCGGGACTATAAAAAACATCCTTAACCACTCGCGATATTACATCCCTGTCTACTCCCGAAAACTCTTTTACTCCTCTTAAAACAGCCTTTTTCCACCATATCTGTTCTTCAATATATTTATCCAGCACATCACTTAAAGCATTTGAGATTTCCGGAACTCTTTCGATCATATTGCTTATGATCCAGGTTGAAACTTTATGCTTAAGTTCATCAGACTCAAAAAAATCTTTCAGCTTTGGTTTTACGGTCTGCCAGAGAAGGTCGACCGTTACTTTATTACTGATAAAATCAGAAATATATTTCTCTGCCCTATCCGTCAGCCAGACAAATATTCTGTCCGCGTACTCGTTGTAAACCTTAAGAATTACGGCTGCTATTTTTTTCCGGTTTTCTTCTTTTGCCAGATAAGAATCAACACTCTTTATTGAAGTATGAACTGCTTCTTCAACAATTTTCCCCTTTTCAATGTGATCCATTATGGTATCGACATTTAAAAGTTTCTTCTCTGTTTCCTCGGCAATTTTTTTTGCGACCTTTTTTTTATTCTTAGGAATAAGGCCCTGCCGTCCAAAAAAAGTTCGTTTCTTTGGACGAAACAGCATCCTGACAGCAATAGCATTGGTACTTATCCCCACAAAGCCCGAAAGAGCAATCATGAAAATCCATTCATATATTGCTTCGTCGGGACGCGCCTGTCGCATCAGGAGAGAAAAAAGAACAACGCAGGGAAAGCCTGTCAGCAAAAAATATTTTATAATTTTATAAAAACTACTCATGATCTCACACTCGATATAAAACCGTTACCAAAAGGCTTTAAAGTGTTGGCGGAAAGAAATAGACACATGCTGCCAGATATAACAGGTATAAAGAAAACAGGGCAATTCCCTTTCCTCGGGTCAACCGGTTGCCCCGGCTAAGCATACAGAACATGGATAAAACAATAATTATCATAACAGGAAACATGAAGGTAATATCCCGCTGGCTAAGAACAAGGTCATTAGCCACAGCTGCAGCACCGGCAACCCAGCAAATATTAATTATATCCGACCCAAGTATATTTCCCACAGCTAACGCACCCTCTCCTTTTCTGACTGCAGTTATACTGGTTGCCACCTCAGGCACGGATGTACCAAAAGCAACAAGTGTCATCGCAATAATAGATTCGGAGATATGAAAAGAACGTGCGATTACAGTGGCGGAAAGAACAATATAATCACTGACAAATATAATTCCCAGCAGCGAAACAGCAAAAAGACACAAATGTTTTTTCAGAGAAACCTCTTTTTCGTTATCTTCCTGATTTTCCTGATCCCCGGGCAAAACCGGCTCCTGATAGGATTTCTGCTTGAATAAAAAATATACATAAGCCGCAAACAAAACAATAAGGGTTAATCCTTCCATTCTGCTTAAGGTCTGGTCAAAAAAGACAAAAGCATAGGTAAGGATTGAAATTATTATAAGGAATATCCCCGACCCTCTCAGCACCGAAGGAACAACGGCAATGGACGATGCGGTAAGGATGCCCGCAAGTGAAAGTGCCAGTCCTTCATTGCAGATTACAGAACCCACCGCATTTCCAAGAGCGATTTTCGGAACGCCTTTAAAAGAAGCCACCACTGAAACTGCGAGTTCCGGTGCGGAAGTAGCAAGAGAAACAAGCACAAGACCTATAAATATTTTTGGGATCTTAAAGTCCCGGGCAACAGCAACGGCACTGTCTACAAAAATGTCTGCGCACTTAAAAAGAATTACAAAAGATATTATGATAGCGAGCCATGCAAGGGGTAGACTTCCCTGAATATAGGAATGAAAAATTTGCATTGGACATTACTTTAGTTTTAAAAGGTTTTATCTCCAGCGCGATTCCAGACACGCACTACAGCGGATTATTTCTTATAAACATCTGTTTTAGCTGTAAATATTGGAAATACTACCATACTAAACATACTATTGCAAAGCATGTTTAAACGGGCACTTACAGATCAATACCTTCGCCTAACACTCTTTTAGAGGCCGTATTGCAACAGAGTCAACCCTCTCAGAAAAACCTGCTTTTTTCATTTCCTTTGACAGAAAAGACCTGTTATTTTATAATAAAAAATTGTGCTAACCTTTATGCCTTGACAGGAAAAAACATGAGAAACACCCTTTATTATTTTATTGCTGCCTTAATACTGCTGTCTCTTTTCACTGCTCCTGTCTCAGGAGAAACTCTCGTGGAAAAAATGATACCAAAATCAATTTCTCCGGGACTGGATCATCTGGCAGAACTCATCTGTTCTGGAACCGGTAACGACTTTGAACTTGACAGGATTGAACCGATCATCGATTTTATACAAAATCAAAAACCAGACGCATCCCTCTACTATCCTGAAAAAAAGTTTGGTGCAACACCAATCTATTATGAATTTGATCTCAACCTGGATCTTGAAGAAATAATTAAATACTCATATAACCCTAAAATACCTGTTGCCGCGCTTATGCCTTCATCTTTACGATCCTCGACCTGGGAAAACGCAGAAAATGAACAGAACTCCCCGGCTCTTCTCTGGGATTCACTCCAGGATCTTGATAAACCCGTAATTATAAACGGTACCGAGCATACAGTAATTACACCGGACATCACCAGCGGAGCCTACTATGGATACAACCAGAACAGAAAGATGATCCTTTGTAAATATAAGGGCAAAAAACTTTTCATATCACTTGCAAAACAGAAAGACAAATCTGATGTGGGCAAAAAAGGCCTGGTCCTTGGCAGTGACTTAGACTGGAACTATTTATATTCAGGGAAAAAAGGTACGAACCTTCCCGGACTGGGATGGGTCAGCTCATATATGTATGATTCCTGCACAATCATGATCTATCATGAGATGAATCCAAATGAACCCCTGGTCAGATGTGCTGTGTTTAAATGGCTGAAAGCAGGCTGGTCAAATATTAATATGGTCAAAAAGGATCATATTTACAAAGGCCTTGTACGCTATGAAAACAGCTTCAAAGAAATTCTCGAGCATCCCTTGCTGCCAAAGCCTGAAATACTCGAAAAAATCTTTACGGGTTTTAGAAACAAACCCATTGAGGAATTAAGAAAAAATACAAAAGATTATTTCTGCTATCTCAATACCCGTTACAAAGACAACAAAAACCTGGTAAAAACAAAATTTAACAAACTTCTGGTTGACAATAAATTTCTCATGCAGATGACAAAAACTGAAATGGTATCTATTCTTTCAGTTGAATATATAAAAACTGTTCTGGGAAAAGAGCACAGCAGCACAGACCTGCTAACCAGAATAAGCAGGTAATCCTGCGTATATTTTATATAAAACCGCGCTTTAAAAAAAATATTTCGTAATTATGCCTGATACAAATAAACCTGAAATACCTTTCAACTCGATGCTCGCTCCGCTGGCAGGAATAAGTGATCTTCCTTTCAGACGGCTCTGCCGCAAGTTCGGCTGCAGTTTGGCCTACATCCCCATGATCAGCGCAAAGTCAATAGTTTACGGCAATGAAAATACCGAAAAAATGCTTGCCATGCATGATGATGACAAACCCCTTGGAATTCAGTTTTTCGGGCGTGAACCGCACATGATCGCCAGGGCAATGAAGATCACTTCAAAATACAACTTTAATACCATTGACTTAAATGCTGCCTGCCCTGTAAGCAAAGTCACTAAAAAAGGTGAAGGCGCGGGCCTGATGGAAGACCCTAAACTAATAAAGGAAATACTTAAGGTCATGGTAAATAACTCTGATGTGCCGGTAAGCCTTAAGATAAGAGCCGGATGGAGTCAGACTAACGTAAACGCAAAAGAGGTTGCTCTCCACGCACAGGACGCGGGCATAAGCACCCTTATCATCCACGGCAGGACACGGGCTCAGAAGTACAGCGGCAGAGTAGACTTCAATATAATCAAAGAAGTTAAAAATGCTCTGGACATTCCGGTTATAGGAAGCGGTGACGCCTTTTCACCGGAAAATATAAAAGCCATGATGGATGAGACCGGATGCGATCATGTTGCAATAGCAAGAGGAGCACTGGGAAACCCCTGGATATTCAGAGAAACAGAAGAACTTCTAAAGACTGGAAATATCCTTCCCAAACCTGATATCGCAGAAATCGTAGAAACAATGATCGAACATCTCAACTCTTACGTTGATTTTTACGGAGAATATTTAGGCGTAATGATATTTAGGAAATTCTTCGGCTGGTACACCAAAGGCTTTTATAATATAAAACCTTTAAGAGGACGGGCATTTCTTACCTCAAACCAGAACGAGATGATAGACATCATCAGCGAACTCCATGATCTTCAAACCGGCATCCGCAGAAGCATTGAAAACGACGCCTCTTTCCCCGGAATAACAGACTGATAAAAACTATTGGCTAACGACCATTAGCCAGAGCTCCGCTCATAATTCAAATCAATCAGAACACTTCAAACAATATCCTCTTTCCATATTTCTAAAAATACCATGCTTTTTTTAGTTCTGTAATAGTTGAAATTATTATCGCTACTGTTAACTTTTAACCACCTCTAAATTTTCAGGATACCAGAGAGACTGTAAAAAAAGTCCATTTTCCCAATTTTTGGAAAATAATATATCGTAAAATCAACCAGTTGCAAACCCTAAAATCTTTATCTTAGGGTTTTTCGACAGTCTCAGGAGTAACCTTAACTTATTTAGCCTGCTAAATTTCTCCTTTTAAAAACTATTCTGTTCCCCAGTCTCTTCTGGGGGAATACCCCCAGATTAATATAGGTGTATCACCCTATAAAATTTGAGGCTTTTACCCTATATGCATTTAATATATGACTTGATATAGTTATGCTTAAAGATATCTAATTGTTGATATTTAATTGAGAAAAAAACAGGGGGATAAGATTACTATGCTAGACAGCAGACGAGAGTTTCTTAGGTTTAATTTTGCAGTAGATGTGGAGTTCAAGGCAAATGGTGATTCTTTTTCCGGTATGACTAAAAATGTTTCTCGTGATGGTATAAGTTTTATTTCACAGAGTTGTAATATTGACATCGGTTCATCGTTGCAATTTCAAATGCAAAACCCTCAAAGGAAAGCTATAATTGAGGCTTGTGGTAATATTGCCTGGAAAAGACAAATGGGTGATGAGTGCCATTTGGGTCTTCATTTCAAAGACATTAATAAATTTGAAAAGTCTGATGTTTTAGATGTAGCTTATGACAACTGGTTAAGTAGTATGCGCAAAGCATAATAAGTTACTGTTCTATTCGTGACACAAATTTTATTTTAAAGTTCTAAATTGTAATAGTTAAAGGTATTATCGCAACTGTTGACTTTTAAGAAGTTAATGTTATCTGGAGTAATATTGACTTTGTCTTGTATCTCAATAAAACTAAAAGGAAACGTTTTTTTCTTTTTAATATATTATTATTACTATAAACCATTAATTATGACTTATGAATATAAAGCGAAAAAAAATATAATACTTTTAAATGTACAAGGTTCTTTAGAGGAGGGGTTATGAAGAAAAGATTATTTACAGCACTTGTCGTATTAACGGGATTATTTTTAATGTCAGCATCAATTGTATGGGCTCAGGCTCCAGCACCGGTAGCAAAGACAGGCCAGACAATAAGTTACGCCACTGGTGATGATGGTGATCTTAGAAAAGGGGTGGCTTGGCCTAGTCCACGCTTTACAGACAATGAAGACGGAACAGTAACTGATAATCTGACAGGATTGATGTGGGCGAAAAATGCAAGCCAAGGCCTAAGGACTTGGGATGAAGCTCTTGATTACGCGAATAATTTAATTTTGGGTACATCGTGTGGCCAAGAACTAACTGACTGGCGCTTACCAAATATCTTGGAACTGCAAAGTCTGACAGTTCTCACCAACGTTGATTCTGCATTGCCCACTGACCATCCTTTTTCTCCTGTGCCTTTCTACTACTACTGGTCGAGTACCACAAGCGTAAATAATACTAACTTCGCATGGACCGTGCATATGGTTGATGGTGCAGTTAACAACAAAGACAAGACTAGCCTCATTTGTGTGTGGCCTGTTCGAGGTGAAAATTGATTATTGAAAATACAAAGGCAGGGTTTCGGCTCTGCCTTTTTCACATAACCACGAGTAACCTTAACAATTTCCAAAGTCAACAGATACGTGCCATAATCTTAACTTTGTTTTCTTTGTGAATGGTTCCAGATTACTGCTGACAATACAAAGCCTTCTTAAAAATTATCTTATTAGTACAGAAAAACCTACTTTAAAAAAAAGCTAATCATTCTTACAGTTTGCACCGATTAGAAATTAATAAAACACTCGTCAATTAAACCTAAAGGAATTTTATTAATGGCAAACATTCTAATTATTGATGACGATGAAGAAATTCTCAGCTTTTTAAAAGAAAGGCTTATGTATGAAGGGTTTAACGTACTGACTGCCATTAATGGTATACAAGCCATAAAGCTGTTTAACGACAATCAGGTCGATCTGGTTATTACTGACATAATTATGCCGGACAAAGATGGATTTGAAACTATACTTGAATTGAACAAGATCTGTCCGAATATTAAAATCATTGCAATGTCTGGTGGAGGGCATGGACATCCCGAATATTATCTAGATACAGCCAAATGTTTTAAAGCTCAATATACATTTGAAAAACCTTTCAAAACCAGTGATTTACTTAAGGCAGTTTATGCGTTGCTAAAGGAAGAGAGAATTTCTTAATTTTTAATAATTCAGCCATTCAATTTTAACTCAATTCTAATTCCTTAAGTAATAATAAAAAAATATTTAAGCTCTGCCTTTTTCACACAACCTCAAAAACTGTCAAAAACCTAAAGTCAAGAGTTGCGTGCCAGACTCTTTAATATTGCTGGAGTCTATATCTCTATTGCTAACAACAAAGGACTAAGTACAAAAAATAGTCGCCCGCAGTTAGTTGCTGCGGACAACTATCAATACTTAACCGCCTGTCCCTCAGGGCCTATATGCCTTTTATTTAATAACGCCAAAGGCGTGATGTTCTTTAAACAAAGCACTCATGTTTATTCAGCACCTAGGTCTGCCTGCCGTTAATTTCTACGATGCTTATTTTCCAGAAGCATGAAGCTTCGGGGGCCTGAAGAGTTTTCTCCAAAAGTCCATTCCATGTTCCTTCTGGCATACCCATATGTTTTTCTCCGGATCTGACAGCCTTTTCGATGCTTTCAGAATCTATGAGACGTTCAATGACACCGTTGCATATTATTGATTGCCATTCGGGCATGCCGCCCGCGGTAGATGGGGGTTGATGATAAACCACAAAACAGACATTCTTGTTTTTTTTAATGCACTCCATTTTCCTGCCCTGCGGTCCCAGAGTGAGATAAATATTTTCTCCGTCATAAGAATAAGCCAGAGGAATAGAATAAGATGAATTATTTTCACTTAATGAAAGTATACCGATTTTCTGATTACTTAAAAAATCGTTAATTTCATCTTTTGACATGATTTTAATTTCTTGTTTCATTTTCCCTCCAAAAATATTGCGGTTTGTAAATTGTTTGTTTTAATTTGTTTTTATGTTTAAATTTTCAAATTCTTCTGCGACATCTTCAAGCCCAAGTTCAGTTAGTTTTCTTCTGCCGGGAACACCGTTACTGTTCCAGCCTCTAAGCCTGTAATAATCATCAAGCATGATCTCCCATTTTTCCGGATCGATCTTTTCCCCCTCATAGGGGCCGTTTGGCACAGGCTCTTTAGCCCATTTTCCCACAAGATGATCTTCTTTTCGCCCCATCCCTTCTCTGCAGGCAAAGGCTCTCTCCAAATTGTAAATCCTTTCGGCAACAGTGTGCATATGTTTTTCATCTGCGTTTACACCCGTTGCAAGAGTGTAAATTTCGGTAAGGTTATCATATGAGAAACTCTTAGTGCCCGCACCCAGGCCGAAGATAAACCTGCATATTTCAAACAGATCAGGCAGCAGTGCTAAATGCTGGTAATAGATTACAGCACTTGCTTTTTCGTAAGAATTGATTTTAACCGCCTTTTCGGTACCAAATTTTTCCTTTGCCTGTTCTGCTGACATAACCGGCATGAATTCACACATGACAAGTCCGCGTAGATGGTCAGCACCCCGGGTGGAAGTGGCAAGTCCCAGAGACGAGCCTTTCATCATTCTCGGGTCAAGCGCAGGAAGCACCATTCCTTTTGAATGGCTCACATATTTTTCAGCTTCTTTTCCAAAGTGTTTTATGGACCGAACGATCCCTTCAGCCAGAATATCTCCTATACCTTCACGGAAAGCGATCTTTTCCATCATCTTTCTCATAGCTTCATGATCTCCCCACTTGAGAGGTATTCCATCAACATCTTTTTCAGAAATGATCCCTTTTTCATATAATTCCATCAGAACAGACACGGCCTGTCCAAATTCATGAAGGTCAAGGCCCAGCTGGTTTGCCATATTGTTCATCTTAAAGATAGAGTCCATGTTGCTGTTTCCGCAAACCGGCCCAAGGGGGCCGAAGGCGCCCTCTTCAATTTTTACGCCCCATTCACCGGCAAAAGGCCCGTCTTTTATCTTGAACTTTTTTCCGCAGCCGATGGGACAGCCAAAACAATGGACGCTTCCGTGATAATATTTTTCAGCGACTTTTTGCGGATTAAAGTTTTCAATTCCTTCGAAGCCTCCCGCTTTTTGAAAGTTTTTAACAGCTAAAAAACCGTATTTGTCAGTGACATAAACACCTGCAGACGCACTTCTTTTTTTGAAAGGATCATACTCATCTGATGTGGCAACTGCTTTTTGAAATCCCATGGCTCTTTTGTTAAATTCTTTCTCATCAAACAACTCTACCTTTCCCGTCCCCCTCACAGCAACAGCTTTTAAGTTTTTCGAACCCATGACCGCGCCCATCCCGGTCCTTGAAGCGGAACGCTCTTCATGAATAACATTTGCAAACCGCACCAGATTTTCCCCTGCCTGTCCTATTGCGGCTACCCTTATTCTTTTATCACCGAGTTCTTCCTTAATAAGAGTTTCCGTTTCTCTGATATTTTTACCCCAGAGTTTATGGGCTGGCCTTATTTCAATCTTGTCATTATCAATAAAAAGATAAACAGGCTCTGAGGCTTTGCCCCTGAAAACAATATGGTCAATGCCGGTACGTTTTAAGGTGGGGCCGAAGTGACCTCCGGCATTTGTATCGCCCACAATACCGGTTAGCGGTGATTTTGCTGTTATGTTGAAGCGGGCAGGACATGGTATTTTTGTAGCGGACAAAAGTCCCGCCCCGAAAATAAGCGGGTTCTCAGAAGAGAGGGCATCAATACCGGGTTTTGCTTCGTCAAACAGCAGGCGGACATTTATCCCCCTGCCTCCGATATATTTTTCTTTCCACTCCTCTGGAATTTCTTTTTTGTGAGTTGTTCTTTTATCAAGGTCAACGTAGAGAATTGATCCGTATGGATTTTTCATATAAACCCTCTGGTTTAATTTTTATTGGTAAATATGATATGTCTAACATTATATTCTGTCAAAAGAAATTCAATTTTTCTTATAAAAAATATTATCTAATGTTATACTATTTAAATATTAGGACGAAATATGAAAGGAAAAAATAATGAAAATAAAAGATATCATCGGAAAAGTACGTCACCTCGGGGTTATTGTTGAAGACCTTGATTCCTCAATTGAAACCTATAAAAAACTCTATGATATTGAAGATCATGAGATAAGGATCGTGCCCGAACCGGGAGATCCAAGAGAAAAAGATACCCGTTTTGCTTTTATTCCTTTGGGCGGAATGGAGTACGAGCTTATTCATCCCATTTCAGACAGTTTTAAAAAGATGATGGGTAATCCAAAACCCGGAATCAACCATATCGCTTTTACGGTTACGGATATTGAAGGAGCTGTTGAGAATATGAAAGCAAAAGGTGTTCGTCTCGGGCATGTTACCAAAGACGGAATCCTGGATATGAAACGCAGCAAAGTCGCCTATTTTAATCCGGAAGATACTGGAGGCATACTGATTGAATTTGTGGAACCTGTGAAAGACTGACAGCTTATTAACGTTTCAGGATATTTTAATAATGATTTATTGAATTGGTTGCCGGCTGCTGAAATAGATATTATTTTTATTGCTTGAGTCTAAATATTTATCCATCTTCTCTGAAACTAATTTTTAAGATCAAGTTGCCTTTTCTTCCATCCGACAAAACTTTTCCAAGCCCATTCAGCCGAAGAAGTGTTCCCTGAGTTGCTCCCGAAGGAATAGTGACGGTTAAAAGTCTCTTTTTAATACTAACAGGGATATTAACCATTTTTTTAGTTCCCATAACAGCTTCATTGTCAGATATAAAAATGGTGCCGTAAAGATCAGGATCATTTCTCGGACCTATGGGATGGATGATCTGCAGTTTTTCGGTTCGCTTTCTTTTTGTGAATCTGTTAAATACCCGGTCGATTTTTCCTGTTGGAATTTTCCAGACCAGGTTTAGAATAAAGATTCCAAATATGAATCCTCCGATATGTGCCCACCATGCAATGCTGACTGAGTCAGCTGAAGCTCCTGCAGCATTAAAAAACTGAATTAAAAACCACAAACCAAGAAATATGTATGCGGGTATATTTATAAAGTACGGGATAAAAAATATCGGTATTAATGTGAGTATCATTGCCCTTGGATACAGAACAAAGTATGCTCCCATGACTCCTGCTATTGCTCCGCTGGCTCCAATAACTGGAACAGTTGAATCAAAATTTAAAAAAAAGTGTGAAAATCCTGAGGCGATTCCGCACAATATATAGAAAACAAGATATCTAAACGGGCCCAGCCTGTCTTCAATATTATCTCCGAAAATATACAGCGACCACATGTTAGCAATAAGATGCCAGAAGCTTCCATGGAGAAACATGAAAGTAAAAGGTGCTGTAAGTTGCTGCGAAAAAGAAAAATGTGCCCAGAGTGAAGAGTCCGTGTATCTTGCAGGGACCAAACCGTATGAATACAAGAAACGGTTCAGTTCAGGGCCCAGATTAAGCTGAAAAAGATAAACAATGATATTTACAGCGATGATAAGGGTATTAACAACAGGATAACTTTTGCAGGGTATGGTATCTCGAATTGGGATCATTGTTTTTTAAACCATGAGCTTATTGTCTTTTGTGAAGGGTAAAATTTCTTGAGCAGCGCGGACATTCAATTTCAAGTTTTTCCTGGCCGGCCCATAGTTCTTTTCTTTGTTTTTCAGGAAGGCCTGTTATCATGTTTAATATCATCTCGTCATTGCATCTGCATTCGTAAAACAGCAGCACTTCTTCAAGTTTTTTTATTTCATTGTTTTGTGACATCCTGATGCACAGTGCAATCAGGTCATCATCAGACAAAGAATTGATTTTTTCAAAGCTTCCTCCAGGCAATGCATGTATCAGAACACCATCTCCTTTTTGGTTTACGGCTATCCTCACAAGGTTCTGCTCAGATTCCTCAAAGTACTGCTCCGCAGCTTTAACCGGGCTACTGCTTTTTAACAAAAAGTTACTCTGTGTCATTTCTGATCCGGGTTTTTGCCGCTGGACAACAGCAGTATTTTTTTCTTTTTCGGTCTGAATGATCCGGCCGCTTATCATACCTTCGGGCTCAATCGCGCAAAAAAGGCCAACAGGTATTCCCGGAAGAGACAAGGACCATCCCCATGATTCTCGTTCAGGAAGAGATACTGCTACCAGCCCTGCTGCCGCAAACATAAGTTTTAGTTTCTCATTATTTTTTTCAGTCGATCTGATTTTATAATGTGCGTTATAGGCATTATGTCCTTTGATGATTTCCTCAGAATTTCCAATTATGACAATAAGGTTTGGCTCTTCCCAGAGATATCTGAAATAGTGGGCAAGGTTCATCTGTTTTTCCATATTTTACGCTCCATTTTTAACTTTTTTTTTAATCCACATTTCTTTTAAAATGAGATTAACGACTTTCAGGCACTATAAATACTCAATTATTGAATGTATGAAATTTCAATAAAACTTGCAAGAAATTATATGTTATACAGAAGTCTGACGGATTGTTTAGATTCTGAATTTTTATAGGAGAATAGAACGGCTACGGCTGGAAAGGATTTTTGAATAAAAAGTAAAGGATCTAAAAGTTGATGTTAAATTTAATTACTAATATGTTATATAAGTTAAATTTTGGCACATTGTTAAATAATATGCTATAGGTACAATTAATTAACATGCAACTAATTTCTCTGATATTTCATTGAATTTGTTATTTTTATAAGTAGGTTTAATATATAAATAATTTAAAAATTAGGAGGAGAAAATGAAAAAAAGTATATTGATTATATTGACTGTTTTTTTATTGTCCTGTCTGTTTACAAATGTTTCTGCTGATTCTGAACGCGAGAAAAAACTGATCAATTTTGTTCAGGAAAAGTGTACCAAATGTCATGATGCTACCAGGGTATGGGGTATTCATAAAATGGACAAATCTCCCAAAGAAGCTGTTAACCGGATGCAGAAAAAAGCCGGGTCAGATATTCTAATTACTGAAGCCGAACAGATCGCAGGTTTTCTCGAAAAACCGTCCATGAAATCACTGGTAACCGAATGTACCAAATGTCATAACCTGGACCGGGTCATCCGGGCCTGTGAAAAAGGTCCGATACCTTTGGCGACGATTAAAAACATGCAGAAAAAAGGTGCGGAAATAACGAATGAGCAGGCCAAGGTTATCCATGAGCTTTTGAATAAGAAGGTACGTTTTGAAACGCATATAACTCTACTAGATATTTTTTCCAACAAATGTACCCAGTGTCATGACGCATCTCAGGCTCAGAAAATACATACGAAAGAAAAAAAGGCGATGGAAACTGTTCTTGAAATGCAAAAAAAAGAAGGGTCTGCCATGTCAGATGAAGAAGTCATAAATATAGCAAAATTTCTTGAAGCGCCCTATTATCTTCAGCCATTATTTAAAACAGAATGTACCCCGTGCCACCCCTTGGACATCATTGTCAAAACCTGCTCAAAAGACCCACACACTTCGGGTATTCCAAAAGAGACCATAAAGATGATGCAGGGAAAAGGTGCTAAGATCACGGATAAGCAGGTCGACGAAATATATGAAATTCTTAACCAAAAGTAGATTCTTGTGATCGGTTAATTGAATTTGGGTTAAAATAAAAGAAAATTACCTGAAATATTATACAGGATTATTTATCAATCTTCCTGAAGGGAAATAGCGCTATTTACACAGACAGGTATGCAGATTCCATCTGCGTCACATTTGCTGTTATCAATAACGGCTTTACCCTCAACTAAAGATATCGCTTTTTCAGGACAGGCTTTGGCGCATTCACCAGTTCCAATGCATTTTTGTTCATCAATCACAATTTTCATTTTCTGACTCCTGATTATTTTTTTTAACGGAATACGATCTTCTCTTAACTAGAGTATCACAGAATCCGAGAGTGATTCATATATAATAAGTATGTATTACTTTAAACGCAATCTTTATTGCAATAAAGGTAGTCTTTATTATTGGTATTAATAAATGGCGACTTCAATATAATTTATGCTATAGGATTAATAATAAGCAGCAAACAGAAAGATGAAGCCCTCATGTCTGTTTTCAGCCATTAGTTGTTTACTTTTAGTTATTGAATAATCTTATTTGGAGTAATCATGGAATCGTTAAAAAATATACACAAAGAAATTCCCATGGAGCTTGAAAAATATTTTCCTCTTGAGAGGGTAAAGCTTACCTATCCTTTGCCGGTTCGTCCAGGGCGCATGCTTGGTCTGGTGGGAATGGATGGTGAGGTTTTCAGCACAGATAAGTTAATACGTGCCGTCTTTTTTAGAATCAAGTTTCCGGTGTTTTTAAATATCTATACCACCTTTATCCGTTCGAGAATAGAGTACGATCTTCCGGCCCTGATCTGTGAAGTCGTGTTTGTGGGAAAAAAAATTATTCTGGTGCTGGATGTCCACCGAACCGGTGATGTTGCTGAACTTGAACAGGACAAGTCCCTGTTTGACAAGCTCTCGAAAATCAAGAGCCAATATGATGACCTCCTGGATTTTGAGATGGAGGCCAAAGCCGGTCTTGCAGAAATTGTTGCATCACGGGCCATGTGCCGGCTAAAAATCGGCGCTGCCCAGGAAAATCGAGCTGTTAAATTGATAAAAGGATATATTGATGCCTTTGGTGAGTATGTGGTGAGTGCTAAGAAACTTTCAGGGGATGCGCTTGTTCGTGCTCAAAAAGATTTTGATTCGTACCTTGAAACGGTTGTGGAACATGACCCGGGAGTGAAGGGCAATAAAATCTTTTTCGGCAAGGAACAGGGGGTGAAACGCGCGCTGGAAATGTTTTATGGCATTAAATAATTCTAAAGCGCAGAATCCGTATTTTTATATGATTGTTCCATCCGGGATGACAGTGTTTTTAGCAACCACAATAATGCCGTCTCTGATCCAGATTCCCTCTTCCTCACGGGTACTGTCTTTAATTTCATCTTTGTTTATCAGCTGAACGTCCCGGCCTATTCGGGCATTTTTATCTATAATCGCTTTCTTAATATTACAGTTTGCGCCGACTCCCAGTGGAGATGTGCCCGATTCTATACTGTCTCCGCGCTCCTGGTGAGACTGAAAAAAGTCAGCGCCCATCATCAGTGTACTGTCCAATTTTGAATTATTACCAATTATTGAGCGCACGCCAATAACTGAACGCATAATCTCAGCATTCTCTATAATACATCCCTCCGAAATTAGGGATTCTTTTATGGCAGTTCCAACGATCTTACTTGGCGGTAAAAATCGCTGCCTGGTAAAAACAGGAGATTTGATATCAAAAAAACTGAAGTCTGGGGCGGGGAATTTTACAAGTGAAATATTTGCATTGAAAAATGAACGGATAGTTCCGATATCTTCCCAATAACCCTGAAAGAGGTAGGTGTTAATCGTATAATCGCTAATCGCGTCAGGTATCAGCTGTTTGCCAAAATCGTGTTTATCCGGATCTTTTGTCAGCAGATCAAAAAGTGTCTGGCGGTCAAAAACATAAATTCCCATTGAAGCAATAAATGGGTTTTCCGCTGCCAGGTCAGCATCTATGCCAAACAGGGTTGTATCAACAGCCATGCTGTCCAGAGCTTTGCCTTTGGGTTTTTCATTAAACTCAAGAACTTGGCCATTGTAATCAACTTTGACCAGCCCAAAATCAGATGCTTTTTCACGGGAAACAGGAACAACGGACAAAGTGATGCCGGCTTTTGATTTTCGGTGATGTTCAATGAATGGGCCATAGTCCATCTGGTAGAGGTGGTCTCCGGAAAGAATAATAAATTGATCTGCTTTAACTGATTTAAAAACCGACAAATACTGGCGGACAGCATCAGCTGTACCTTGAAACCAGTCGGGCCTCTCCGGAGTCATCTGGGCTGCAAGAACCTCAACAAAACCCTGCTGAATCGGTGAGAATCCGTAAGTCCGGCTGATATGGCGATTCAGAGAGGCGGAATTAAACTGGGTCAGGATATAAATTTTATTGATATCTGAATTGAGGCTGTTGCTGATGGGGATATCAATTAAGCGGTATTTCCCGGCCAGGGGAACTGCCGGTTTTGCACGAAGCCGGGTCAAGGGCTGAAGCCGGGTTCCACTACCACCGCCAAGGATGATGGTAACTACATTATTCATATTATTGCCTGTGTTAAATTTTAATATTTATAAATTAATATTGTGGCATGAAATAAGCTTAATATTCTTTAGTTTAGTTCGGATAAAGATTTGATAATATTAATTATTTTTAAAAGCCATTTTCAAAATAGTTTTTTTGTTTCAAGCAATTAAATTGCTTAATTTTTACCTGGATAAAACAAAATTGTATAGTATAGAACAATAAAAACATATAATAATGTGAAATATTAAAAAAATATATAAAAGATCATTTAAGATCTATTTAATTAATAGATTGAAAAACTTGTCAAATCTTATAATTTGTGCAAAAGTTGTGTAAATGAAAGGCACAAACAGATATTTCAATGAGTTTTAGTTAGAAGATTAAAGGGTTTGATGAATAAGACATAATTATTGATAAAATGGATGGCCGGCATAAAAAATTATTTGAAATTATTATTCAGCTTAGGAAAAAAGTATGGGTGTAATGAAAAAAAATAAGGCGACCTTAATCCTACAGACACTTTCTTTAATTTTTATTTGTGCATATGCCTTTCTCGCTTTTATGAGTTTTGGCTGCGTGCCTTTTAAAGGTTTCGTAACTGGTGCCCGAACAATCATCTCCGATGAAATTGAAAGAGAATACTATCTAAAACTTCCTGAAGATTATTATTTCTCTGAAAAGTCTTACCCTCTGATTTTCGCCTTCCACGGATTTACCGGTGACTATACATATTTTACCGATGGATATTATGATCTGCAGGAGGTTGTGGGTAGTGAGGCTATTTTGGTCTATCCCAATGCTTTGGAAATAAACGGAAAGACTCAGTGGGATATTGAGTCCGACCTGATATTTTTTGATGACCTTTTTTCTGAGCTTGAAGCAAATCTGCGTTTTGACGAAAGAAAAGTATTTGCAACCGGTCACAGCAATGGCGCTGTTTTTACCAATACGCTTGGGTGCCGACGGGGTGATGTGCTCAGGGCTATCGGCCCGGTTTCCGGTATCTTTTTAGAAGACTATTCAGAGGAACCATGTGTAGGTCAGGTTGCTTCGATCACCATGCACGGAAACAATGATGTAACTATTCCCTTAAACTCAGCTTTGGGCGGTCGAGATTATTGGAGAGCCATAAACAGCTGCGGCGAACTTGTTTCTTATAATATCGGGGGGTGGCCTTCCTGTGAAGAATATGTTGACTGTGACCCTGATTTTACTGTTAAATTTTGCTCTTTCAACGGAGATCATGATTGGCCTGATTTTGGAGGAGAGACTGTTTGGAATTTTTTTGATAATCTTTCCCCTACAATACCCTCAAGTACCCCTGGGACCGGAGTACCTCCTCCCATGTCCGGTTTTGCCAGCTTCAAAATAGAATATCCTGTTGATTTTGTGGGTGTGCCTTATATGATTTCCCTGGGTTTGTATCCGTCTGGTACCCTGTCATTGTCCGGTGCCCCTGAAAGGATGTTAACATTGCAGGGTTTGTCTGTAGGGGAATATACACTTGGTGAAGTTAAAGAATATAATCATGTTTCTGTTAACCTGAACGGGTTGGAACATGGGGATTATGCGATGGTAGTACTTGTTTATGTTGAAGGAGGTGACTATCCTTTACCCTTCTCTGGGAAAGATTATATAGGGTTGCAGGAAATTACTGTGGATAGCTCCATAATTGATATTGAAACACCTTTTGAGCTGGAATTCATAATTTATTAATGAACAAGTTTAATTGAAAAAAATTTTAAAAGTTTAATAATTAAAAAAGGGGGAATTATTATGAAAACAATAAAAGTTTTTTTAGCATTGGCAGTACTGGCCTGTTTGTTTGTATCAGGCTGCGAAAATGATCCCGATAACGAAACCAAATATGCACTTGCAGGATTATTTGACGATCTAATTATCAATCATGCACAGACAATTACAACACATATTGAAGATACAGACATTGAGGTGAGAGCAACTAAAGTCGACCCCCTTGTTTTTGGTGGCTCTTATGCGGGAATTAATGCTGAAGAAAACTGGGTTCAGCCATACTTCACTTTTATGCCTGAAGATATGTCCGCATATATAGACTCGCCTTCGGAAATTAACGGCATCATTATGACAAAGATGAAATCAAAAGATATAATAGAGGACAAATTTGATATTATTCTTGACGGGGAACAGGGAACCTGCGCCGATGTCCAAGAGGTGATCTATGATTGGACCTTTGCTCTTCTCACTCCCAGGGAGAAAGAAAGATATCTTGCTGAAGGAAAGTCACTTACTTTTATACAAGATGATCGCCCCGGAGATAACCCTGTTTTTCAAAGTGCCGGATGGCTTCCTATTGACCCTGCTACAAAGATCACCTCTGATGGCGATAACTATTTTTATGAACCCTTAAGCCTTTATGTTTCAATTGATAACCCTATTTTTCAGGATGGAGGCGGCGATGAAAGATACATGGGAGTCCGCTACTGTAAACTCTTAAGTAACCAGGCAATACTGAGCTGGTTGCTGACAAAAAGTTTTGAAGATGATCCTGTACTGATAACAGAATCAACCGAAGAGTGTACGGATCCAAGACTCAGGACAGATAACTCAGCAGGCAGCTGTGTTTTCTACTTTAGTTTCTCAGACACTGTTTACTGTTCAGACTATATTGGCTACGATTTTACATCTGTATCTGCGGAGGAAAAGTGTGATGGAAGACCACCTCTCCTAGACGGAACTCCTCCGTCTTACAGTCCTTTACCCTGCAGTGAAAGAACTGAAGAGATCGAAGCTGCCGTAGGATTAAACTATGTAGGTCAGACTGGTTTTTGTGATATTCACTGCAAAGAAGGAAATGAATTTCTCTGGAATGTTTATCAGGAAGACCCCTTAACTTCATGTGTTGGCTATCCAGTATTTTACCCTTAAGATAGATTTAGATATGAACTGATTTGAGGGAAATAAACAGCCGGGTTATCTGAGCCCGGCTGTTTATTTAATGAGTCGTTAAATTTTGGATTTGAACTTGGGTACAAGTTGAAAGATATTATATTATCTAAAGAAAAAAAGTTACTTTTGGGAAGGGTCTTGTAGAAAGAATCTAACAAAAAATATTTAAGTTATTTAGTTTGAAACATGAAATGGGCTGACGAATACAATATCGGTATTGAAGAGATTGATTCTCAGCATAAAGAATTATTTAAAATCCTTATTCAGCTGAAACAGTCTTTCTCAAAAGATGAAGACGCATTAAAAGCGTTCAAGTTCTTAGTTGATTATACCGGGGATCATTTCTCAAAAGAAGAGGAGTTCATGCAGCAAATCAGTTATCCTGATTATGCTAATCATAAAAAAATTCATGGAGAGCTTATTAATCAGGTGGTTGGAATTCTTAAAGGAATCAGAAATGGGAACAAGTTTGAGCCTTCTTTCCTGGTACAGTTTTTAACAGACTGGGTACTGACCCATATTGGTGACGAGGACAAAAGGATCGGTGATTATTACAGAGAAAGCAGAGCCGATGGAAAATAGCATTAAATTAAAAGCCAGTTCTTATGCCAAGATATTGGAATCTCTAAATGATGGGTTGTATTTTGTTGATCGAAACAGGATCATCACTTTCTGGAACAAAGCAGCCGAAAAAATATCCGGATTTAAAGCGGAAGAGGTGTTGGGCCGATCCTGTTCTGATAATATCCTTACTCATGTTGACAGTGAAGGAACCAGTCTTTGTAAGGGAAGTTGCCCCCTTGCTGCTTCGATGGAGGACAAGATCTCACGCGAGGCTAAAGTATATCTGCACCATAAAGATAGTCACCGTATTCCGGTCTCTGTCCGCACCAGTGTATTAACAGATGATGATGAAAATGTCATTGGGGGAATTGAGCTTTTTACAGACATTAGTAATCAGGAAGCCAATGAGTTAAGGGTGAAAGAACTTGAAAACCTGGCGCTTCTTGATTCCCTTACCCAGTTGGCAAACAGGAACTATATTAACAGAGATATTCAAATCAGATTTGAAGTAAATAAACGGTTAAAGATACCGTTTGGTATATTATTTATAGATATTGACAATTATAAAATATTTAATGATACGTATGGCCATGATGTTGGAGATCGGGTACTTAAGCTTGTTGCCAAGACTCTTGTCGCAAACGGCAGGCCATTTGACCTCTTTGGGCGCTGGGGAGGGGAAGAGTTTGTAGGTGTCATTCGCAATGTAAATAAAAATGATCTTGAGATTCTTGGGAACAGGCTTAGAATTCTTGTTGGGAAATCATACATTGTTCGTGATAATGAAAATATTAATGTTACGATTTCTGTCGGGGCAACTCTGGTTAAAGATGGTGACACTTTGGACAGCCTCATGAAAAGAGCGGATACGCTTATGTATCATAGTAAAAAAGCAGGAAAAAACCGACTTACAATGGGATGAAAGCATTAAGGATATCCGTTATCCTCGTCGTAAAAATTAAATCCAGTGATTCTGGTTTCTGAATTATATCCTTCCATACTTTGCTGAAGTTTAAACAAGGACGGAAACCCCCGATGTCGTGCCCGGTATGTTTAAGAGAGATTATGGCTTTTCAAGGGCTTTTTGAAATTTCCTTAACTGTTTCCTGTAATATCTTAAGTTTGCAGGCTTTTTTTCAATTGCTTTTTTTATTGTAGAAACAGCTTCTCTGTACATTCCATTAACATAATAACTCTCAGCCAGAGTATCCAGAATATGCAATTTTGGCGCCAGCACTACTGCGGTCTCTGCAAAAATCAGTGCGTCTTTTAGTTTTCTTTTTTCCATATTTTCTATTGTGGCGAACAGCCAGGCAAGACTGTTAAGTGCTTCATAATGTGTTGGGTCAAGCTGAATGACCATAAGAAGATGTTTTTCAGCCTGCTGATATTCTTTTTTCTCATAAAAGGTATTTCCAAGTGCAAAGTGAAGAGCCGGATCCATCGGGTTTTTTTCTAGCTCTTTTTCGATTATCTTTTGATAAAGGTTAAGCTCTGAAGTCTTGAGAACAGTTTTATCCAGGACAAAGAAAAGGGATGAAAAAAAAATAAGACAAATAAAGAATCCTGTTTTAATGCGGGTAACCCGTTTGTTATGTTGATTTACCAGACCGGGGTTTTGCTGACAATCTTCAAGAAACTCTGTGCGCTGGACAATGCTAAAGTGATGCCAGCTTGGAGCTGTCCGGCTGTATGATCCTGCCGCGGCTATTTTGTTAAGCGCACCGATGAGCCCAGCTGCATTTCCTTTTAACTCAAGAGCAAAAGTATCTGCCTGTCTTTCAAAGTTGCGTGAAACAAATCCGAAAATATATCTAAAGTAAAAAAGTATAAAAAGAAGAATAAATGTAATGGAAATTATCGACAACAGGGTGTTATCGGTCTGGTTGTTTGAGAAAAGAATATGAAATAAAAAATCTCTGGAGAGGACAAATGCATAAATAATTTTTAGTAAACCGTATGAAAAAAGAGTATAACCGAGGATAAAAAAAAGATAGAAAAACATGTGCCTGTTCTTTATGTGCCCAATTTCATGGGCAAGCACAGACTCAAGTTCGTCCGGGTCGAGTATCTTTAAAAGCACTGGGCCCACAAGTAAATATCTGAATTGTTTTATAAGTCCCACGATTCCTGCTGTTATCATGGTGCCGTCAAACATGTCCCATAACACCATGTCTGAAAAACGAACCCCTGCTTTCCCGGAAAAGTCTTCTAGTTTTTTTCTCTCACTATTTTTGGGAATAGCGGGACATTTCCAGACCCGGATCAGAATATATGGAAAAAAAACAGCTATGACTGCAAATAGAGTAACGAATAAAATCAACGAAAGAATATAATTTGATTCAAGGTACAGTATTGTTTCTTCAGGCAGAAGAGACAGGAGATCTGTTACAAGTGAAAGAATAATCCATGGAATGATAATTGAAAAGTTGAGCCTTATGTTTGATTCAATATAATTTTGAAAATTGGAGTTCGTTCCTGTTAGATATTTATGCAGAGGAAATGAGCAATACCATATAATGAGAAAAAAAAGAAACAGCGGAAAAATTGCACCTGCAAGGCAAAGTGCAAGGCTGCTTGTTTTTAAAAAAATAAAACTTAGCAGGTGGCCTTTTAAATTAAAAATACAAACAATTATACTGTAAAAAAAAAGGGCTATAACTGTATACCGGGTAACAAGACTTGCATGTGAATATTTTGTAAAAGACAAATAATAACGGTCAAAGGTTTTGCCTGCTTTCGGTATCCTGAAAGATCTTCTGCATAGAATAAAAAAGAATAAATAGAAAAAAATGATTGCCAAAATTAGATTTAAGACAGGCTCCGGACCTTCTTTTGGAACTTCAAAAAAAGAAAATAAAGAAAGCGCTGAAATAAATATGAATATGTTTGTGTACATGGTCTTATTTAAATCATTTTATGTATTTTAAACAGTTCTGGACAATTGTTTACTTTAGGCAGTGCTTCTCCATAAGGTTTCAAGGAGTCACACATTTAAGGGTTCAGGTTAATATCTCTAATATAATAAGAGGAGCAGTTATTCTTCTGCCCCTCTTAATTATGATTATAAAATAATCTTAATGATTTTTATTCCTTAAACCCGGACAACAACCTGGAAATCACTGATTTATCCAGACCAACAATGGCTTCCAGTTCTCCCTGATCCAGCCATACACCATCACATTCGGTACATTTATCGATCTTTATTCCTTTATAATCGATTTCAACCAACTGCATTCCACATTTTGGACAGCGCATGTAATGAAGCTCTTTGAGACTGTTTCTTTCGTCTTCGAGCATTTTTTTCTTCAGGTCTTCTTCAACTTTTTTTGCTCTTTCAAATTCAAGGCGGATAAAATATTCTTCTTCATTTTCATTTTTTTGTGGCATTTTCAAGTTCCTTTTTTGTTGGGATAACTGTTAATATTACCATACGAGTATGATTATTAAATTTTATATAATATTTACAAATATATAAATATTGTTTTTACGTCAACTTATTTATAGTTTCTGTATACATATTCGTTTCAGAATTCCTGCCCCATTTCCTTTTATCTTGCCAACTGTCTGTTTTTTGTGATAAAAATTATGTTTCAGAAGAATTATATTAAAGCAGTTATTTATCGATAAAAAGTATTTAAAGGACGGTAACAAATATGAGTAACACATATGACCCCCACGGAATTGAGGAAAAATGGCAGAAATACTGGGAAGAAAATAAATCTTTTAAAGCAGAAGAAGACCCTTCAAAAGAGAAATACTATCTCCTTGAAATGTTCCCTTATCCTTCCGGCCGTATCCATATGGGCCATGTCAGAAATTACACTATCGGAGATGTGGTTGCCCGTTTTAAAAGCATGCAGGGCTTAAATGTGATGCATCCCATGGGATGGGACTCTTTCGGCATGCCGGCCGAAAATGCAGCAATCGAAAGCAATACGCATCCTGCAAAATGGACTTACAGCAATATTGATATGATGAAGAGCCAGCTCAAAAGGCTGGGGTTCAGCTATGATTGGGACAGGGAGTTTGCCACTTCAGATGTGAATTATTATAAATGGGAACAACAGCTTTTTCTCAAGATGTTTGAGATGGGGCTGGCATACCGCAAAAAGTCATATGTAAACTGGTGCGAAACCTGCCAGACAGTGCTTGCCAATGAACAGGTTGAAAACGGTCTCTGCTGGCGGTGCAAGGAGGAGGTGACCCAAAAAGAGCTTAACCAGTGGTCTTTTAGAATTACAAAATATGCCGATGAACTGCTTGAGTCTCTTGACAGTCTCACCGGCTGGCCTGAACGTGTCATTGCCATGCAGAGAAACTGGATAGGCAAAAGCTATGGTACAGAGATCGATTTTAAGATCAATGGCAAGGATGAAACCATCCGGGTTTTTACCACACGGCCGGATACGCTTTACGGTGCAACATTCATGAGTCTGGCTCCTGAAAATCCTTTTGCTGTAAGCCTGTCAAAAGGGACAAAACAGGAAAAAGAAGTGAAAGCGTTTATTGACAGGGTTTTAAAAGAAGATAAAACCGTGCGGTCATCTGAGGACCTTGAAAAGGAAGGTGTTTTTACCGGAGCATATTGTGTTAATCCTGTTACCGGATACCGGATGCCTGTTTATGTGGCAAACTTTGTGCTTATGGAGTACGGCACCGGTGCGGTTATGGCTGTACCTGCCCATGACCAGCGTGATTTTGAGTTTGCAGAAAAATACGGTCTAGAGGTCAAGGTGGTTATCCAACCGGAAGGAGAGACGCTTGACGCTTCTAAAATGACAGAGGCATATGTTGAAGAAGGGCTGCTTGTTAATTCAGATATTTTTAACGGGCAAAAAAATACGCATGTTAAAAAAGGAATAACCGAGTATCTCACAGAAAAAAACCTGGGTGAACAAGCTGTTAATTTTCGTCTTAAGGATTGGGGCATTTCAAGACAGCGCTACTGGGGAGATCCCATTCCTTTTATTTATTGTGATTCCTGCGGTATGGTTCCGGTTCCTGAAAAAGATCTGCCTGTCTTACTTCCTGAAAATATTTCTCTTGAAGTGCTGGGCCGGTCGCCTTTGGCTGAATGTGATGACTTTGTTAATACGGTCTGTCCTAAATGTGAAAAACCTGCAAAAAGGGAGACAGATACCATGGATACTTTTGTTGAGTCTTCTTGGTATTTCGCGCGCTATGCCTGCCCGGATACTGACAACGCTCCCCTTGACAAGGATAAGGTTAAGTACTGGATGCCGGTAGACCAGTATATCGGCGGAATAGAGCATGCCGTGCTTCATCTTTTGTATGCCCGTTTTTTCACCAAGGTATTAAGGGATATGGGGCTGGTGAGCGTGGATGAACCCTTTAAAAATCTCCTGACTCAGGGAATGGTCTGCATGGAAACATATAAATGTGAATCATGCGGCTGGAAATATCCTGAAGAGGTTGACAAGGGTAAGTGCCTGCAATGCGGTAAAGATGTTCAGCTGGGAAGAATTGAGAAAATGTCAAAATCGATAAAGAATGTGGTTGATCCTGAGAAGCTGATTAAAAAATATGGTGCAGATACCGCAAGGATGTTCTGTCTCTTTGCTGCACCTCCTGAAAAAGATTTGGAATGGAGCGACCAGGGTGTTGAAGGATCATTCCGGTTTATCCAAAGAGTCTGGCGTATTATAACAGACAATCTCGATGTGGTTAAAAAAGCAGCTGATGCAGACTGGTCGGGATTAAATGACAGGGAGGTTGCTGATTTGAGAAGAAAAACCCATCAGACCATACAGAAGGTGGGTGAAGATATCGAGAAAAGATTCCATTTTAATACGGCAATCAGTGCGGTTATGGAGCTGGTAAACCAGCTCTACCAGTTTGATATGAGAAAAAATGAAGACAACTTTCGTGCCGCTGCTTTTAAAGAGGCTGTTCAGGCCGTGATTCTGCTTCTTTCACCCATGGTTCCCCATATGTGTGAGGAACTATGGCAGATACTCGGAAATAAAGAAAGTATTGCAAAAGCATCATGGCCGGAATTTGATCCGGATGCCGTAACAACTGACGAGGTTGAACTCGTTGTTCAGGTAAATGGTAAGCTGCGGGGTAGAATAAATACAGGGGTAAAAACATCTAAAGATGAGATAGAAAAGTCAGCTCTTGACTGTGAGCAGGTGAAGCCCTGGATTGAAGGAAAAGAGATAAAAAAAGTAATTGTGGTTCCGGGAAAACTTGTAAGTATTGTTGTAAAATAATAACAGGAGTTAAGTGTTATGAAAAAAATCAGTTTTTTAACAGTTCTGACCATTGTTTTTTCTTTATTGCTGTCCGGCTGCGGTTATCGACTTGCAAACACTGTAAATCCCATGCTGGACAATTATACTTCGATCGCGATTCCATACTTTGGAAACAAGACTTTTGAAGCAGAGGCTGTGAGCATATTTACCCATGCTGTTGTTAACGAATTTATTGAAAATAAACAGCTTAAGGTTGAGACTATTGATAAAGCAGATCTTGTGCTCTATGGGACAGTACAAGAACTTGATGAACAAACTATTGGTTACAACATTGATGACAAGGCTCTTGAATACAGAATCTGGGCAACGCTTGAACTTTCGCTTGAAGAAAAATCTACTGGAAAAGTTCTGTGGAAAAGAAATAAATTGACTCACGATGAAGAGTATTTTAGCGGTAGAGGAAATATACAGGTCGCTGAAGCAGACAAAAGAAAATCTCTTGTGATTCTGGCTGAAGACCTGGCCGAAAGAATTCATGACAGTATTGTCCAGGGGTTTTAGATGGTTCCTTCAGATCTTAAAAAATCCTTTTCAAAAGGTGCTTTTGCGCCTGTTTACTATTTTTATGGAGCTAATACGCTTTTCATAGATAAAGCAGTTAAAGATATTAAAGCTGCTTTTTTCTCTAATCAGGACCCGGGGATGAGTCTTGAATCTTTTGATGGACAGTCAAACAGTCCGTCGGAGATAATTAATTCTGCACGCACCCTTCCTTTTGGCGCTAACAAAAAACTTGTTATTGTTAAGAGCACTCACTCATTTAAAACCGGTCAAACTGAAAAGTTCGGTTCATACTTTTCAAGTCCATCAAAATATACCTGTCTTGTTTTTGTTGCAGAAAAAATGCTTTTTAAGGGAAAGCTTTTAACCGCCCTGAAAAAAACAGGTCAGGTGGTATCTTTTGAAAAGCCAAAAAAAGAAGGGGATATAAAGAGATTTATTTCTGAGTCTTTCAGGCAGCATGGGAAAAAAATTTCTTCTGACGCGCTTAATTTCATGGCAGATAATACCGGGAATGATCTGGGTATTATTGATAATGAGGTAAAAAAGGCAGTTCTTTTTTGCGGAGATAAAAATATTGTTGAGGTAACTGATCTGGAGGAGGTTCTGACCACGGGAAACCGTGATACCATTTTTGACCTTGTTGAAGCTGTCGGAAAAGGCGATATCCAGAAATCACTTCTTCTGTTAGGGACGCTTATTGATAACAACAACCATCCTCTCGCAATATTAAAGATGATTTCGCGACAGTTTAGGTTAATCAGTATTGCCAGGGAAGGAATTAATACAGGTCTTTCACGAAGTGAAGTGGGTAAAAAGCTAGGACTGAATTATGATTTTATAATTAAAAAGATTCTTGAGCAGGCCAGAGGTTGGAGTGCACACGGTCTGGCCCAGGTTCTGGAAGAAATATTTGAAACAGATTACAGATTAAAATCCAGCAGGATTGACGGCAAAGTTCTCATGGAAGAACTCGTCTTCAGGCTTGTAACGTTTCGGGATCAGGCCTATGCCTGAGCTGAAATATTTGCTCTTTTGGTGAGTCTTGATATCTTTCTTGCTGCTGTGTTCTTTTTTAGAATTCCTTTTGACTCTGTTTTTGCAATTATTGAAGTGGCCTGTTTCAGCTTTTCAGGAATTGCTGCAGTTTCTTTGCTTTCAATAGCCTGAAGCAGTGACTTTACAGCAGTTTTCATTCTGGTCTTAACCGCTTTATTTTTTGCTTTTCTTATAATGCTTTGACGATGTCTTTTAATTGCTGATTTGTGTGTTGCCAAATTTTCTTCTCCTTTAGTATTTCATTTTATCTTGCTCAATCACAATTGATTAAGATAACATTTTATATAGTTTTGTCAAGAATTTATTCATTATGGCTGATGTCTTCGTAAAAAGTCCAACTTCAGCGTTGCGCTGTATTCTTAGTCATTGCAACGTACAGTAAGTACGCTGCATTCCTTCAAATTTGCGCGTCTTGAATTTGAAGCTTTTCACTTTGACATCCTTTTTAGATTTTCATGGGTTTATTATGGTTATTCATACAGTTTTCAATACATCTTTTGGATGGTGCGGCCTGATTAAAGGAAAAAAAGGTCTTAAAAGAATCTTTTTACCTGAAAGAAACAAACAAGAGGTTATTTCAAAAATTAAAACTTTTTGCCCTTTATCACTTTTTTCTAAGGATGGATTTGAAAGAGAAATCAAGGATATTAGTGCTTATTTCAGAGGAGAGAATAAAAAATTCTCATTTATTCTTGATTTTTCAGGTTCAACAAATTTTCAAAGAATGATATGGTCCGAAACAGCAAAAATACCTTATGCGCAAAACAGAACCTACCTGTTTATTGCGGAAAAAATCAAAAAGAAAAATTCAGCAAGAGCTGTTGGGAATGCCCTGGGAAAGAACCCCTTTCCTGTGGTTATCCCCTGTCATCGTGTTTTAAGGACAGATGGTAAAATGGGAGGGTTTACAGCAGCTGGAGGTATTATGTTAAAAAAAAAGCTTTTGGGACTGGAATCCAAAAACATTTAGGCCGTTTCATTACTGTCCAAAATAAGCTAAAATGCAATTTTTGAACAGTAGTTATAAGCATTATAATTTATAGATCTCAACTAAAGCAGAAGGTTATCTGTGACCATTTTTAAAAAAATAACATATAAGTTTTGGTCACGATAGTTAAACCTAAATCCACATTCTTTTAAGTATAAATAGGAAATTAATGGGGGTATTCTTTGTAACTTAACAAGTCTTCTTTTAGCAAAAAACCCATAATTTTTAATTCACATTAGCTTTAATACCTTTTTTTATTTTTTTAATAGTTCTTTTTACGGTTACGCAAAAAACATAACAAACACCGACAAACCCTTTGGGAGCAGGAACCTTCAGACAAAGGTACCTAGCTCTCATCCGTTCAAACGCAAACCGGTCAAGGTACAGAATTGCTCTAAAAATAAAGCCCGGCTTATCCGCGAAGTCCGTAAAAAAAGAACTCGCATAATCAACAACATAAACATCCCAGTCCGAAGTCAGAAGTACATTAGAACGATGCAGATCTCCATTTGCAACGCCTTTTATATGCATTGCCGATATTATTTTCTCCAGCTGCACAAAAACAGATTCCGGAACCTTGCCCCGCTTAAAACTGCTTAAAGACTGTCCCTTTATATACTCCAGCTTCAGAACTTCCCTGTCGTCAAGACCAAAACACCGGGGGACACCGGGTATTCCTTCCAGCCGGGAATAGGCTTTGGCTTCACGGTACAGCGAATAACGCCCATAAGTCAACCGTATAAGAGTATGGTTCTTTCTAAAATCCTTAAAAACTATTTTCGAATCTTTACGGGTAACCAAATAAACTTCCGCCTTGGTTATCTTCCTAACTTTATGCAGCAGTGTGATATCGCTTACTTCATCTTTATAATGGTCTGTATTTCTTTTTATTGTATCCAATGTTATAATTTTCTATAGTTTTTTAATTATCAGCCTTCCAACAGGCTTCTTTAGAAGGGAGTTACCTTCATCGGAAAATGATTGCGACAGCTATTAATACCACAATTAATATAAAATTTTGCTCACGATTCTCATGCCAGAAAAGAGAGACGCTCCATTTTCTATTGTCTGACCGGGCATAAGGTTTTAACCTTGGAATTAAACTCCCGCAGTAAGAAGCATACTGCCTGTATTCCTCCCCAAAGCGCGTCTCAAGTCTTGCCATTTCCTTTTTATATTTGCGCAGCATATAAGTGTAGGCAAAAACAGAAAAAGCCCATACCCCGTTGCCATAACACAGAACCCGATCAACAAAAATAACCTGCCCAGACACAGGAGATCTCTGAGATAAACATATGGCCCGGAGGTAGTCACTTCGTAATTTCTCCTTAAATGACCTGTCGCCCACACACGGATTAATTCACCCTCGAGAACAATAATCCCTCCGGCGATTATTGACCAAAGTTTTGGCTGCGCAATAATTACCAGCAGTACAATTGCCGCTAAGCATTAGATTTTTCTTTATATACCTTTTTTTCACAAAATAGTTCCACTTTCTTTTCCTTTTTCAGATGCCGCAATTTTCCGTTAATCACTTCAATTCCAAAACTATAACCCTCAATAAGTTACAATAAAAATAGATCTTTGGGTTGTTGTTTCCTATATATTTTATCTTTATTCATATTCCTTCGGAACCGCACAGATCATCACAAACGGTTCCTCTTCTGATACATTTTTATAACAGTGTTTTTCATCCGGAAGAACAAAGGCAAAGTCTCCTTTTTTAAGCGGCTTTTCCTCTCCGCTTTCAGTAACCAACACACCAAAACCCGCCATAACATAATTTAAATGTTCAAAGGGATGGGTATGATAAGGAGTATGCCCTTCGGGTTCCACTGTAAATACACGAAAACAGAACATTGGGGAACCATCTTCCCCTGAGATCGGTACCTGCTTAAAAAGGTTTTTTGCGCCTTCCATCTCCACCTCTACTTTTTCCAGATCATCAATCGATATAACTTTCATAGCGTCTCCCTGTTCATTTTCACGACATGATCAATTATTTATTTTAAAGATTTTTCTATCTTCTTCATCAACCCTGTATTTAAACATCTTTCCCTGATAATTTTTAATCAGCAGATCATCCCCTTCAATACCACACACAGCTTCCGGCAACAATGGAACCTTGCCGCCTCCACCGGGAAGATCAATCACATAATGGGGAACACACATCCCTGATATATTTCCGCGCATGGACGATACAATATCAAGGCCGGTCTTTATGGTGGTTCTGAAATGAGATGCACCGCGGGTCATATCACCATGGTGAAGATAGTAGGGCCGTATCCTTGTTTGAAGAAGTTTTTTCATCAGTTTTTTCATGATATCCGGGGTATCATTTATCCCTTTTAAAAGTACAGTCTGACACCCAAGTGAAATACCGGCATTACTTAAAAACCCGCACGCAGACCGAACCTCATCTGTAATTTCATCCGAATGATTAATGTGAGTATTGATATATAAAGGCTGAAAACGGGAAAGCATCTTCGCCAGGTTTTCTGTTACCCTCTGCGGAAATAAAATCGGAACACGGGTACCAATACGGATGGTTTCCACATGGGAAACGGCCCGAAGACGACTTAAAATATCTGCCAGCGAATCATCTTCCAGCATAAACGGATCCCCGCCGGAAACAAGAACATCTGTTATCTGTTCATTGCGCTGAATATATTCAATCCCCACATTAATGGTTTCGGCATCAACCTTAAAATCTTTTCCGATCTTTCTCTTCCGGGTGCAGAACCTGCAGTACATGGCACACTGATTTGATACTAAAAACAGGACTCGGTCAGGATAACGATGGGTAATGTTAACCACTGGTGAGAATTTTTCTTCGGCCAGGGGATCGATAATACCATCGTTTACATCAATCTCATCAATATGGGGAACCGCCTGCTTCCAGAAGGGGTTGTCTGGATTTCTGAGCTGCTGCGCGATATAGGGATTTATCAGCATGGGATATTTTTTAATCACCCTACCGACCGCATCCAAATCAATATCCATAGACGGATAATATTCAGCAAGCTGTTTTGCCGTTGTTATGCTGTTTTTAAACATGTCTTTCAAGTTAGAGGGACACATAATATAAAAAATAATCAATTGAAATAGGTATCTTCTTATATTATATAATAGTATGCACGATTACAAGAAAGATTAGCAATCCTTTCGGTCACCAGACAGGCATAAGGGATGGTCCTTTTTTGACCGTAGCTGCCTCGTGCATAGTCAAATCAAGCTGGACGCGGTTTAACTTAAACCCTGGAGCCCTTGCCCCCTTTTAAAGGACACACGGCTGTAAGCTGTAAAACTCGATTAATCAGAACAATGATTTAATCACAAAATTATAAGGAGCAACCATTATGCCGAAAATATCACAAGTACCCGTACCTAAACCTTTTGTAAACGTGTTTAAACAATCGGGTATCAAGATCAAAAACTTTAAAACCCCGCTGGGGTTTGAACGTGAACTGAAAAAAATCACCAATAGAAATCATGTGCTTCACTTAAGCACCTGTAAAGGCGGTACTGCCCGCTCAACTCCTCTGGAATACAAATTAGACGGCCTTACTTTTTTCGTTCTTTCCGAAGGAGGTGGAAAATTTGAAAACCTGAAACACAGCAAAAAAGTCTCCTTTTCAATCGCAGAGCCCTATGATTCTGAAGAGGGCTACTGGACCTACAAAGGCATGCAAGCCTGGTGTACAGCTAAAGTCTACAGCCGCAGCAAAAACCCGCAACAATTCGCCGAAGCCGTAAAAAAAATGGGCCTTAAAAAATCTCTGCAAAAGCTGGGACTAAAGGAACTGCCCCCGCACATTAATTATAGAATAATCGAACTTGACCCGGACAAAATAAAATACGGGAACCCCACAGAAGGTATTTTCAGGGTTACCTGGAATAAAAAGGGATAGTTTCAGAAAGGTTAACTAAATCCGAAGCAAAATTGTTATGGCTAATAGCTATTCGCTATTAGCCATAAACTGTTTTTTATGGTCTTACTTCATATACAATATTTATAGGAGACTCTGCGACCCGGCAAAAACGGGTAAAGCCGCCGGACATCACCACTTCCTTCAAACAGGCCTCACCGGCCTGTCCGCCAAGGGCATGTCCACCATCCTGAGCCAGTGCACCCGAGACACATAAAATAACTGAAGCACAGTAATACAACCTGCCCACAGGATTAAAATTCTGTTCAACTTTATCTCCGGCAAAAGGTTCCACGACCATCCAGGTGCCATCCGGCTTTAATGATTTAAAAATAGTATCTGCCGCACCAGCCGGATTGCCCATATCATGCACACAGTCAAACGAAGTCACCAGATCATATCCGGCAGCAGGAAGATCATGAGCTGAAACTGCCTCAAAGGTCACCCGGCCTGAAACACCCGCAGCTAAAGCCCGCTCTTTGGCAACTTTAATCGAGGGTTCATGATAATCAAAACCTATAAAACGCGACTTCGGGAAAGCCTGTGCCATAAGTATCGTGGAAAAACCATAACCGCAGCCCACATCAGCCACCAAAGCGCCTGCTTCAAGCTTCTGCTGAACACCCTCCAGAGCGGGAATCCAGTTCTGGACAAGATTTGTCTTATAAAGCGGCTTATAAAAACGCTCGGTTCCGTGAAAAAGTTCCGCATCATGTTCATGCCAGCCCACACCCTCTCCGGTACGAAACGCATCAGTGATCCGGGCCTCTGATCTTATCGCTGCCGTTGCCGCCTGAAAAGCACCGGGCATATATGCAGGGCTTTCTTCGTCTGCCAGCACAATGGCCTGTTCTTCTGTAAGATAATATTTCTCTTCTTCCGGATCGTAGGAAACATAACCGCCTGAAGCCATCGCAGGAAGCCATTCCTGAACATAACGCTTCGCCGTCTTTGTCCCATCTGCAAGTTCTTCTGCATTCATCTTTCCGGATGCCAGCTGTTTAAAAAGACCCAGCTTTTCTCCAATTAAAACCAGCGGCGCATGAAACGTCGCGCCGATATCTGTTATTACTTTACCGATCATCTCATTAAGTTTTGTTTCATCAACAGCCATAAAAATTCCTCTATTCTATCCCTTATTTTGCGGTTAAAAAATGTATCTTTTCCATACAGACATTCATATGATCCAGAATGTCTTTTATCATCACCGGATATATATCAGCAACAGCTTTGTTTCCCTTTATCGCTGCTGCAATGGCCTTTCCCGCCTTATAGCCGGAATCAATGGCTGCACTGATGCCCTCACCATTTAGATAAATGATCCCTGCTGCTTCTCCGGTTAGTAAAACATTCCCTTTGCCCAGGTTCGGCGGAGCAAGTTTCATCACACAGCCTTCAACCCGTTCCTGTTCTCCAAAGACAACTTTAAACTCATCAATTAGAAATTTTTTAAATATGTCCATACTTTCATTTAAATTTCGGCCCTTAAACCCGCCCACACAAAGAGTTAAAAAATCTCCTTTGCGGTGAACACAGCATAACATGTCTCCCACCTCTTTTTTAAAAAATACATTCCAGCTTCCATCCTTTAACTCTCCCATATTTTCAAACCTAAAATAGGCCTGAAAAATAATCACTTCAGGTTCTGCTTTTGTCCACTCCGGATCAAGAATCTTCCGAGCTTGAGAACTTCCACCGTCAGCACCAACAAGATATGAACACGTTAACTGTTCCAACTGATTTTCTTTATCAAACTTATCGACCTGGCTCTTTTCTTTATGAAAAACCTTAACGGTTATTTTTTCCCCTTCAACTGAAAAATTCTTAAGCTGACAATTCTCAATAACCTTTGCATCGGATTGTCTTAACAGCCAGCGGTCAAATTTATTCCGCCAGATATTTTTATATTCCTTTATAAACTCAACGCCATCTTTAGGCAGTTCCCAAACATAACCAAAAAATCCTCTTTCCTTATTCCATTCCTGTATGTCAGAAGCATTAATCGTCTTCGGCTCACAATAAACATCCTCCGGAGGCATTGTACCAAAGTATTTTTCCAGCAGAACCTGGGTCTGACCAAACAGAATACCGGAACAGATCTTGTGACGGGGCATCTTATCTTTTTCAATCACCAGAGCTTCTATTCCCTCTTCTTTCAGTGCTTTTGCACAGGCCGCGCCTGAGGGACCGCCGCCTGCTATAATCACCGGGTATTCTTTCATTTTCTTTCCTTTCCAGATTTTTATTTAAAATGTTTCTTAAGTACTTTTTTAAAATAAACATAAGGCGCAGAATCACACACAATAAAGCAAATCTCCGTAAAAAGGCCAGTATGACCTTCTATATATGTTTTTGCCTGCTCAACAATTATTTCCGTTGTAATCTTTGGATCCAGCCCCGGAAACGATGCACCGATCGCAGGAAAAGCAAGTTTTTTAAGACCCCGTTTTTCTGCTTTTTCAAAAACAGTTTTTACACTGATACGCAGACTATCCGGTGAAGCATTTTTGTTATCATCCAGCATGACACAGTGAAAAATCTGTTTGGAAGAAATATCACCCGCTCCGGTCATCACCGCATCTCCCGGCAGCCCGGGGGCTAAACTCACGGCCTCATCCTCAACAGCTTGTCCGGCTATACTCTTTATTTTTGAAGTAATCCCTGAATCCATCAAAAGAGAAGGCGTCGTTGGAAGTGCTATCGCATCAAATTCGAGTTCTTCTATTTTCCCAAAAACCGCTTCAAATTGTGTTCCCTTATATTCATATTTCATACTCTACACCTGATTAAACCGTTTAAACTGTTACAACCGTTCCCGCACTGGCAAAAAAGAATTTTTCTCCAAAAGCCTGCTTCAATCTGGCCGCAGCAGAAAGCCCGGTACAATGCGAAACCCCTATTTGGTCTATATTAAAATCCTGAAGCGCCTCTATGGTCCGTTCCACCTGTGACGGATCCAGAAACCCCATATGCGTACCGCCGATAACCGTATGGATTTTTTCACTGGGAAAGTTTTCACGAATATGATTCAGCGTATTGATCATGCCGGAGTGAGCACAACCCAGCACAACGGCAAGGCCCCGGTCGGTCTTTATGACCAGAGACTGGTCATCCTTGAACAGATCCTGCACCGTTTCATTTCCTTTTCTTACGGCAAGCCTTTTATCCTCCTTTTCAAACTGCGTTTTCCTTGGAACTTCACCGGTCAGAAAAATATCCTTTTCAACCTCTGAAAAATCCGTATTAAAATGAAAATCCGCACCCAGCGCACAAAGATCATCTTTTTTAAAAGGAATCCCCACAGACCTGGAATTATTTTTTCCATTTTCCTTTATGACGGCAAAACGCTCGATAAAAATATCCGGATGGGCATAAACATTTATGCTGCCGCATTCCTTGAGAACTGCTTCAAGACCGCCGGTATGGTCAAAATGACCGTGACTTAAAAATATTTTTGATACCTTCTTCAGGTCTTTCTTCAAGACCTTTGCATTTTGCATAAGGGTAAAGCCCTGCCCGGTATCAAAAAGAAAAGTGCTGTCGGATGTCTCTATCAAAACCGATAACCCGTGCTCACCCAGAAGACCCGGGAAAGGAATAACGCTGTTTTCACAAAGCATGGTAAGTGTATACATAACTAATCGTTTCAAATCCTTTCTTTTTTTACAATTAACTGACGTCGGCTCATAAAGTCCTGATCTGCAGGTGAGGTTTATAAATACCCCCCCCCGGCACTTAATCTTTTTTACTATCGCAGGAATATGACAGCGCGTCAAATTTGCAGGAATCAAGACATTCACCGCAGGAAAAACAGTCCGCTGATAATAGTTTTTCCGCATAAATCCCTTCCATGGCAAGCCCGGGACAAGCCTTGACACAGGCTTTACAATCCGTACATTTTCCCCGATCTATCCGAACCTTGAAAACACTCATTTTTTCAAACAGCCACGAAAAAAGACCGAAAGGACAAACAAGATAACAGTGCGGGCGATAAAAAAGATAAGCCGATATAAATATTATGCCGATATAAACCGGGATAGAAACAAGGCTGAAATTAAATTCAAAAAGATTAAAGGGATTGATCACATGATAGATCACCCGGCCCTGTTCCCTTAAGCCGAACAGGTTAGACAAAAGAGCGATAATACATCCCAGAAAAACCATAATCCGAACACTGTTTGAAAGCCAAAACGGAATTTTATATTTTGTTTTAAATTTACCGAGACCGGGTATTTTATAAATAAGCTCTTGAAGCGCACCAAACGGACAGATCCATCCGCAAACAACCTTGGTTCCGATCATGCTCAACAGCAAAAAACAAACGAAAACCAGGCCCCATGCCGCAATATTGGGTTCTATTCCGGCAATTCCCTTTATAAACTTAACCATACCGGTCATGGGGTTATAGGACTTGCCAAGCAAAAAACCGAAGCAGGCAATTGAAATTAACAGCAGCACCATTTTTACAACAGAATTCATTCTGTTCTTACAAAGCAGAAAAATAATTACAGCAGCAAACAGAGCAAAAATTGTCTGAACCAGTACTCTCTTTTCCGCTTCAAACCGGCCCTTAACATGAGAAAGAACATGAAGGGCCCTGTCCTGATCAATACCGAGCTCAAAAAGCGTTGCGCTTCCCCGGACATCAGACATTTCCAGTTCATGTTTTATCTTACCCGGTTTAGCATCATTCAGCCGGGCAAATTCCTTCAGAGTATATTCCGGCTCAAAATAAAAATCCTGTTTTGAAGCCATAGACAACAGGACGATCTCTGCAATCATAAAAAGCACTACAATAAAAATAATTTTTATATTCTTTAACATCTCATTACTCCCGGAAAATAAGAGATTTACTAAAATATACCGCACAGATATAATCCGTGCCTTAAAAAGAACCGATCTGACAGGAATTTATCTTTATCTTAAGTTTTTCACAGGCATTCGCGAAATCAAGTTTCTTCATTTTAAATTTTTCAGCAATGTCCCAAGCCGCCCTGCACGGGAGCCGTCCATTAACCAGTAAAGCCTTAATTTCATTTTCGAGCTCAGAATTGACTTCCTCTGCGGGTTTTACAATTCTTTTCTTTTCTCCATAACCAAACAGGCCGAGCTGGCATTTCCCAATACGGACCTCTAAAAGGTCAAGGGTCATGCCCACTTCCGAAGGCTTTACCTTAAGCGCCGTGGCAATAGCATGGGCTGCTCCGCAGGACAGGCTGCCATCAGACAATTTTTCACGAACCTTTTCTGCAATTTTTTCATTAAGTTTTGCACCGGCATGCTTTGTCGAATAGTGCCCGGCATCTTCATGTGTCATGGCTTTCTCCTCTAACCGTATTTTTGTCTTTACCTGATCCATTCATACTTGGGCATTGAAAAATCAGGATGATACTCCCTCAAGATAACTTTATCAGGTGTTATTTTAATCATATTCATGCTTTTTAACAACTTTTCTTCCATCTTTTTCTTTTCTTTTTCTGAAACCTTATTCTGCTTAAAATAGGGTTTCAGAAAAACATCAATCACACCATAAAGATTCCACTTTCGTGCCTTGGATTTAAAAAGCCTGGGATTGTTTCGCACACTGATCAGTTCAACAGTTCCAAATATCTGTACACTTTTCTGGATCTTGGAATGTTTCAGGGGCTGTTCATAAACAGCAGCACAGACTTTTTTATTGCGCTTCACATTGGCAATTTTTCCACCCGGCTCGCCAAAAATATAAATAGTCAGCCCCTCATTAAAAAATTCAAGCGGTGTGGCACGGGGATCGTCCTTATACGACGTAGCCAGCACCAGAGCATTTCTGTGCACCATCCCGCAACTGTGCCTACCGGGTTTTTCATCCGCGCCTCCCGATGTACGGTTTAAAAAATCAATAATATCTTTTTTGATCTGTACTTTTGTTCTTTTATCAGATGGGTTCATGGCAGACTCTCCTTCTCTTGATAAAAAAATCTAAAATAATTATCCACGGCCAAAAGCCATGGCTTAATCTTACAATTAAACAAATGTTTTTGAAAGAGGCTGCTCATTATTTTCCGCAGCCATGCCCCGCAGCCGATCTCCAAAGGATGAAAGGTCAATCTTAAAAGCGTTCTCTTTACATAAGCGAACACAGTTGAAACAATAAATACACGTATCCCCAATCTGCGGATACGAAGAACAGCTTATCGCCTGGACAGGACAGACTTTCTCACACGCTCCGCACTGTGTGCAAAGATCCTTATCCACTTCGATTTTTGGAAACATCGGCTTTGCTTTTTCAAGATTCATCTCCTGCATTACTTTTTGAGCCGGGGCGGGCTGATAGTTAAGATTTTCTAAGGGGTAAACCCTGAATTTACTTGAAGTGATCTTTGCATATACCTTTTTAACAAGATCACCTATCAGCAGATCATCTATGCCGTCAGGCCGGCCTGCACCCAGAGGATCTTTTACCTGCCACAGCAGTGAGTGCAGTGCAGCTATTTTTGCAGCACCCGCAAGATGATATCCTTTAGCTTCCAGCTGTCTCCCCATTTCAGAAAGTGCCAGCCCGCTTGAAACCGCCCCCCAAGTGACAAAGGGAATTGCAAAGGCACCCCTGTCCCGGGGAAGACCTGCAATAAATTCCGTAATCAGGGGTAAAGCATGATAGGTATAGACCGGAGAACCGATCCACAGACTGTCTCCAGCGGCAAAGCTTTCCTGTGATATTTCAAGTCTCCGACAATCTTCTTTTTTCCCAAGATCAAATATTTCAGAAGAACAGCCCGTATCATCCAGCATTGATTTAATGACTTTCGCCACATGCCTTGTTGTACCGGCCGGTGAAAAATAAACGACGAATCCTTTTTTTAGCTTGTTCTCCATAGATGGCTCCTCTCTTTGTTAACCCCCGGTAAAACCCGTTGTAATAAAAAATTGATATTTAGCGCCCCGTTACGCCTGCACAAAAGTTAACAGGATCTCGATTAGCATTCAGATATATAATCACTTCGTCCGGGAACATCATCCGTTCACATCTATTCCGGACAGAACAGCTTTAAACGAACCGCCTCCTTATCTGCTTTACTTCGGCCAATGATATGTTTTTTACCAACCTTTTCAAGAACATTTTTTATTGTTTCGATATAAATTATTTTTCTTGAAGAATCTCCTTTTTCTTTAAGCCCTTCAAGAAGCTTTAAAAATCTCTCAGTCTCTCCTTCGGCTTTCAGGACAACTTCCTTTTTATATGCTTCAGCCTCCTGAACAATTCTGGTTGAATTTGCCTTTGCAGCAAGATTTTTATCATTGTAATATGATTCTGCTTCATTGGTCATTTTTTCCCTGTCGATATCCGCTTTTATCACATCAGAGAAATATTGCTGCACCCGATCAGGAGGCTTTATAATACGCAGCTCAATAAAAGATACGGTCAAGCCGCACTGGGCTTTATCCAGTCTTTCCTGAAGCCCCAACTTTACATCTCTGATCACAGCCTGCTTGCCCCGTGTCAGAACTTCATCGATCGGTATTTTGGACAGACAGTGAATAATCATATTACCCGCCATACTTCTAAGCATAACATCCGGGTTCTTTACACGAAAAGTATAATCAAACGGATCCGTAATGTTAAATTGGATAACACAGGTTATATTCACAAGATTATTATCCCCTGTAATGCAATAGGGCTCCAACCCGGTCATCCTGGTAAATACGATTGAGAGCGGAACCTTTTCTAAGGCTGAATCTGATGAGTAAAAATCATCTATAAGCATTCTGTTTATGGTACGTACCGGTACTTTTGTGATTTTGTCCACAGGCCATGGAAGCACATAGTGAAGGCCCGGCTGGATCCTGTCGTTCAATACACGGCCAAATCGCTGGTGAATACCTATTTCACTCTGCGCTATAGAGCAAACACCCGAAAAAAGATACAGAATAATCAGGCCGGCAATTATCCATCGAAGAAAAGAGGCAAAACCTGTCCAAACCTCCCTTAATAGACTCTTCATTTCTCTCTCCGAAGTCTCATTAACGGTTATCTCCATAAGGATTATTAAAATACTTAAAAATAACCGAATCCGTTGACAAAACAAGCGTACTATCTTTACTCAGGATCTCTTTATAAACCTCCATTGACTTTGTAAACTCATAAAACTCTTTATCCTTTCCGTATGCTTCCGAATAAAGTTTAAGCGCTTTCTGGTCACCTTCTCCTTTAAGGATTTCGGACTGTTTATACGCTTCTGCAAGAATTCCAGTTGCTTCCCGGTCAGCTTTTGCCCTGATCTTTGTTGCCTCCTCCCTGCCTTCCGCACGGAACTTCATGGCTTCTTTTTCTCTCTCTGAACGCATGCGGTTATAAACAGCATCTGCTACGATCGACGGATAGGCAATTCTGCGGATCCCGACCTGCACAACCTCAATACCATATTTCCCCTGAGCCCTGGTATTGACATTTTTTAAGATGCTCTCTTCAAGCGTAAACAGATTTATTTCTGTGGAATTCGTATTTATAATATTGCACAGCTTGAAAGCACCTAATACATTGCCCAATTGTGAATTAATCATATCACCCAGTTTCTGGGTCGCAATTTCTGGGTTTGCCAGAGATTGAAAAAAAAGAAGAGGGTCACGAACCTTCCAGCAGACATAACAGGTCATCACTATCGGGTTTTTATCACCCAGCAGAAGCTGAATGGGCTGGCTGGTAAACACCTGTATTCTGCGATCAACCCGATTCGCCGTTTCAAATAAAAACGGACGTTTCCAGTTAAATCCAGCCGTTTTTATTGTCCGCATGGGCTTTCCGAACCGTGTTAAAACAACATACTCGCGTTCTGAAACAGTAAAGCTGCATACATAAATACCGCCCAGAACAGCAGCAATAACAATACATGAAATAACAAGATATCTCATTTTTGAATACCTCCCTCAAAATCCATTACGGAAAACTTTTTAAAACCCATCCATACTTCAGGCGTCCCTGATTTCGGATCAACAATAATTTTTGTCTTTCCTTTCAGAGCAGTCTGCATCATTTGCAAATAAAGACGGGACTTGGTTAGCTGCTTTTCTTTTTTTGACACAGGCAAAGCCATAATAAATCTGGCCGCACTTCCTTCAGCCTGCTGCGTACGGTCAACAATATAGCTTTTTGCGGTTTCAAACGTTTCTGCAGCCTCACCCCTGGATTTAGGCAATATTCTATTTTTATAGCCCCTTGCTTCATTTATAATTTTCTGCTTCTCCTGATGCCCGGCAATAACTTTTTCAAATGAATCCGCTACTACTATGGGAGGATGAATATCTTTAAAATTAACTGAAAGAATTTCAATTCCGCTTTTCATCTTGTCGAGGTTTTCCTGTATACCCAGCAGTAATTCTTGTTCAAGCCTTTTTCGATGCACAGCCGCGATATCATAGAACTTCTCCTTAACAAAAAGATATGTAGCCGCCCGATGTCCCACCTCATTTAAAAGCTTAACAGGATCAATGTTTTCATAAAAATAAGCAGCTACATTTTTGATTCGGTAGTGAAGAACAATATATGGATAAAAAAGATTATTATCACCGCTGAGAAAAGCCTCTTCTGTTCCATGCTGCCTTGTCCATAATAGTGCGGCGGCTTTTTTGTCCGTAACATTTCCAATGCCTAATTCATGTATAAAAGCAACCTTTGCTTTTTCAACTCTATCTATGGGCCAGGGAAGTTTAAGATGAAGCCCCGGACCTATGGGTTCCCTGAGGTTCAGCGGAATACCAAAACGCTCAACAACAGCTTTTTCACGAATTCCAACCCTATAAAAAGCTGTTGAAAAATATGCTGTGATAATAAAGATTAAAGGCATTAAAAAAACCGTTTTAAAGAACAGCCTTGTTTTTCTTGAATCACCAAATCTTAACACCAAAAAAACTTGAATTGCTTTGACAGCTTTTTGTAAAGCAATCCTGTCAAAGAGAAAAGAAATCCAGGCAAATGATCTGTATCTAAACAGACCGTCTGACTTTCGATGAAAAAACACCATGCCCGTGTTCACCATCGTTTCCAAAGCAAAAGACAAAATAAAAAAAGCGATAATCCCCGCGACCCATCGGTCAATATTTAAGCCCAGCGTATAAAGTATCAGCGAAAATCCGGTTAAAAGTGATGAGGTCATGTCTGCCCGTGCATGCATCCCATCTGCCACCAGCCCAATCGAACCTTCGCTTTTTCCCACCTTCACCTCAAGCTTGTAAACAAAATACGAGCCCAGTGAAAACAGCAAAAAAATGAGTCCTGAAATCAGGGGGTTTCTTATTTGAATAATTTCAGAAGTAATACATTTTTTCATAAGAAAGGCGGAGACAAGGAGCAGAATGAGTCCGATACAAAAAGAAACAGCAAGTTCCATTCTGCCTGCAGCATAGGTTGAAGCCGGACAGGGACCATTTTCAATCTCCCCGTCTTTTTGTTTCGTACTGCTATTCCTGCCGGAATGCCTTACCGCAATAAGCACCAGAAAGCTTGTGACGATATCAGTGAAGCTGTGCCATGCTTCAGCAAGAATCGCCATACTGCCGGAAAAGAAAAAGAGCAAAAACTTAACTGCGGTAAGAAAGGTGTTCATCCCAAGCGCAGCTATAGCTGTCCTGTTTTTCATATCATGACTTTTCCGGCTTTGATTTTTCTTTTGCTCAGTCATCGCTTAAATTCATTAAATAAGATTAGTTTCTTTTCCATACAAACTTTCCCATTGAAAAATCGGGACGGTATTCTTTCAGGATCATATGGTTCGGGCTTACTTTTATAAAACTGCAGGCTTCTATAAATTTCACGATAAACGCCCGGGCTTCTTTTCCCTCCAAACCTTTTTCCTGTGCGATCGGTTCAAGCAGCCGTGTCATGACAAAGTCCATATTATATTTTTTAAGCATGCTGTTAAAAAGCCTTTTCCTGTTTCTGCAGGTGATCAGTTCCGCCTCACCAAAGATCTGCAAACTTTTTTGAAGGACCGAATGATCCATGGGCTGTTCATAAATAAATGCCGATACATTTTTATTCCGTTTAATATTGGCGATCTTTCCGCCGGGCACACCCAGTATATACAGGTTCAACCCTTCGTTATAAAACTCCACCGCAGTAGCACGCGGAACATCCTTATAAGAGGTTGACAGCACCAAGGCATTACGGTGTTTCATACCGCAGCGAAATTTTCCTTTTTTAGTATCCAGAGAAGCTGAACTCTGCTCTAAAAAACCCAGGATCATTTCTTTAATCATTTTCTTTGTGACTTTCTTTTCTCGGGACATAATCTCTCCTTTTTTAATATTCGGCCGAAGCCATTCGTTTACTACGGTTAAGGACAAAAGCAAAAGGAATTCCGGCACATGACAGCACAGCACAGCATTTAAAGGTAAATATAATACCTGCCATATCCGAAAGTCTGCCGGCAGCAAGAACAATGATTGAACTCAAAATAAAATTAAGCGTCATGTACATTCCGTTTGCAATTGCCGGAAACTTGAAGTTTCTTTTCTGGATCAGCGAAAGCATAACCGGCGTACTTGAAAAAGCCGTAAGACCTGCGAAACAGAGTGAAAGAATAAACAGCCACCCTTCGGAATAAATACAGAAAAACATGGCAACAGGAGCCGCAATAGCCAAAAGGAGCAGCATTTTTTCACAGGCGATCCGGTCCGACAAAGGACCGGTAATACAAACACCAATAATCGCAAAAGCCTGAAGCAGAGAAAGAGATCCCCCGGCAAACCAGAGTCCGCTTCCTTTAAAAGTTAAATATGTGGGCAGATAAGCCCCCAGCACAGAAGCCGTAAAGCACTTGCTCAAAAGAATTCCGGCTATTGAAATAAATAGAAGTTTTTGCCCGGTAAAGGTCCTGATAATCGAGTTTTTTTCTAAGCCGGTATCTTTACCTTTCCTGCTTGAGGGGACGTCCTTAAGAATCCATAAAAGAAACAGTGATACCAGAACACCTATCGGTATCAGTCTGTACAAACCGCTTAAGGTCCACATTGAAACAGCACCCAGCACCACAAGCGGACCCAGGGTCCGTGACAGCTCTCCGCCGGTCTGAAAAAAGCTCATGGCTGTGCCTATTCTGCTGCCGGCCAGGTTTCGTAAAATTACCGGCGGCGGCACATGAAAACAGGCCGAGCTGAAGCCTGCCGCAAGAGCCAGCACGGCAATTGTCCAGAAATTAGACGCATTGCCGATAAGACAGATGGCAACAGCAGTCACACTGGGACTGATGATAATCATATATTTCAGATTCACCCGTCCCGCCAAAGAACCAATCAAGGGACTGAATATTGAGGGTATCCGTAAAAGAACAGAAATAAACCCGGCAGCGGCATAGGTCAAAGAAAACTTTTCGATCAGCAGCGGCAGGACAGGAGCCAGAAAGCTTGAATAAATATCATGGCATAAATGGCCAACAGAAAGACCCAGGATCACGCCTGTATTTTTTTTAATTTTACTCATATTTTAAAGGCTACAATAAAAATTGACACTAATTTTTATATAGAGAGCGGATACGGCCAGGCCAAAAGCCCGCCATCCATAAAAGATACCTTCTCATATCCCATAGCCTTAAGAATAATACAGCCCTCATAGGCCCTGAGACTTGACACACAGCTCACCACGATTTCTTTGTCTTTTGGAAGACTACCCCCCTCGCTTCGCAATTTTCCAAGAGGCATCGGCATCACCTTGGGATGATCTATCCGCATCCGGCTGAATTCACTCTCTGTTCTCACATCAAGAAAGATAAAGTCATCCCCTGCTTTAAATTTTTTCATCACCTCGATCGGTGATCGTCCTTCAGCAAGTCCTTTAAGCTTGTTTATTACTGCATTAGCTGCATTTATAATATTATCCATCGGTGGAGAATATGGCGGTGAATAGGCCAGGTTCAACATTGAAAGCATATCCACCGATGCATTACAGGTTAGCGCTGTTGCAGCGATCTCCATCCGCTTGGCCGCTTCCCCCGGACCCAGGATCTGAACACCCAGAATTTTTCTTGTTTTTTTATCAGCAATAAGCTTGGTAACCACCGGCTTGGCGCCCGGATAGAATCCCGGCTTATCCGGACCCGGTACTATAACGCTGATATATTCATAGCCAAGATCCTTTGCCTCTTTTTCCGTGATCCCGGTACGGCTAGCTGTATAATCAAATATCTTGAAGATCGCAGTACCCGGAACAGCGGGAAATACCGCATCATCACCGGCAATATTATCTGCAATCACCCGGCCCTGGAGGTTGGCAAGAGACCCGAGTGCCAGAGTCATCTTTTTACCCGTCACCAGGTGCGTACACTCCACACAATCCCCCCCCGCATAAATATCCGGATCCGTCGTCTGCATATTCGCATTCACCCGGATCGCACCGCTTTCACCAAGTTCAAGCCCTGCAGCTTTCGCAAGCCCGGCATTCGGTAAAAATCCCTTAGTCACCAGCAGAATACCGGCCGGAAGTTCTTCTCCCTTTTCAGTAACAACGCTTTTCAAACAGCCCTTATCATCCGCCCGCATTCCAGTAACTGCATCACCGACAATAATACGAACGCCTTTTAGCTCCATATGTTTTGCAATCAAAAGAGACATCTCCTCGTCAAACAGTGACGGCAGGATCTTATCTGATTTTTTAATGATGGTAACACACAGCCCCTTCTCTTTTAATGCTTCCGCCACCTCAACTCCGATAAAACCGCCTCCGGAAATAATTACATTTTGAACCCCGTTATTATCAATATGTTCTCTAATCGCAATGATATCGTCCATGGAAGCAACGGTAAAAACACCCTCAATATCATCCGGCCCTTCAATAACAGGGCGTGACGGAATGCCCCCGGTTGCGATCACCAGAGTATCATAGGACTGTCTGCTGCTGTCCCCGGAGCTTAAATCAAGCACTTCAACTTCTTTGTTTTCTCTGTCAATACCGGTAACTTCTCTTCCGGTTGTGACCTTCACCCCTTTGACCGAATCAAAATAGGCTTCATCCCGTACAGATCCGGCTCCGCCGATAAGACTTTGATAATCTTTTACTGCCCCGGAGATATAGTATGGAAAACCACAGGATCCATATGAAATAAATGAGCCCTTTTCAAAAACCATGATCTCTGCATCTGAATCTCGTCGTCTCAGCCGCGCAGCCGTTTTCATTCCACACGCATTTCCCCCTATAATTACAACTCTTTTTTTCTGTTTCATTTCCAGCCTTATCTGTTGAATAGTTTAAGACATAACCTCTTATCCGATTTTTTTAAGGTCCGCAGCATAGCTTCCAGCAAGATCCACGTACACCTGTTTAAACCGTGTCCAGTTTTTTTTATATTCGTCACTAACATCTCTGATAATTTTCACCGGAGTGCCTGCTGCGATCTTCCCCGGAGGAATTTCCTGTTTATTTTTCACCACACCGCCTTCAGCAACAACGGACCATTCTCCAACCACAGCCCAGTCACTGACAATTGAGCCCATTCCAATAACGGCATAATTATCGATCAGCTTTGCATTGTGAATAATACACATATGGCCAAGGGTCACCCGACAGTTAATCCGGCATATTTCACCGGGCCGGGCATGGATCACACAGTTTTCTTCAACCGCCGTCCCGTCCCCAATCTGAATAGAACCGTAATCCCCTCTTATCTTTGCCCCGGGCCCCACATAAACACCACTCCCCAGAGAAACATTTCCAATCACTTCTGCTGATTCGGCAATGTAACAATCTTTACCAATTTCAGGTTTGATACCCTTATACTCAAAAATCGCCAAAACATCTCCCTTACATCTGAAAATTGTCCTGCCCGGTAAAATACCGCTTATCAGGTGGTGCAAACCGCATTGACCTTTTCAACATAATTTCTAAAAAGCCTCACACCCCCGCCTTCACTGACGACCCGAAGAATAGCTTTGGGATCTTTCACGATCACCCCGGATAAAAGATCCACCCCAAGCTCACGGAACACGTCTACAACCAGGGGCGTCGTTGAGCCCACCAGAGCCGTTTTCTCACAATTCCTGGTCGTTTCAAGAAGTTTTTCCAGAGTCAGATTGATTAGAGAGGTTGAGGTAATGATCACCTTTGAACATAAGGGCAGCAGCTCAAAGGCCTTTTCTTCAGGATAAATATCCAACGCTTTTTCACCCTCTTTTTCAAATATTTTAAGTTCCCCGGCTGCTTTTTTAAGCGGGGCCACAAGCGGCCCGAAATACCCGACCATCCCCACCACATCGTCCTTTTCCGGCTTGAGCAGCTCAAGAACATCTCCTTTAATCAGTTCTTTATTTTCCGTGTTTAACAGTGCGTTCATCGCTGCAACGCCAACCGTTCTGATTAAAAGATCAGAAGAATCCAGAAAACCGAGAAGCTCTTCAGCCGACTTTCCTTCCAACGGCACATTTCCCTGAAAACTGGCACAGCCATGGGGAATGTCATGGCGAAACGTATAGGCAAGTCCGGTTGAACCGTTATCCAGCATAACTGCCGTGTAGCAGATGCCGATTCGGACTGAAGCCGCAGTTCTTCCCGCAGCCCGCTTTAAAGCAACTTTTTTAAGCATATCAAATATCATTTTGTCTCACCGTTCTTAGGAATTTTTTTAAACCTGTCAGATATTATCTTCTTCCAGTAAAAAGAGTTGAGCACCCCTCCCGGATTGTTAACCAAAACCCGATCCTTTACCACAAGGGTGGTGATTGGCGCATGAGAACTCCGGGCAAAGAGAATATCGTGACCCACACATAATCCAACCACAATATTAAGTTCTGTTTCAGCCCGGTTCAGTATTTCTGCCTGACCCAGCGGATTACAAATAACTTTTCTGTTCCCCGCATCAGAGCAGTCCGGCAAAACATCCTTTATCCCGATCCCGCAGACACTGCAGCACACTGAAGTAATTTTAAAACTATTTTCCAAAAGTTTATGCAGAGAGGATCCTTCCCGGGAACAGCCGGCACAAAAAGCAATACCCAGATGTTTATATCCCATCCTGTCTGCAAATTTCACAACCTCTTCCACCCGGGTCAGCAGCCTTTCGTCTTCTGATTCAAGACCGATAGCAGCCTCCATTATTTTTTGTTTTTCAGGATCCGTGTATAATCCCAGGATCTCCTCTTTAATCCCGGTACACTCTTTTTGATCCAGATAACAATCCATTTTTTTACATTTGCCGCACTGCATCACTTTTCTCCTGATCTTTTTGATCCACAAACATTTTAGCTTTTGCCCGGACAGCGATTTTACCATCCATTTTCACCACAGCTTCGGTATAGATCACATGATAAGACATCCACCGGGTCCGGTTTTTCACCGTTGCGATTATATGAATCGGTTTATTCAGCGGAACCGCCTTTTTATACCGTATATTAAGTTCGGCTGTCACACAGGAAAGCCCGATACTTTTACAGGCATAGACCATTGAGCCATCGATTATGGATGCGATTATCCCGCCATGAACGATTCCCTCCCAGCCCTGATAATCCTCAGTAACAGCAGTTGAACACGCCGCCTGCTGTTTTTCAGAATCCACCTCAAACTTGAGCTTTAAACCTGTGTTATTCTTGGATCCGCAGACAAAACAAAGTCCTTTTTCCATCGTTACACCTTAATATCACGGGTGTTAAACCGGATTAAATACTTGATATCATTCTTAATTTACGAATTATTTCAGAAACGGCATTCACCGTCACATCAATATCCGCCCCTGTGGTTTCTTTTCCCAGGGAAAACCGAACCGAGCTCTGCGCTTCTCTTTTACCAATCCCCATAGCCCTTAAAACATGGGAAGGCTCAGCGGAACCGGTCGCACAGGCTGAGCCGGATGACGCATAAATATCTTTTAGATCCAGATGAAGCAGAATGGACTCACCGTCAACGCCCATAAAGGTTATATTTGAAGTATTGGAAATTCTCGGGGCATCACTGCCGTTAATACAAATATCCGGAACATTTTCCGCAAGTCCTTCTTCCAGCCGGTCTCTCAGCAGACACAGCCGTCTGGACTCATCATCAAGCGTGTCTTTAGCCATGCAGACCGCTTCGGCAAGGCCCACAATACCAGCAACATTTTCTGTTCCAGCACGCAGGTTCCGTTCATGACTGCCGCCGGTTAACATCGGCTCAACAGAAATACCTTTTTTAATATAAAGCGCACCCACACCCTTTGGCCCGTATAGTTTATGGCCGGACAGCGATAAAAGATCCGCTTTCAGACATGTCACATCGATTGGGATTTTTCCGACAGCCTGAACTGCATCGGTATGAAAAAGTATATTTTTTTCTTCAGTAATTGCGCCGATCTCTTCCACCGGCTGAACAACCCCTGTTTCGTTGTTTGCAGCCATAATACTGACAAGAATTGTACGAGACGTAATGCTTTTGGATAAAGCATCGGGATCTACCCTGCCGCCAGAATCAACCGGTAAAAAGGTCACTTCAAAACCTTCTTTTTCAAGAGCAGCACAGGTTTTAAATACCGCATGATGCTCAACCGAAGAAGTGATAATATGATTACCTCTCTCCTTTAAGAGCCGGGCAATGCCCCGAACGGCCATATTGTCTGATTCGGTTCCGCCTGCGGTAAAATAGATTTCATCGGTATGCGCTCCAATACAAGCCGCAACTTTTGCGCGCGCATGATGAAGCCTGGCCTTTGCCTCCCTGCCGATCCGGTAAAAGCTTGAAGGGTTTCCAAACTGTTCCGCAAAACAGGGGATCATTGCCTTTATCACTTCCGGATGAACAGGAGTGGTTGCATTATAATCGAGATAAATCATTTTCCCGGACATTTCTGTTTTTGCTCATAGTCCCGGATCGCAGCATGCAGCGCATTCACCCCCATCATTGAGCAGTGTTTCTTATGATCGGGTATACCTTCAAACGCCTCCACGACATCATCATCGCTCAGATGCTTTGCTTCATCCAAAGACGTTCCCTTTGCCAGGACTGTTGCCATACTGCTTGTCGCTATCGCCCCCGGACAGCCGAATGATTTAAACTTAATATCTTCAATCCGGCCTTTTTCAACTTTGATCCACAGCTTCATCTGGTCTCCGCATTCAGGATCCCCCACAAGGGAATAGCCGTCACAGCTTCCCTCTTCCATTTCACCCACATTGCGGGGATTGGTAAAATGATCGATGACCTTATCATTATAAAAGATGACAGGTCCTTCTGCTTCTTCCAGCTTTGCTGAAGGAATTTCAGCATCACTCTGATTGTTCTCCGTGTTTTCCATAAAAATCCTCAGCTTTCACAGCATCTTTTGGGTCTGTCACATCCTTCTCCCGTTCCGCAGCAGGTTTTGCCGTTTTTTGCAGAAGGATATTTTGTTACATTTGTCACAGACATCACTTTTTCAAGATCAGAACTTTTGCATTTTTCACACACAAAAGTCTCTCCCGCTTCACCCAGATTTGAGAGGAACTCGTTTATTTCCCCGCATTTTTTACACTTAAACTCATAAAGCGGCATTATCATTCTCTCTTTTATTAATACAAACCGGCTACAAAAGCTTTTTCCCCGCATCCGGACCAGGAGCCGTTGTATAAACGGATGTCAACGCAACCACAACCACCCCTTTGGGATTCCTGCCTTTTGCCAGCTCTTCTCCCTGCTCAAAGTTTACGCCGTCTGTTTCTATTACAGCCGTTCCCTTGAACTGATATCCCGCTTTGTCTTTCCAGACGGAAACAGATACCATGGGGTTTTGCTTAATATTTTCAAGGGTCTTGTTCATAAAGTTGTCCACCAGCAGCAGATTCCCGTTATCCAGTATTTTAGTAAAAAATATCGGCACAGCATTGGGCATTCCACTGTTATCAGCACTTGCCAGGACCCAGATATCTGTTTCATCCAGCAGACTTTTCATCTCATCATTAATTTTAGTCATGATTTCTCCTTTTATATAAATCTATTTTATAAATCGATCATCCGCAGTAGTCTGTGCTCTGTTAGCCGCCGTATCATACCATCCGTTTTTCACTTTTTTTTTCACATCAAAAACATCAATATAAGGTTTAATATCAAGCAGCGGCGTACCGTCAATCATATCAGGAGATCCAATGGTAATCATATTCTCATCGATTTTTAACAGTTTCACAATTGAAAGCCCTATTGGATTGGGCCTTTTGGGAGCCCGGGTTGCAAACAAACCCCTTTCTTTATTATCAAGAAAAGGCCGGCATAAAAGACGGTACTCTTTGGACTTGTGAAAAAAGTACAAAAGAATAATGTGTGAAAATCCGTCAAGATCCTGAAGCCCCTGCTGAAATTCAGGATAGATCTCTATTTCCGCAGTAATTTCGCCAGAATAAACCGGCTGAATAGGAACGCCTTCCGGTTTTTTATAAGGCGAATGAATAAGCCCTATCGGTGAAAATTCATTTATTTTCATTCAAACTCCACAATGAGCCTGCCCGCATTATTTCCGGCAACTTCAGCCGCTGTTATGCGCTGTCCTTTTTTACTTCCCGAAGGAATGGTTATTGTAATTCTGCTCATACCGGCACCATCCTGAATCATAAAAGAACGCCGGGCACCATTTTTCAGCTCCTCTTCAGCTACAGATATTCTGCAGATATAATCTTTCCCCTCCTTCAGAATACTACTCTCTGAAGGCTTCCTGAAGACCGATGCCCATACACCAAACCCACGTCCGCATCCGCAGCCACGGCCACCGCGTCCAAACCCCATACCCCGGCCCGGCCCGCCATAAGCCGCCTGTCCCGAAGGTCCATTTGTCCGGGGAGCTGTTCCGTAATGATCATAATACCGTTTCTTATCTGAGTCAGAAAGAACTGCATAGGCTGTATTAATGTCTTTGATCTTTTCTTCTGCTCCATCAGCAGAATTCTGATCCGGATGAAATTCCAATGCCAGCCGGCGATATGCTTTTTTTATTTCTTCACTACTTGCATTCTTATCAACTTTTAGAACCTGATAATAATTTTCAGACATTATTTATGTAACCGCTCCATCATCGGCTTTTGTTGATTCAAGATAAAAGTCATAGCAATTGTCCTGCTTCTTTACATCAGCCCTTAATTTCATTGCTTCTCTTGGATGCTGATTCAGACAGCCGCAGATACCGTAAATATCATTGTATCCCCATTCAATTTCTTTTCGTAAAGGCATAAAAACTTCCTGAATAACCTTATAAATAGGCTTCACATCAAACTGAGGGTTTTTAAGAAACATTAAAAGCAGTTCAAGGTTGCAGTTTCCCGCCCCTCTGCCAATACCATTTATAGTGGCATCCAGAAGATTTACCCCGTCTATAATTGCCTGCTGCGTATTTGAAAAACCCAGCTGCTGGTTATTGTGGGTATGAATACCCAACTCTTTATCGGGCGCATGCTTACGGTACATTTTCAAATAATAACTAATCTGCTCTGAATAAAAAGCACCAAAGCTGTCCACCAGATACAGATAATCAATCTCTTTTGTCTCATTTACCTGCTCAAGCGCCTCGATCAGATCGCTTTCAATCGCTGCAGAAACTGCCATAATATTCATAGTTGTAGTATATCCCTGATCCTTTGATCGCTTGCAGAGATCAATTCCTTTATCAATATCCTTCACATAACTGGCTACACGTATCATATCCACCGGACTTTGTTCCGCAGGACAAAGTTTTTCCACATCAACCCGATCCACATCAAACATAACTGCTATTTCCGGCGGTTTCTCACACTCATAAGAATCCTGAATCCGGCGGATATCATCATCATCACAAAAATTCCAAGGGCCGTATTTTTCACGTGTATACTCATCACTTTCTGCCAGCTTCTTACCAAACTCCATGATGTTAACGCCTGAATCACACACCGCACGATAAACCGCTTTTGTAAAATCGTCATTAAACTGATAATTATTTATCAATCCTCCATCGCGAATGGTACAGTCTAAAACTTTAATTTCTTTTCGAAACATTTCAGATTATCTCCTTTTATAGTCCATATCTAAATATCTTATTTCAATAAAATCGAACTCACTTTATTCCACATTTTTTTTACTTCTCTGGACACTTCTCCGCAGTCATATTCAGCAACCGATTTTTTCTGTATCATTGCAGCGGTAACTAATTTGTCATAGGGCAGATGTCCCACAACCTGCACGTCTCTTTCTTTACATTTTCTTTCAATCTTTTCAGTGTTATCAATATTTATATCGTACTTATTTACACAGACCATTGCAGGGATACTGAAATGTTTTGCCGTATCAAGCACTCTTTCCATATCATGCAAACCGGATAAGGTAGGTTCAGTGACAACCAATATCATGTTTGCTCCAGTAATCGAAGCAATCACCGGGCATCCAATACCCGGAGGGCCATCAATAATAACCATATCATTTTTATTCTTTTCTGCGATCTCTTTTGCCTTCTGCCTGACCACACTCACTAGCTTCCCCGAATTATCCTCGGCGATTCCCAGCTTTGCATGAACCATCGTGCCTTCACGGGTTGAGGATATAAACCAGTTACCCGAGATCTGTTCTTTCATCACAATCGCATTTTCAGGACAAACATAAGTACAAAAGCTGCATCCTTCACAGGAAATCGGATCAACCACAAAGTCATGAATTGCATCGAAACGACACTTCTCAACACAAATACCGCACTGGATACATTTTTGCTCATCAATAAAAGCAACGCTTCCTCCTGAATATGCTTCCTGCTGCTTTATTTCAGGCTCTAGTATAAGGTGAAGATCAGCAGCATCAACATCGCTGTCTGCCAAAACTCCATTTTCAGAAAGATGAGCAAAGGCTGCAGTTATGGTTGTTTTACCGGTTCCGCCCTTACCGCTGATGATTGTAAGCTGTTTCATGGTATTTACACCTGCCTTTATAATTTATAATTTATCGTATTTCTCACTGAGAAAATAACATGTACTGAAAAAAAAGCCCGTCCACTGTCAGTCGTCCGCTGACATTTACCCTTAGCCAATAACGATTAACAATTAACTGTCTTTTTGATCTTCTCAAAAACAATCTGAAACTCTTTTTTCATTTCCGGAAAAACCTTGACCGCCGGTTCACCTTTTGAATACGCCTCGGCAATTCGTCTGTCCCATGGGATTTTCATAAGTATGGGAATACCTTCTTTATTACAGTAAGTATCCACTTCATCGTCTCCGATACCGTCCTGATTAATAATCACGCCAAAAGGCACCTTTATTTCCCGAACCGTTTCAACCGCAAGCACAAGATCGTTCAGTCCAAAAGGAGTAGGCTCTGTTACCAAAATACAGAAATCCGTATCACGGATTGTTTCGATGACCGGGCAGGAAGTGCCCGGGGGAGAATCCAGAATAACCGTTTTGGAGTCATCAATCAAGCTTCTCTCCTTTTTTATAATCGGCGGCGCCATGGGCTCACCCACATTAAGAAGTCCCTGAATAAAATCAACCTCTCCGGCACGGCCTCTTTCAACAATACCGATCTTCCGGTTCTGTTCCGTTATGGCTTTTTGAGGGCAAATATATGTACAGCCGCCACAGCCATGGCACATTTCTGGGAAAAAAAGTACTTTTTCTCCAAGCACCACCAGCGCGTTAAACACACACAGCTGCGCGCATTTACGACAGTAATCACATTTGTCTTCATCAATAACAGGTACTGCAATTTCAACAGGAAGTTGTTCGCTGATCTCCGGCTTTAAGAAAATAGCCGCATTCGGCTCTTCAACATCACAATCAAGATACTGAACATTATCAATCGACAATGCCAGATTTATAGAAACTGTTGTTTTTCCAGTGCCGCCTTTACCGCTTGCAACCGCTATTTTCACTTTAATTGACCTCCAAATCAAAATAATAATTTATACAAGAGTCTCTTCCGAAAAATATCTTCTTAAGATATTTACCGATTTCAAGTGTAACAATCGTATCCGTTACCGCCCTATCCTCTTACCATCTGTTGTCCGCACTTTGGACATTTAACCTGATAACAGGGAACGCCTGCCTGATGCGGTACTTTTTCTCCGCAGCCGGGACAAACACACTGTCCTGCCGGACCGGCACCGGGCTTGTTTCCGCCGCCCTGTCCACGACCCTGTCCGCCGCCCTGTCCACGGCCCTGTCCGCCGCCCTGTCCACCGCCTGCGCCTCTGCCTGTTCCGGAGCCCTGTCCGCCCGGTCCGGTCCCATCACCTCTTGGCATAATAATTACCTCCTTCATTTTGTTTAAAATTTTAAAACGCTAAATTCAAACAAATGTACAATTAATCCATCGACAACGCTTCTGCCTGACATTCGTCAAGACAGGTACCACAACTCACGCACTCATCTTCATCAATTTTTGCTTTACCATTTTCAATTTTGATCGCCTCTACCGGACAAACTTCAGCACATGAGCCACATCCCGTACATTTTTCAAGATCTACTTTTACAGCCATTTTATTTTCTCCCTCATGAAACGACGTTATTTTAACCCTGTATGACTTTCAACTGTTGGGCCTTCAATTGAAGAAATTTTCCCCTGTTTAAACGCATCTAAAGCTTCCTGGCAAATACCGCTTATACCGGTATAGATCTTTATACCTGCCGCTTCAAGCGCGGTATAGGCATTCGGCCCTACATTCCCGGTAAGAACCGCTTCTGCTTTTTTTTCAAATACAAGCTGCGCTGCCTTTGTTCCGGCACCGCCTCCTGAAGTCGCAGCCGGATTTGGAACAGCTTCCATTTCAAGTGAATCCGTATCAACAAACAAAAAAATCTGACATCTTCCAAATCTTGGGTCGATCTTTGCGTTAAGATCATTTCCTGTTGATGAAATACATATTTTCATAACATTTTCCTTTCTTTGACTTGTTTTATATTTTAGACATCATACCGCATCCAATTCCCGTCGCATCTCCATATCCATAAGCACACGCTCCCGGGCTTTATCAAGACCCAGTGCCTTGCGCTTTTTGTCAATGTGCGCGATCATTTTTTTTGCCATTTCTAGTGGATCATCCGCAAAATCCCACATTCCACCCCACTCCTCCTCAAGTCCATTAAAAAGATAATCCGTAAGAATCCTGCTGCCAGTGGTGGGAAAGGTTGTACCCAAAAGAGTATAAACGCCTGAGGCAACAAAATAATGGCCAATAGATATTGCTTTCTCACTCATCCACTCCGGCGCAGCCCCGGCAACCGGCAAATCAGATATATCATCCCCCAGGCCTCCCTCCTTCACCACAGCTGTAGCCGCGATCAATATCCTGCTATTGTCAACACAGGAACCCATATGAAGTACCGGAGGGGTACCGATCGTTTCGCAAATTTCCATCAAACCCGGCCCGCAATATTTGCCGGCCGATTCAGGTGACAACAGACCGGCTTTACCGCAGGCCATGGCACAGCAGCCTGTGGTCAGCACAAGGACATCGTTTTTAATAAGTTCCTTAACCAGAGCCAGATGATCATTATCATGTTTTGTACGGACATTATTACAGCCGACAACACCGGCAAGACCCCGGATCCGACCGTTGATAATATTATCATTCAGCGGTTTATATGATGACCGAAACGTACCGCCCAGCAGATAATTAATTGTTTCATAAGAAAAACCCACAATCATATCGGTCTTATCCTCAGGTATACAAATATCGACCTTGCGATTTGTGTAGTTTTCAACAGCCTCCCGCACAATGGCTTTAGCTGTATTAATGGGATCATGTTCTTCAAACTGAATATGCAGGGAACCCGTTATTTTAGCTTTTGGCGAAGTCGTAATAACCTTGGTATGGAAACAATTGGCAACGCTCACAAGAGACTGCATCAGACACTGGATATCAACCACCATCGCATCAACAGCACCGGTAATAATAGCCATCTCCTGCTGTAGAAAATTACCGGCAACTGGAATTCCATGACGCATCAGGATCTCATTTGCCGTACAGCACATACCGGCCAGAGTGATACCCTCAGCTCCCTTGCTTTTTGCCAGTGCCACCATCTCCGGATCCTGACAGGCAACAACAATCATTTCGGAAAGCAGGGGCTCATGCCCATGAACAATAATATTGACATTTTCTTCTTTCAGCACACCCAGATCTATGGATCCGCTAACAGGCACCGGCGTACCGAACATAATATCCTGCAGTTCGGTAGCGATCATCGAGCCGCCCCACCCATCACCAATAGCGGCACGGCCGCCCTGAGCAATCAGGTGCTTATAGTCCTGATCAACACCCATATGGGTACGATGCATAATTTCTACTATTTCACGGTCAACACCCCTTGGCATCAGCTCGTACTTACGCCATATTTCCTGACGCTTCAACGGCGCCCTTTTTGCAAAGGCTATCTCGCCTTCCTGTCTGCCATACTCGGCCAGGGCCAGCTCACCCACTTTTATAGCTAAATCATTCTGATCCATATTTTCAACATCCAGACCAAAATCCAAACCTACCTGCAAAAGCTTCTGAACATCTTTTATACCGTAACCCGGAACTTCACCTCTTGCTGCGGCTAAAAAAACTTCGGCAACGCCACGACCATGGTCTGAATGGGCAGCAGCACCTCCGGCCACCATACGGATAAAATTCCTTGCGGCAATGGTCTCTGCCGTTGCACCGCAAACACCCACCTTTTGAGGCTCACCCTCCTTCTTTGGAAGAGGAACCCGGCACGGACCCATGGAACAATTCTTACAGCAGATGCCCTCTGCACCGATAGGACATGGCTTCATAGAAGCCGCACGGTCAAAAACCGTCTCCACTTCCAGTTCACGTCCCCGATCGATCATTTTTTGCGTTGATGAACAAGCAGTCAAAGAAGAATCAATTTCAGATTTTTTTTTATTTTTTTTATCTGACATTACCGTCTCCTTTACTCTTTTTAAAATTGTGTTATTTCCATTTTACGCAAACTGCCGGCTTTATATTTTTCAAGCGCATCCTTAACTGTCAACCCCGGCAATAGAAGAAAAATATCAACTCCTGCCTGTTTCAGCACTTCATAAGCATTAGGTCCGGCTTTCCCGCTTACAACCGCTCCTACGTTTTCATTAAACATGATCTGCGCACAGGCTGTTCCTGCGCCGGTTGAAGAGGCTGCAAATTCATTTTTTACGGCTTTGACCTCTTCTGTTTCTAGATCAATGATCAGAAAATAATCACATCTTCCGAAAAGATCATGCGCTTTATCATTAAGTTCCGGACCTGTGGAACAAATTGCCAGTTTCATTTTTCACACTCTCCAAAATCAGTTTTAATGATCATGAGAACAGGGTTCAACACCCTGAACCTTACCTTCAATATACGCTTTTAAAACATTTTCAACTTTGCCGCCAACACCGGTTGCCACTTCAATACCGAAACCGTTAAACAGGTCAATCGCCTTGGGACCCATGCCGCCGGCTATCATCACATTGACATTCTGCTCACTAATAAATTTCGGCACCACTCCCGGAACGTGATTGGTAAAATAAGGGTTATCAATTACCTCTGTTTTTTTGACTTCACCATTATCAACATCAACAATAGTATAATGTGAACACCGGCCAAAATGCATGCTCATTTCAGACTGCAGGCCGCTGCCGTCTTCGCAAGAAAAAGCTAATCTTTTCATGTTTTTCTCCTATGTATTTTGTTTGTCTTTTTTTGCCGAAAGTTCCTCAATAGTTGCCTTACCGTTTTCCCAGATCTTTTTTACAGGCAATTTGTCAGGAACCATATGCAGCAAAGCTATTTTTTCAGGTACTATTTTTATAAGGTTAATTTTTTTCATAACCATTTCCATGGTTTTTCCCCGGGCACTTTCCGGAATAACATTATTGTTTATCATTTTATCAAACATGCCTTCCGCTGCTTCGTCAAGACCAAACTCTTTCCATTTTTCATTTACAAGATCAGCACTATTTTTTCCATTAATAAGCTGCGCCTTTCCCCATAACTGCATACTCTTTTGTTCTATCGAATGATTAACCTGCTCATAAATACCGACTGCTACCTTTTGATTCCGCATGATGTTGGCAATCTTCCCACCGGGCTCGCCATTTATCCATATTGCCAACGTCCCATCACAGAAAAAATCAACCGGAGTAGCTCTCGGAACATTTTCATGGCTTGTGGCAAGAACACAGGCATGCCCATGTTTCAGATTACAACCGGGGCAGGTATGTTTTCCACCGGACTTTGTTGCCCGTTCACTTAAAAATTCTATTATTTCACTCTCCAGAGCGTCTACTGAGATTTCTTTTTTATCGCTCATTTTTTCTCCTTTATCCTTATTTCTTATCCAGACGATTTTTCCACTCATCAGCAATCGCTACAAAAGCTTTGGCAGCAACTGACTCAGGATGGTTTTCAACAAAAGCCTTTCCATCATCCGCACTAATGACCATTTCCGGTTCAAGGGGAATACGGCCAAGAAAAGGAAGTTTCATTTCATTTGCGATTTTCTCTCCGCCGCCGGTCTTAAAAAGATCGATTTTCTCTTTGCAGTGAGGACAGATTAGCCCGCTCATATTTTCCACCACACCAATAGTGGGGATCTTTATTTCCCGGCAAAAGCTGATGCTCTTTCTCGAATCAAGTAATGCCACTTCCTGAGGCGTGGTAACGATCACTGCCGCATCAACATCTTTCATTAAATGCGCAACGCTTAAGGCCTCATCACCTGTTCCCGGAGGAAGGTCAATAATCAGATAATCAAGTTCGCCCCACTGAACCTCTCCCAGAAACTGTTTTAACAAGTTGTGCTTCATGGGTCCTCTCCACACAATCGCGTCTTCTGTGTTATTCAGGAAAAAAGCAATGGACATCACCCGAAGATTATCCGTTACCGCGATCGGCAGAATACTGTTTCCTTCTCCGGCCAAAGGTTTCCGATCATCAACCCCGAGCATCTTTGGAATATTAGGACCGTGAATATCCGCATCCAAAATACCCACCTGATGTCCCTGACTGGCCAGAGTTGCGGCAAGATTCACTGCAACAGAGGTTTTACCCACCCCGCCTTTTCCGCTGATCACCATAAATTTGTGTTTAATATCGCCCATTCTCTTTGCAATGATCTTTGCTTCATGAGCTTCTTTTTCCGCCTGAGAACACTTTTCCGCCTCACCGCAGGACTGACAGTTTGAATCTTTTTCACATTTTTCTGTACTCATTTTTAATAACTCCTTCACTGTAAGAATTAACGTCTGATATTATGGGCAACCTAACAAAGCTATCTAATATATATAACATATATACATATACCCGCCTTTATTTTTTGAGTGTACGAGGATCTCCGGCTTTTTCCTGTGAACAAAAACGCCATCTTTTCACTCTCATTCCCGGACAAAGCATGGCTCCGGATACCAGTTTACCTTCCAGAAAAAGATCCAGCGCTTTATCTGCTTCACCGGTCACCCATGAAATAACCTTAATTTTATGCTTTATCAGCAGATCCTGCATTTCAATTGAAATACCGCCGCAGATAATCACTGCTATTTCATTAGAAAGATAAAATTCTATATTTTCACCTGCAATACCTGCTTGTAAATCTGTTTCTTCAAAAGAAACAACCTTCCTGTCTTTTTCTTCAGCATGTATCAAAAGTATCTTTTTGGCACAGTCAAGCCTGGGTGAAATCCGGGTTCCAAAAAGTGGTATTGCAATTTTCATCTTTCCTCCTCTGTTTACAAAGAATTGCACAATTAATGCCAAAACCTTAAAAATAAAAAATAACGTGTATTTTCAAGGGTTTAAAACTGTTTTAAAGATAGAACTGTTTTTTGATTAACACTTTCAGATTGCATTCTTGCAATTTATATTGCAATGCATTGCACTATTGCATTATAATAACTTAAGTGAAATATTATTAAAACAACAAAAGGAAAAAACCGTGGAAAAAAAAGATGATCATCTTCAAACCATTTTAAACAGCATTGCTGACGGGGTGTTTACCACAGACCTTAATAAAAACATTACTTCTTTTAACCGTGCCGCTGAAAAAATTACCGGCATCCCCGGTGAACAGGCCATCGGTCAGAAATGTTTTGATGTCTTTCATGCAAGCATCTGTCAGAATGCCTGCGCCATAGACAATACACTGAAGACCGGCAGACAGATCATTGACCTGCCCTTAAACATACTAAACAGCAGCGGCAAAACCATGCCCATCAGTATCAGCACAGCCGTGTTAAAGGATTCAACAGGAAAGATCGTCGGCGGAGTCGAAACCTTCCGTGACTTATCCGCCTTTGAAGAGATGAGAAAAGAGATTGAAAAACAGTATGTATACAGTGATATTGTAAGCAAAAATCATGAGATCAAAAAACTCTTTGAAGTTCTCCCCGACATTGCCGAAAGCGAAAGCACTGTTCTCATCCAGGGACCCAGCGGATCAGGGAAAGAGCTTTTTGCCCGCGCGATTCACAACCACAGCAGCAGAAAAACCGGCCCATATGTCGCTATTAACTGCGCGGCTCTGCCGGACACCCTTTTAGAATCAGAACTTTTCGGCTACGTAAAAGGGGCCTTTACCGATGCTAAAAAGAACAAACCCGGCCGCTTTGCCCGCGCAGAAAACGGTACCCTTTTCCTTGATGAAATAGGCGACCTATCAGCCACACTTCAAGTAAAACTTTTAAGGGTACTTCAGGAGGGAGAGTATGAACCTCTGGGTGCTACCCGACCGGTTAAGACAAATGCCCGGATTATCGCAGCAACTAACAAAGATCTAAACCAGCTCCTTTCCCAGGGACGGATGCGGGAAGATTTTTATTACCGCATTAATGTGATCAAGATAAACCTTCCGCCGCTTTCACAAAGGCGGGAAGATATTCCGCTTCTGGTCGAACATTTTGTTAAAAAATTCAACATGAAAAAGAACCGCAAAATCGCCGGAACCTCAGATGAGGTCATGGAATTTTTCATGGAATATGAGTTTAACGGGAACATCCGGGAGCTTGAAAACATCATTGAACACTCTTTTGTGCTGTGCCGGGATTCGCTCATCACCATAGATCATCTGTCATCGGATCTGCAGAAAGCCTATAAAGAGAATAAAAGAACCAGCACTGACAGTACCTACCGGTTAAAGGAAACAGAAAAAGAGATTATTCTTCATGCGCTTAACCGGCATCACGGCAACCGTAAAAAAACCGCAGAAGAACTCAACATGAACACCAGCACCCTGTGGCGGAAAATGAAAAAGCTGGGAATTTTTTATGAGGCGTAAAATTTTTTTAAGACATAAAACAGGCATCTATTCAAACCACTTACTTTGAAAGGGATTGCAACTCGGAACTGTTGTCTAACAAAGACCATCCGCCGCCAAGCGCCTTATATATCTTAACCATAAATTCGGACTGCTTTCCCCGGCTGACAGCAAGAGATTCCTCCAGGGCCAATAGTGACCGCTGTGAGTCAAGCACACTGTTAAAATCTGTAAGACCGCTACTGTATTTGTCCCGAGCAATAATAACGGCTTCTTCGGCCGCTTTAACAGCCTTCTGCAAAAATTCAATTCTGCGCTTCTCCTGCACATAACCGGACAGGGCATCCCGAACCTCCGCAATTGCACTGAGAACTGTTTTTTCATAAATAGCCAAATACTGATCTTTGACAGCCGTCTGGGCACGAACCCGGTTTCTCAGTTCTCCCGCCCGAAAGATCGGCCAGATAACCCCCGGAATAATTGAGCGTGATCCGGATCCTGCCGTAAACAGCTCATCCGAATCAATAGACTGCGTTCCAAAAAAACCGGCTAAAGAAAATTTAGGGTACAGCATAGCTGCGGCCTCTCCGATACGGGCAGACTCCGCCGCAAGCAATCGCTCTGCCCGGCGGATATCCGGTCTGCGTCTGAGAACATCTGCATTTATCCCCTCAATATCACCCGCCAGCGGAACAGGTATGGGCACAACCCGGTCAAAAAGCGCATGCAGACTTCCCGGCTGCTGTCCAATTAAAACTGCCAGAGAATTTAAAGCAGATTCAAGTCCGGCATTTAATAACGGGATAGATGAACGGGTTGACTCCAGATTATATCGCGCCCGTGAAACATCAAGAGCATCCGTCAGTCCAGCTTGATACCGGGACGAAAGTATTTCAAATGTTTCACCCTGGGCTGTTAGATTTTTACGGGCAACCTCAAGACGTCTCTGAAAGGTACGTATCTCTATATAGTTCTGTGCCACTTCTGCGGCCAGACTTATCCATACATCATGCAGATCCGCCATTTCTGCTTCATACTGTGCTCTGGAAGCCTCCACTGCCCGGCGAGTTCCGCCAAAAATATCTATTTCCCAGGATGCATCAAAACCTGCCCGGTACATATTCATATACCCGATGCCGTTGGCATCTTTACCCGTCAGGATTCTGGAGAAATCAGCCGTACCATCAATTTTTGGAAAAAATCCGGACCGGCTGATATTGAGTTCAGCCCGGGCTGCCTGAACCCTTGCAATTGCACCGCGCATATCCGGTGAGCCTGCAAGTGCCCGGACTACACAATCCACCAGCAGGTCATCCCCAAAACCATTCCACCAGTCTGAAAGCAGCCTGATCTCTGCTGTGGCATTATCCTCAACAGGCAATCCCCGCACACTAAAGTCCGGATGCAGTTTCTCCGGCGCAACATAATCCGGACCGACACTTATACATCCGACAAAAAGAAGACCCCCGCAAAACAAAAAACATGATGTCAACAGGGCCATAAAACAAAATTTATGATTCATCAGATGTACTCCCGGTTATGTTTTTCCTGGGCCCGTTTATTTTTTCAGTCAGGGCCTGAAAAACTACATACAGTCCCGGCACCATGATTATTCCAAAAAGTGTGGCGACCAGCATCCCTGAAAAAACAGTGGTCCCGATAGCCCTCCGGCTTGCTGCTCCGGCCCCCGAAGAAAAGACCATGGGCAGCATACCAAAAATAAAGGTAAACGCGGTCATCAGCACAGCTCGAAAACGTTCGAACAATCCGTTTTTAGCAGCATCCAGAATAGAACAGCCGGACTCCCTCTGTTTTTTGCAAAACTCAACAATGAGAATGGCATTTTTCCCTGCCAGACCGACCATCAGGATAAGCCCCAGCTGGGCATAGATACTCAGCGGCAAACCCGTTACCATCAGTCCCACCAATGAGCCCAGCAAAGCAACCGAGATCGAAAGCATTACCGGCAGAGGTATTGTCCAGCTTTCATACTGGGCCACCAGAAAAAGATAACCAAATAAAAACGCGAGCAGAACCAGTGCCGTCACCTGTCCGGTGGCTTTTTTCTCCTGGTAGCTGGCCCCGGACCATGCAATGGCATACCCTTCAGGAAGATACTTATCCGCAAGTTTTTCAGTAAGTTCCATGGCAGTGCCGGTGCTGGCAGAGGGAGCGGTCAAAGCATTAATCGCCGCGCTTGAAAACTGATTATGCCGTTCAATAATCCGCGGTGCCAGCATATCTTTCGTTGTTATAATACTTGAAAGGGGCACCATGCCGCCATCTCCGTTTTTTACATACAGGCCATCAATATCATCAGCATTTTTACGGTATTGCCAGTCCGCCTGCACATAGACCCGGTTCACCTGACTGCCGAGATTAATATCATTGACATACCTGGAGCCAAGGTTGGTTTGAAGACATTTAAAAATATCAACCACCCTGACATTCATGGCTTTGGCCTTGGCCCGGTCAATATCCAAAAACAGATGCGGCGTGCTTGCAGAATAAGTGCTGAAAGCCATGGCAATCTGGGGGGCCTGATTTAAATGTCCCAGAAACCCTCCCAGCACAGCCTCCAGTTTTTGCGGATCCGCATCTCCTTTGGCCTGAAGGCGCATATCCATACCCCCGATCATCCCGAGCCCCATAATGGCCGGCGGGGAAAAAAGATTGATCATGGCTCCGGGAATCGATGCCATTTCCGAGTTCAGCCGTCCAATAATAGCATCAACATGCTGTTCCGGACGGTTACGAAGATCCCAGTCGTCAAGTCCGGAAATAATCAACCCCATATTTTCTCCACCTCCAAAAAAACTCCAGCCGCAGACAGAAATGACGAAATCAACCCCCGGCACGTCAAGAAACTTCTTTGATATCTGCTCCATCACTGCAGACGTTCGGTTCAGCGTCGCTCCTTCAGGCAGCTGAACACTGCCGAATATCGCTCCCTGATCCTCATTCGGAATAAAAGCGGTCGGAGTCGTTGAAAAAATAAACCCTGCCGCAGCAAGCGTTACAAAAAGAAAAAAGATTACCAGAAATCCCCGGCGCGCGAACCGGTAGGAAATGGAGACATAGGTGTTTCGGGCACTATTTAAAATACGGTTAAACCAGGCCAGAGGCCCCCGTGAAACCGGTTTCGGCAATCGCAGCATAGACGCACAAAGCGCCGGAGACAAAGTCAGAGCTGTCACCGTTGAAAAAAGAACAGCAGCGGAAATACTCACCGCAAACTGCTGATAAATTTTTCCGGTCATACCCGGCACAAAAGCAATGGGCATAAATATAGACAACAATACCAGTGTGGTCGCAATAACCGGGCCGGTGACCTGCTCCATGGCTTTGATCGTTGCGTTATACCGGTCAAGCTTCTCCTCTTCCATTAAAAAAAGCACCCGCTCCACAACAACGATGGCGTCATCTACCACCAGACCCACCGAAAGCACCAGAGCAAACAGCGTCAGCATATTGATACTGTAACCGAAAACCATTAATACCGTAAAGGTTGCACAGAGGGAAACCGGTATTGTAAGCGCAGGAACAAGTACTGCACGGACATCCTGAAGAAAGACAAAACAGACCAGCACGACCAGCAGCAGTGTCAAACTAATGGTAAAAACAATTTCCTTAATGGTCGCCCGCACAAAATCCGTTGAATCAAAAGCCAGGAAACACTCAACATCCTCTGGAAAATCTTTTTCAAGCCGCTTGATCTCAGCATTCACCTCAGCAATGGTTTCAAGCGCATTCGTCCCGGCTGTCTGGTTTAGACCCACCGCAACACTGGAGGATCCGTTATACAGGTTATAGGTAGAATAATATTCAAGGCCCATCTCCACCTCTGCCACATCACTCAGCCGCACCTGAGAGCCGCGTCCGCTTGAGCGCACAATGATATTTTTAAATTCCTCTGGACTGTTCAGCCGTCCTTTTGTCTGAAGCGTATACAGAATTGATCGTCCCGGCAGACCCGGAGCCGCCCCCACTGAACCGATAGAGGCCTGAATGTTCTGAGCTTCAATGGCACTAATCACTTCATCCGCACTCAATCCAAGGGCACTGAGACGGTCAGAATTCAGCCAGACCCGCATACTGTATTTGGATGAAAAGACATTGGCTTTACCCACTCCGGAAATACGGGTAATGGCATTTTTTATATATTTGTGCGTATAGTTACTCAAAAAGTTTCGGCTATGTGTGCCGCCGGGTGAACGGACGATCAGAAGCCCTAAAAAATCTGAGAATTCAATTGAAACCGTCACCCCCTGCCGGGTCACATCTGACGGCAGACGCGGAGTTGCCAGCTGTACACGGTTTTGAACCTTGACCAGTGCAATATCCGGATCGGTTCCGACTTCAAAAGGAATGGTCAGACTGTAACTCCCGTTATTTTCACATTTCGACGTCATATAAAGCATATCCTCAACACCGTTGATCTCATCTTCCAGCGGCGCGGCAACAGTTGCTGCCAGCACTTCCGCGCTGGCGCCGGGATAATTGGCAGAGACAACAATCTGCGGCGGGGCTAGTTTTGGATACATCTCAACGGGCAGGACAAAAATGGATAAAATTCCTGCCAGCGTCAGCACAATGGAAATAACCATTGCCAGGCGGGGCCGCTTAATAAAAACAAGCGAAATCATTTAAGACCCCCTTTAGTAACATCCGCAGCAGAATTAACGGCATTTACAGTTATGCCGGGCCTGACTTTCTGTACACCTTCTACAATTATGGTTTCGCCCTTTTCAAGACCGGATTCGATAATCACCCTTCCTTTGAGCGGTTCCCCCTGCTTGATCTTTCTCTGCTCAACCTTTGCGTTCTTATCAACCACAAATACATAGTCGCCATTTTTATCCGTCACAATCGCGGCCTGCGGTACAAGCAAAACCCTGGGCCGATCCATCCGGCCTAAAAACAATTTCACATATGAACCCGGTATCAAAAATCCGTCCGGGTTATCAAAACGCAGCCACATCGCAATCGTCCCGGTTTCCGGATCCATCTCATTATTTACAAAATCCCGGCGACCCGCAGCTTCAAGCTCAATACCGCCCGGAAGACAAACCCTGGCATTGATCTTTGATTCGCTGCCTGAATTCATCTCTTCAAGTAATTTAATATAGGTATGATCCGCCGGAGAAAAAGTCACCCGTACCGGATTCACCTGTACAATACGCGCAAGCCTTTGCGTAGCAGAACTGACAAAGTTTCCTGTTTTTATTTCAGCCTGTCCGATACGTCCACTGATCGGTGCCGTAATCCGGGTATATCCCAGATCAATGAGGGCCAGTTCCAGGCTGGCGCGGGCCATTTCAACCGCGGCTTTTGCAGCCTGCAGATCACTGGTTGCCCCGTCAAGATCGGTCTGGGAAATACTCCGCTCTGCTGCGGATTTAAGCCGTTTAAAATATTTTTTCGCACGATCCATCCTGGCTTTAGCCTGCGCAAACTCAGCCGATCTCAGATCGACAAGCGCCTGATATTCACGCGGATCAATTGTAAACAGGAGATCCCCTTTATGAACCCGGCTTCCCTCTTTAAAATAAACCTCTGTAAGATACCCGTCGACCTGTGGATGCAGATCAACCGCCTGAATCGGCACCACATGAGCGATATATTCTTTTTCCTGCTCTGTAAAATCCTCACAAACCGTCTGCACCTTAACAGCAGTCGGCCCGGTCGGACGCATCATGCCCGGCGGCATTCCGCTCATACCGGGCCCGGCCAGTCGGGCAGACATAAACCACCCGGCTGCAAATGCGCCTACAATAATCAAAATAATAATTATCTGGGATGAGAACCGGTTTCCATTATTATTTTTTTGCGTATTCATATTTCACCTTATGCGTCTGAGCGGTTAACTGTCAATCTTTTCAGAAGAAGCTGAAAAGCCGTTTAAATAAAAGAGGCGTTCAAACTGTTAAAACAGATTAAACCGTTCAATCTGCTAAGTACCGGCCTCTGCTTTCGAAAGCAGCCGGGCAACTCCCATGACAACTGGTTTTAATAACTGTGTAGCAGAATGAAATTTAAATTCAATACAGGATTAAAATTCAAGATATTGTTATTTAGAGATTAGACTCCGTGTTAAACACGGAGTGACAGCTGTTTTTGTCATGCCGTATTCAATACGGCATCCAGTCAGGATTTTCTTGAAATAATCGACTGCAATAAACCTGGACGCGGAGCTTTGCAAAATAGCAAAAACAGAATAACTGTTCACAATTCAAGTACGTCCTATCGGGCAGCCGTTATTACTTCGCTGGCGGAAAAAAAAGTTCTGTATCGGGTGTTTCAGCATAATGGGTCACCCGGGACCGTATACGATCATAGACAGGCTCCAAATCGGCAGATATGGCCTTTTCAGGACACAGCCGCACGCAATTATAGCAGATGAAACAGTCCGGCAGAAAAACAGGCAGAGGATCAAGCTTGATTGCCGATGCAGGGCAATTGTCGCGGCAGTAGCTGCAAAGAGTACATCGTTCAGGGTCAACCTGTCGGGAAGGCAGAATGGTTTTGGCCTTTGCAACACTGAGCTGCAGCATTTCAGGTACATGTTCTGCCGGCTGATAGTTCAGCGCTTCAATCGACAGCTGCTGCGTACAACCCGCATCGGCATTGTCGATAACATCAGACACCAGCTGTGCGATCTGACCCAGGTCATCAGCATTCGGATGACCGACCCCAACCGGGTCCGGCAGCGGCCACATCAGAGAATGAACCGCCATAACCTTGGCGGCACCTGCCAGGGCAAAACCCCGGTCAAGCAGCTTTTCGCCCATCTCGTGCAGAGCAACGCCGCTGGTTGCGCCGCCCCAGGTCACAAACGGAATTGCCCGACAATTTTTCACCGCAGGCAACTGATCAATAAAACGGGTAACCGTTGGAACCGCATGGGAGGAATAAACAGGCGACCCGACAAAAAGCAGGGTCTCAACATCACTTGATAAGGCCGAGATGATATCATCCGTATTAAGTGGCTTGGTTCCCAGGTTGCATAAAGTGCATGATTCCCCGCGAGCAATCAAACTCTTTTCAATTGTTCCGGCCACCATCCCGGTAGTTCCTGCCGGAGAAATGTATACGATAAAAGACTGACGATATTGTTTAGTCACTGCATTCCCTTTCATAAAACAGCACGCACCGGCGTGCCGAAGACATATTAATCATACCCAAACAGCCGAAACGTCGAGAGCCTAAGTGTGTATGTACCTATGAACTATGTTGTTCATTAAATTAATATATGAAAACTTGTGCCGATATGTCAATAATTTTTCATACGGCTCCCTTTGAGGTCTTTATCGAATTTGCAAATCAAAACCCTGCTTTCACCACAGAGCCACAGAGAACTGCTGAGGTTTGAGGAAAGGTCAAAAGCGGACTCTCACAGAGGGCGCAGAGCTTTGGAGAAAAGAAAAGGGAAAATTAAAATTCAACAACCGTATCTATTTCTTTCATGCTTCTATGTGTTTCAATAAGTGCAACAATAATCGTTTGATAATGCAGGATATCATCTACGAATAGCTCTCTGCCCTTCCGGTCTTTCAACCACTTTTGGGCAGGCAAAGATAACCGCCGATGTAAAAATTCCAGGCAATTTTCTGCCTTTTTAATGCAATGTGCCTGAGGTTTGCGAAAGAAGGTTTAGTTGTTCAGAGAACATTTCAATTGGATATTTATACTTAATGGCACTCAGGATATTTCTGTTTAAATGGTGGTTTAATTCATAAACATCGATTTGTGCCAGACCGCCCTGTGAATGAATAAGGTATCCCAGCTGAAACTTCTGATCATTCATTGAACCCAGAACACTTCTGCTGTTTGTTTTTCCATATTGTATTTACCGACATTCGTCCAGAACCGTCTCGATTTGGTTCTGGGAGATTTGTTCATACAGCCGGTTTTATTTTTAATTCGGAAAGCAGTTTTTGAGTGCAGCGTATTATCATTGGCGAATTATTAAAATCAGGTTTAACCTGTCAAGTGTGCAGATTCGACCTCTATGGTTTAACAGCCTGTCAAATTTTCTCCTTTTAAAAATCATCCTGCTCACCCCAGTCTTTTATGGGACAATACCCCCAGACTCATATAGGTGTATCCCCCTATATAAAAAAAGGTGATACACCCATTGACACCCAAATAAAAATCTAGTATATAAATAAAACATAAATCATATAAAAATTAATTATTATTTAATATTTTATAACATTTAACAATTTATGAAATTGAGGAAAAACCATGAAGAACAAAATCTTATTATTAATCCTCATCTTACCGTTCATTTCATTTGCTGCTTATGCCGATGTACCGACCTCCTGGGCTAAAATCTACGACAACAGTAGTTGCGAATATGCACAATCTGTCCAACAGACCAGTGATGGCAGTTATGTTGTTGCAGGACGCACAGATTCCTGCGGCACTGATGGATCCAATGCCTGGGTGCTGAAATTGGATACCAGTGGCGAAGTCCAGTGGAAAAAGACCTATAATGACAGTGATGCTGACAGTGTATCTTCTGTTCAACAGACCAGTGATGGCGGCTACATTGTTGCGGGAACCTCTTATTTCTTTGCTACTTATAAAGCCAATGCCTGGGTACTAAAACTTAATTCAATCGGCAACGTACAGTGGAAAAAAACCTTTAGCGGCAGTAATTGTTATAGAGCCTCTTCAATCCATCAAACCAGTGATAACGGCTATGTTGTTGCTGGAGGCACAGGTTCCTGCGACACTGATGGATCCAATGCCTGGGTATTAAAACTTGATTCCAGCGGCAGCGTACAGTGGGAAAAGATTTTTGACCAGGGCGGTACTGACAGTGTCTCATCAGTCCAGCAAACCAATGATGGCGGCTACATTGTTGCGGGAGACACCTATTATGGCAGCATAAACGGCATCTGGGTTCTGAAACTTAATTCCAGCGGCAACGTTCAGTGGAAAAAGATTTACAGCGTCAGTGATGATGACAGAGGCTATTCAGTACGGCAGACCAGTGATGGCGGTTATGTCGTTACCGGAAACACTTATTCCTATAGTACTGGTGAATCTAATATCTGTGTACTGAAACTTGATTTAAGCGGCAACGTGCAGTGGCAAAAGACCTACAGCAACAGTGATAATGACAGAGGCTATTCAGTACGGCAAACCAGTGATGGCGGTTATGTCATTGCCGGAGAAACAGATGTCTATAACGGTATAGACGGTGCCTGGCTATTGAAACTTGATTCCATCGGCAGCGTTCAGTGGTCTAAAGCTTACAGTATTAGTGATTATGACAGCGCCTATTCAGTCAATCAGACCAGTGATAGCGGTTATGTCGTTGCTGGTTTTGCCTATTCCAATAGCACGAATGAATCTGACGCCTGGTTGTTAAAGCTTGACACAAGTGGTTCTATTCCAGGTTGTGACATGATTGAAAGCTTTATACCAACAGTTGCTACTAATAGTGTCAACGTAACAATATCGTCTGCTTCAGTTGGAGCACCTTTAGTAACAGCAAACACCTCATCTGCAATAATTACAGACACAGGCATACAGACACAAACAGTTTGTGGAACTGTTTGTAATGATACTGATCTTGACACTATTTGCAACGATGTTGACAACTGTCCAGACATTTGCAATCCCAGCCAGCTTGATGCTGATGGCGATAAAACAGGCGATGCCTGTGACACAACACCCGGTTGTGGTGGTTGTGGTCAGCCAGCCTGTGAGATTTCTTGTGATATAGATAATGATGGTATTCTTAACACTGAGGATAATTGCCCTGATAACTGCAACACACAGCAGCTGGATTTTGACAATGATACTATAGGAGATGTGTGTGACCCTGAACCCGGGTGTGAAGGATGCGGTGCTACTCAATGTGAAGTTGAATGCTAGGGTAAAAAAGTTTCAATAGCATGGATAAGGCGGGGGATTAAACACCCCACCTTTTTTATTGTCTTCATTAAAACCCTCGCCTCCGACCCGATTGTGGTTAATAGTCAACGGCAGACTTGATAATCATATAAAGGTTACCATCCATTAAAACATCTATAATGATAGTTGCAAGAAAACCATTAACTATCAGAAAGGAGCAAACGGATGGAACACATAGTCGGAATTGATCTACATTCAAACAAT
>Ga0307988_1000084_pt1 | contig 78241 bp, 74 predicted proteins | sample EllFjometagen183_FD_203166 | JGI IMG/M metagenome (GOLD analysis project Ga0307988, IMG submission 203166) | Marine microbial communities from Ellis Fjord, Antarctic Ocean - #183 | ecosystem: Environmental > Aquatic > Marine > Unclassified | place: Southern Ocean | collected 2014-10-08 | reverse complement strand
GCTGAACCTGATCAAACCTAGTACAATTGGCATAATACCAATTTCACTTCCATTCTATACATGGATTGTTCGTTAGCCACTGGGCTTCGTAAGGCTTCGCCCCGGAAGGCTAAATGAAACACCGATCTTCACAGGTAGAAAGAAAGAGTGTTTGCTGGATGGTTCTATTATGATTCTATTTTGTTTTAGTAAATCATATCCGTGAAAATCTGTGTGCATCAGCCTGGCCGGCGTAGCTCATTGAGCGAAGAGGGGTGGAAAAAATATCGTTAATAATCATGCTCAACTTGGAACTGAATAGGGTATAAATTATCTCTAATGCTATTGTTCGGAAAAAGGTAAATCGGCGAGGATAATTTCGGAGTCTTTAACCGCGGTAATATTGATCTGGTCTAGATCCCTAACGTAAATTCCATCTCGAGCCTGTGCCACCTGATCATTTATCTGAATGGCACCTGTAGCTGCAACCATATAGACATGCCGATTGGACCCGACACTATGGGAGAACGATTTACCGGCTGAGATAGTGCCACAGTGAATCGATGCATCTTGATAGATTTTCAATGCGTCCTGACCAGCGTGTATTTCTCGGCCACTTACAAAGGGTAATAGCTTGTCATCGGTGTTTTTCGGGAAACTACGTGTTTCCCATCTTGGTTTGACATCCCGTACATCCGTCTGAATCCAGATTTGGAACAAGGTGGTATCTTCCAGTTCCTCATTGTGCTCGCTATGGAACACGCCACTACCGGCAGACATAACCTGTACTTCTCCTGCTACAATTCGTCCTTCATTTCCCTGATTGTCTCGGTGGGTGATGCCACCTTTTCGGATATAAGTAATGATCTCCATATTATCATGAGGATGCATATCAAACCCGGTGCCTGCTCGAATCGTGTCATCATTCCAAACCAGGAGAGGAGGGTATCCCATCCTGGTCTGATCATAATACCGAGCAAAGCTGAAATGATGGTGTGCTTCTAACCAACCATGATTTGCCGTGCCTAAAGTTTCAAATGGAATGATTTGAATCATATCAATTAAGAGGCGTCATTACCATACATGGATGCTAAGAGCAATGAACCACCGGCAAGTGACAAGTCTTTTAACAAACTCCCCATGGACATCATGTTGCCACCAATCACGGCTGGAAGATGGATCGTTAAGACAAATACCAAGAGTAGAGCGGCGAGAAGTTGACCGGCAAGAACGGCATGTTTATCGATAATAAAACTCACTGGAGCAGCAATTAAAGCTGCACCCGTAAGGTATACCCAAAAAATGCCACCAGGCACATAGCTTGGTACCATACCAGCAAACTGGCTTGCGTTCATGAAGTGCATAAGTCCGAAGATAGCAAAGGGTATTGCAAATACGTAACGGCCTATCATACTGAGGTTTTTCATTTTTGTTTCCTTTTTGTGTTGTTTTGTTGAGTTCCCAGCTTTTTTGACAATTCACCCAAAGTACGCAGCTCTGTCTCATTTAAGACACTGAAGCATTTGGATAAGTCAGCGAGGTGATCCTCAAAAATTGGTTCAATAGTTGACACACCTCCAGGTGTGAGATGAATGGTACTTGACCGGCGATCTTTTTCATTCGCTTGGCGAATCACCAATCCTCGTTTTTCGAGATTGTCTATAACAGTGACTAAATTTGAACTGGAGAGCAAAATTTTGTTTCCAATAGCCTTCAATGGGAGAGGACCTATATGGTGCAAAATTTCCAAAACACCAAACTGTGTGATGGTTACACCACGACCATCTAGCAAGCGTCGTAGTTGGTGCCCGATGGTTTCTTTTGCCCGGGACAGCTTAATCCAGGTATCTAGAACTCGTTTTTCTTGAGGCGTTCCGCTATAGTGTGTGCTCATAACAATAATTAAATATCAAATTAATATTAAAACAAGATAAATATCATCATGAATAAACTATTATCCAATATTGTCCGCAATCTTACAGTGCCAGAATATTGACCGACCCCAGGCAAAACCAGGTGACCCATTGATCAAGTACTGATCCCATTTTTTTCTCATACTTGTTATCCGCCGAAGTGAACGTAATTTTGGACCATGATGCCATTTTTCGCTAATTCATTATATAAAAGGAAAGTGTGCCAGCTATATTCATTGCTATGTTTGAATCTCAAATACCTTTCGGAAGCCTGAGTAAAGAATCAAAGATTGTGTTTTTTACCGGTGCAGGAATATCTGCTGAAAGCGGAATTTCCACATTTCGTGATACCGAAGGGCATTGGAGTAAATATGATCCGATGAAGCTGGCCAGCCCTTCTGGATTTAAGAATGATCCTGATCTGGTTCTAGGCTGGTACGGAGAAAGACGAAGAACAGCTCTCCACGCAAAACCAAATGCTGGTCATGCTAGTATTACGCAATTCCAGAAACTATTTTCAAACTCAGTGGTTATAACTCAGAATGTGGATGGTTTACATAAGCGGGCAGGTAATCATTCAATCCTAGAATTGCATGGCAATATCCATCGTCAGAAATGCTTTAAATGTGGAGTCCTGGCTGATGCGGGAAAAAATATAAAAGATTCAATCGATTATTGTTCTTGTGGAGGAATGCTGCGGCCTGACGTTGTCTGGTTTGGGGAGAATCTCTCAGGTTCTGTTCTAAATGAAGCTTTTCAAGCTGCTGAAGATTGTGCATTACTTTTCTCTATTGGGACTTCAACCCAGGTATATCCGGCGGCCCAATTGCCCTTTACCGCCCAACAAAACGGTGCGTTTATTATCGAGATCAATCCTGAGCCGACTCCATTTAGCTCAAAGGCGAATCTCAGCTTAAGAGATCAAGCAGGAGAAATTCTGCCAAAATTATATGAGGAATTCAATGCTGCACTTTCTTAAAACTCATAAACCCTTTTTTACTGCTTTAATTGTCATGGTGATGGGACTCCAATCTTGCGCTTATTACAACACTTTTTACAACGCAGAGGAATATTACGCTGAAGCACAGAAACTCACTCGAGAGAACCAATCTGAAAACGTGAGTACCCAGGAAATTAACCTATATTCAAAATCAATTGAAAAATCTAAAAAACTATTGCAGGGCTATCCTGATAGCAAATATCGTGATGATGCCCAATTTCTGATTGCCCGATCATATTACTACAAAGGTGATTTTTCTTTAGCGAAACGATATTTTGAAGACCTCGCTAGAAACTATAGTTCATCCCCACATACTGATGAAGTCCCCCTGTGGATTGGTCGCTGTTTATTGGAGGTTGGGGATTTAGAGATGGCTCGTCATGAAGCCTCCAGAATTGTTAAAAGAAAGACAAGTCGATCACTTCAGTCAGATGCATTATTGCTCATGGGGGAGATAGCCATCAGGCAGGATAGTCTGGCGCTGGCAGAGAACTACCTCGAGCAAGTTATTGATCGATCTCCAGATGGATTCACCAAAGCACAGGCCCAATTTCAGGTGGGGAAAATGCGAGAGAATCAGCTGGATTATCAGGGTGCTCTCACTGCCTATCAAGCGGTTGCTCGGTACAGGCCCTCAGAATCCCTGAAAGTGGAAGCCATCATTCGCCAAACCAATATGTTGAAAGCTTTGGATCGGGATGCCGATGCTATCGAAATGATCCAGGATATGTTGGTGAGTGATAAGTTTGTAGATATTCGTGGTCAACTAGAAGTTGAACTGGCCAAGCTATACTTGGTAATGGATGAAGTTGATCTTGCTGAGGAAAAATTAAAAACCATTATTGAAGATTACTCCCGACTGTCCGTTGCGGCTGAGGCAGATCTCGTTTTGGGAGACTTATATTTAACACGCAAATTGGACTATAAAGCTGCGAGAGCCGCCTTTGTGGATATCAAAGTTCAATCAGTCAGATCACCTCTGGTCAGGCAGGGGGTAGAACGGGTCAAACAAATCACCCACTATGAAAAAATTCAATTTGATTACGTGAACTTTCAAAGGCAGTTGGCTGGATTAGCCCCGTTGGTAAAAGAAAAGAAGAAGAAGTCTAGCCCAGGCAGATCTAGCCGGAGTAGCAGATCCAGGGGACGAACACGGAGTACTCAGCCTGGAAATCCAAATGCTCAAAATACACCCAAGCAGGCCACCAAACCCAAGACTGACGCACCAGTTGAAACAGTTATAGTCACACACGAAGACTCCTTGAATTATTTGTCTGATATGGATGAGAACCGCTATTCCCTGGCAGAATATATGCTCTTCGAATTTGCTCGAGTTGATAGTGCCCTGGATATTCTAAACACTTTGGAAGGCAGTACTCTTGATTCTTCTATCATGCAACAATCGGCCTATATGCAGTACTATGTATATGAGTCAGTTAAAGGAGATATCAACGCGGGGCAACAGGAACTGGATCGTATTCAAATTAGCTATCCAGACTACTATACGACAATCATGAATGAGCCGATAGCTGAGGACGAGGGTCCGGATGCAGATGAATTACGTTTCCAAGGTATTCTGGAACTTTTTGATGCAGGTCAATACATCCAGGCCAGTCAGCAATACTTAACCATCAAAAATGATTCAACGCTTTCCGAAAATTTGAGGAGTAAGTCCTGTTTTAACTACGCCTGGTTGAATGACCACTTTCTTTATGATAAAGAAGCTGCGATTAGTGCCTACACTTATATGGGTGATAATTTCTCTACTGTTCCACTCGCCAGTACTGCTCGATCACGTTTGAAAATCTTGACCCAGGAGGTCATTAAAAGGCCAAACCCTGTAGATGATATTAATCCTGGTCAGGATACTCTCGACCAAGAACAGCCGGTCAGAGATGATGAAGAAAAAATTCCTAAAGGCCCCAAGAAAGGGGAGAAGGAGAAGTAATCCGAATTTCATCTATGAACTGTAATTCTGATCATTCGGTCTATCAAAAAAACGCTGCTCTTCAGAATCCAGCATCCATAAATCAGTGCTTACTATTTCTTATGTCAGGCTTTGAAAAGGTGTTGGCGTTAAGGGGACCGAACGATAGTTTCCAGGCTCAAATATGTCGCTAAAGAATGTCATAAAACGCGCCCCTGTAACCATAATTGGAATTCCGACGTTGATCGGATTTACACTTTACACCTATGATGTATTTATGGTCTTTTTCACTATCGCAGGGATTCTGATTTTGGGTGAAGCATACAGAATGGCCCGTCCCAATGGTACGGATCCCAATGTTTGGCTAGGCTTTCCCTTCTATCTCGCATTGGTTGGCGACCAACTACTTCTCGGTGGGCAATATCTTGGCCCGATTATGATTATCAGTATTTTGGTCATGATGACATGGGAGATGTTTCGGAATAAGGCTCACGTTTTAGAAAATATAGCTACAACTTTTTTCGCCGCCGTCTTTGTTGGTCTGGCCATGGCCTATTTTATTAAGCTTCAGCAACTGGGCTATGATGGTGCTGGTGGACACCTTGGGGGATATGCTGTCCTCACGGTCTTTATCGGTGTCTGGACCTGCGATACTCTGGCCTACTTTGTGGGTTCCGCTATTGGTAAACATAAAGTCTTCCCACGGGTGAGTCCCAATAAGAGTTGGGAGGGTTCTATCTCAGGTTTGATCGGCTCGCTGATAGTCTTGCTGCTCATTGTTGAGGCCGGCTGGTTGCCAGGTCTAAATTATTTCGATGCAGTGGTGCTCGGCCTGATTGCTGGTGTAGCTGGTCAAGTCGGTGATTTTGCAGAGTCTCTGGTTAAACGGGATGTTGGTGTGAAAGATTCATCCAACTTGCTGCCAGGACATGGTGGTGCCTGGGACCGTCTTGATTCCATTCTTTTTGCTGCCCCCCTTAGTTATTTATACTTAAGTCTGGTCGTAGGACTATAAATGAAGAAATCCTTCCTGATTCAATTCTTAATACTGATTTTTCTCATTATTTTTGGAAATCTCGGTATGAGAAGCCAGGAGAACCTGATTGATGATGAACTTGGAGATGCTGGTGGAATCCGTGTAGACCTGACAGGGGATGAAACAATTTTTGAAAGTAGCCCCACTGGAGAAACACCCCAGAAGGGTGGGACACTGGTGCTTGCAGAATCTGCCCATCCAGAACATCTCAATACATTCACATCAACCTCTGCAGCTGCCACAAGGATTCTTGATAATATATATGAGACTCTTCTAGGTTATGATTTCCTGACCTGGCGATATGATAAACCCGTTTTAGCTGAGAGCTTCTCAGTCAGTGACGATGGCTACACACTTACTTTTAATATGAGACACAATGTCTTCTGGCATGATGGTGAGCAACTTACAGCACAGGATGTCTTATTTTCCCTCAAAGCCATTTTAAACCCTTTTGTAGATAGTGCTCCCACCAGGAGTTCCTTTCAAAAAGTAGTTAGTGCTCGGACAGAGGGTGATTTTATTTTTAGTGTTACCAGTTCTGAAACCCACTTTCGCAATCAGGAGATCCTGGGAGGATTTCATATCATTCCCAAGCATATATGGGACCCTGAAGGATTGTTAGATAGATATTCAGTCGAAGATTTACTTAATCCTTCCGTAACTCGGGAAGAGGCAGCCATCAAAGGGTTTGCAGATGCATTTAATGTTCATCCTCAAGGTAGACCTATTGGGGAGGATGCAGAACCTATCATCGGCTCAGGTCCATGGATATTTGACAAATGGATCACAGGAGATTATATCTCGTATGCTAGAAATACCGACTATTGGAATGCTGGTGAGACGTATGAAGCAGGGTTTTCTGAAGAAGGTGCCTATCTAGATAAAGTGATCGTTAAAGTCATCAGTGATGCCACAGCTCGATTGACAGCCCTCAAAGCTGGTGAACTGGATTTCATCCCCAGAATGAGAGCAGTGCAGTACTTTACTCAAACGAACACACCTGATTTTCTGGAGAGATTTCAAAAAGTGAATTATGTGGTTCCTGCTTACAGCTATGTCGGTTGGAATAATGATCGCCCCTATTTTAAAGACAAGCGTGTTCGTCAGGCCATGACCATGCTTATTGATCGGGATAATTATAACGAGAATGTCGCCTATGGCTTAGGGATCCCAACCATTGGTCCCTTCTATATTTACGGTAAACAATACAATCACAATATTGAACGCTGGCCTTACGATCCCATACGGGCAGTTGAACTGATTGAGGAAGCCGGTTGGGTTGATCATGATGGAGATGGCATTCGGGATAAAGATGGTGTCCCTTTCAATTTTACCTTTTCGGTTTCATCAGGCTCTACCAGTTCTAAATACCTGGCCTTGATGCTTAAAGAAGATTTAAGAAAAGTCGGTATCGTGGTGAACATCAGGCAGTTAGAGTGGTCAGTTTATGTTGAAAATCTTCGCGATCGACAGTTTGACGTTGTATCCTTGTTGTGGATTGGAGGTCTGGAAATGGATCCCTATCAGATCTGGCATTCAGACAATATTGGGGATCGTGGATCAAACTATATGGGGTTCAGAAATGCTGAAGCTGACTCCCTCATAGAAGGAGCGCGCTATGAGCTGGATGAAGAGAAGCGAAATGCCATGTATTTCCGACTTCAAGAGATCTTCCATGAAGAACAGCCCTACACCTTTATGTTTTACCAGCGAGACCCAGGAGCGTATTTGAAAGAATTTCATGGTGTAAAATGGTTGCCTATTCGTCCAGGCTATAAAGTGAACAGCTGGTGGCGTAACACAGCCAGGGTTGGAGCAACTTCCTGATGTGGCGCTATTTCCTAAAAAGAATTCTACTCATTTTTCCAACTCTGTTTGGAATCTCCATCATCACTTTCTTAATTATCAAGCTAGCACCTGGTGATCCCACAGCAATGAAGATGGGTAGTCAGCAGGCGGGTATGGCGGCGGATCAGAACCTGGCAAAACAGATGATCGAACAGACCAGAGAGATTTATGGTTTGGACAAGCCATTATTGCTCAACTTTGTCATTTTCAATGTGGAAGAGAGCTGGGAAGCTGTACAGGACTATCTCTCTGAGGGACAGGCACTTAGTGGACGTTCTTATGGTGATATCGTAGAGCCACTCAAGCAGGCAGATGAAGTAGCGGTTCCATTTTTGGTTGGTCTCTTGGAGTCAGGTGAACTCACAGGTGATGAGACCACCGTTATCCTGGAAATCCTGACTATTAAGCAAAAACTAAGTATTAGCGCTGAAATGAGCCTGGAAAAGCAGTTGGAATATATTCAGAATTGGTGGTACGGGGGTACCGATTCCACAGGCGTAGTTCGAAATGCTGCCAAGGATACATACCAATTCACTGGATTCCAGAAATTTAAAAAGATTTTTACTGAGGCTCAGTATCCACGCTGGTTAGTTAACATGATGACCCTGGAGTTTGGGACATCGATAAAAGATAATCGTCCTGTTTGGGATCACATCAAAGAGAGCGTCCCAGTATCCCTGATATTTACTTTTACCTCATTCATACTTGCCTATCTCATTGCCATCCCTCTAGGTATTTATTCAGCGACACATCAATATTCAACAGGGGATAAGATCACTACAGTAATTCTCTTTATTCTGTATTCCCTACCAAACTTTTGGGTGGCTACTATGGCCATTGTATTCTTCGGAGGTGGGGATTTCTTTGATGTATTCCCCGTATCCGGCCTCCATAGTCTGGGGGCTAGCGAAATGGGCACCTGGGATTATCTGCTGGATATGGCTCATCATGTTGCCTTGCCTTTATTGATTTGGACGTATGGATCCTTCTCCGCCCTCTCCCGTTATATGCGTGGTTCCATGCTGGAAGTGATTCGTCAGGACTACATACGAACAGCTCGGGCTAAAGGTCTGAGTGAGCGTGTCGTTACGTATAAGCATGCTTTAAGAAACTCATTAATTCCCATTATCACCATGCTTGCCAATCTTCTGCCACTGGCCATATCAGGTTCGATCATCATTGAGTCAATTTTTTCCATCCCAGGCATGGGTCAGCTTAGCTTTAATGCCGTACTGGCCAGGGATTATCCCATCATTATGGCAGTCACAACCATCTCAGCTATGCTCACTTTATCAGGGATATTACTTTCAGATTTGCTTTACGCTGTGGTTGACCCGCGAATAACGTTTGAGGAGAAGCGCTAATGTCAGACATGGCACCAGCACGCACCTATTCGCAGATCGTAGGCTCCCAGTTTCGCAAAAACAAGCTGGCAGTCGTGTCTCTACACGTAATTTATGTGCTTCTTTTCGTTTTTATCTTTGCTGATTTTCTGGCCAATGACAAACCCATTGTTATGCGATATGAGGGCAAAACCTACTTTCCAGTGTTTAGGGAATATGGTGTCAATTGGCTTGGTATGAATTGGCAAGACGCTTTTAAAAGTCAGCAATTCAAAATTCTTGAAGACAAATATGAAGAGGGGGATTGGGCTATTTACCCGGTCATCCCGTATTCCTCAACAGAATATAATCTTCAGGTAAAATTACAACCACCCAGTAAGGCCCATATTTTTGGAACCGATGAATTAGGTAGAGACGTGTTGTCTCAGATGATTCATGGTGCCCGAGTGAGTCTCCTCGTTGGATTTGTTGCTGTGGCGATTTATGTGTTTATAGGTGTCATTCTGGGAGCCCTGGCCGGATTCTATGGTGGTGTGATTGATATAGTCATTCAAAGAATGATTGAAATAATGATTACCTTTCCGCGAATGTTTCTTATCATTACCATTGTTGCGGTGATGGAGACCCAGTCCATTATCAATATTATGATTATTTTGGGACTGACTGGCTGGACGGGAGTGGCTCGGTTCACTCGTGGTGAATTTTTAAAAGTGAAAAATGAAGATTATGTAGTTGCTGCTAAGGCTCTGGGATTCAAAGACTTCCGTACTATTTTTAGACATGTTTTGCCCAATACTTTGACACCTGTGCTCGTGACTGCAACCTTTGGGGTTGCCGCAGCCATTCTGATTGAATCAGGTCTAAGCTTTTTAGGCTTTGGTGCTCCCCCTGAACAGGCAACCTGGGGATCATTGTTGAGCAGTGCCCGGGATACCTTGCCCACAGGTTGGTGGTTAACGACCTTTCCAGGATTGGCAATTTTTATTACGGTGACCGTTTACAATCTGGTAGGTGAAGGCATGCGTGATGCACTTGACCCTCGCCTTAAACAATAGGTTATTATTTCAGCCACAGATAAACACAGATAACGCACAGATGAAAAGTACGTTTAAGCATAAAGAAATAACGGAAGCTATCATCGGGGCTGCGTTTGAAGTGCAGAATGGGTTGCGGGTTGAGTTCATTGAAAAAGAGTATTCTGTTGATTTGGAACCGTTTCTAAAAGTTGAGTTTAAAAGATTTGTTTATTAGGTGAGGCCTTTATGGTCTTACCTGAGTAGTTGCGCTTAAAGCGTCATCAGTGTACATCAGTGTGAATCTGTGGCCAAAAAAAGCTGCAACTCAAAAAGTATAAAATGAAGGAAATAAATAGTGACTGGTAAACAACTCAAAACGATTTTAGCAACGGATTGTGGGTCAACTACAACCAAGGCTATTTTGATCGAGCTAACCGATCAGGGCTATCGCTTAAAGACCAGAGGGGAAGCCCCAACAACGGTTGAAGCTCCCTTTGAAGATGTGACAAAAGGTGTGCTCAACGCCATTATGGAAGTTGAAGAGCTTTCCGGGCTTAAAATTCTTGATGGGGATCAGATCATTCACCCCATGAAAGATGAAAACACAGGTGTTGATGTCTATGTGTCCACATCCTCTGCTGGAGGTGGTTTACAGATGATGGTTGCTGGTGTGGTGAAAGCCATGACAGGTGAAAGTGCCGAGCGCGCTGCCCTGGGTGCCGGCTCCATTGTAATGGATGTCCTTGCCTCAAATGATGGCCGTCTACCTCATCAAAAAATTGAACGCATCCGTCAACTACGTCCTGATATGATTCTGCTCTCTGGGGGTATCAATGGCGGGACCGTATCCCATGTGGTTGAGCTTGCCGAAGTGCTGGCTGCTGCCAATCCCAAACCACGCCTGGGTCAAAACTACAAATTGCCAGTGATTTTTGCTGGGAATAATAAAGCTCAAAAAAATATTGAAGACACGCTTGGTGAAATCACTGATTTGGATATCATTGAAAATATCCGTCCCGTTCTTGAAGTAGAAAATCTAGGACCTGCTCGGGATAAAATTCATGATCTCTTCATGGAGCATGTGATGGCACAAGCTCCTGGATATAAAAAGCTCATGTCCTGGACAGATGCTCCCATTATGCCAACCCCAGGTGCCGTTGGTTTCTTGATTGAGATGGTTGCTAAAAAGGAAAATATCTCAGTTGTGGGTGTGGATATTGGTGGAGCTACCACAGATATATTCTCAGTATTCGAAGGTCAATTCAACCGTACTGTAAGTGCAAATTTAGGGATGAGCTATTCAGTCTGTAATGTTTTAGCTGAAGCCACCCTGGAGAATGTTTTACGCTGGGTTCCTATCGATATTGATGAAGGTGAATTAACCAACCGTATCGGGAATAAAATGATTCGACCCACTACGGTTCCTCAGTCGCTTGAAGAATTGATTATCGAACAGGCCATTGCTAGAGAAGCCTTGCGCCTCTCTTTTATTCAGCATAAATCTTTTGCGGTTAAACTGAAGGGTGTCCAACAGGAACGCACCATCTCAGATGCTTTCGATCAATCAGGCTCAGGTGAAACTCTGGTCAATATGATGGAACTTGATCTCCTGGTAGGTTCCGGCGGCGTTTTGTCTCATGCACCTCGTCGTGAACAAGCCATGCGGATGTTGATTGATGCATTTGTACCTGAGGGGATTACCCAGCTGGCTGTTGATTCAATCTTTATGATGCCTCAATTAGGTGTTATGGCAAATATTGAAAACAGTGATATTGGTGAAAGTGCCAGAAATGCAGCCGTTGAGGTATTTGAAAATGACTGCTTAATCCGGTTGGGTACCTGCCTGGCACCTATCGGTAGAACAAAACCAGGTCAGACACTGCTAACTGCTGAATTTGACCTTCCTGATACTGGGAAAAAAGTTGTTGAATTGAAATATGGCGAGATCATTGTCATTCCTGCTCCATATACTGGAATTAAGGCAAAATTGACTCCTGGTAAGAATTTGGATATTGGGAAGGGCAAGGGAGAAGTCCTGGATACGGAAGTATTTGGTGGCACTGTTGGCCTGATTCTAGATGGACGAGGACGTCCATTTGAGTTAAGCCATGAGAAATCACAGAGAATTGAAAATTTAAGAAAATGGTCAGATTCGACCAATGAATATCCCAATACCAAAGCATTGGGAGGAGCATAGATCATGGCCCATGCCTACACACCGGGACTAAAAGTCCTCCATGAATCAAAAGTTAAAAAAGATCGCATTCTACCCCTAAAGGGTGATGTTCTGGTCGAGAAAGATGCCACCGTTACTCCAGATGATATTGTGGCACGGACTCATTTACCTGGGAATGTCCAGATGTTAAATGTGGCCAACAGCCTAAATATCGATCCCACTGATGTGAAAGATGTCATGTTGAAACAGCCTGGAGATGCGTTAAAAAAAGGCGATATGATGGCCGAGACTAAAGGTCTCTTTGGCCTGTTCAAATCAAATGTTGTCGCTCCCCTTGACTGTACTTTGGAATCAATTTCCCCTGTTACAGGACAGGTAGTGCTTCGAGATGCCCCCATCCCTGTAGAAATTGATGCCTACATGCGTGGTACTGTTTCAGAAGTTCTTCCTGAAGAGGGTGTTATCATTGAAGCTGATGCGGTATTCATCCAAGGAATATTTGGTATTGGCGGTGAGAGTAGGGGCGAGTTGGTTGTTCTAACTGACACCCGGGAAGATGAACTAACTGCGGATATGATTCAAGCTGAGCATGCTGGTAAAGTTTTGGTCGGTGGATCGTTTCTAAGCTTGGCCGCCTACAAAAAAGCGCTCGCGATGAAAGTGGCTGGTGTGGTTGTTGGTGGGTTCAATTATTTCGACCTGGAAGAAATTCTGGGTTATACCCTAGGTGTGGCGATTACTGGATCAGAAAACCTGGTAACCTCATTGGTCCTAACAGAAGGCTATGGTAAGATCAGGATGGGATCACGAACATTTGATCTGTTAAAACGACATGAGGGGAAATTCACATCCATCAATGGTGCGACCCAGATTAGAGCTGGTGTGATCCGGCCAGAAATTGTCATTCCACTTAAACCCGAAGATTTAAAAGGTGATGCACAGGTAGCTAAGGTAAATGAAGGTATTCAGGCTGGAAGTCTGGTGCGCGTCATTCGAGCACCTTATTTTGGTCGTATTGGGACGGTTATTTCATTACCTGCACCCCTACATAAGATGGAATCAGAGACCATGGTTCGCGTTGCTGAGATTAAAATTGATGATGAAGTGATGACCATCCCACGAGCAAACCTTGAGATGGTTGAAACTGATTAAAGAATTGGAAACTCCGGTTGAAGATAGCTTATCCGCTGAGGATCAAGCTTTCATTGATCGTATTGCCAACCGGATATATGATTCTGGCTTTGTAACAGCTGCTGTGTTCGCCCTTGAAATGGTCAAACCTTTAGCTTTGCTTGGCAGCCATAGCATGATATTTTTTGGGCCTATAGTGAGTGCATTTATTAAAGCGGATGGTTACTATCATGCCGCAGAGTTGTTCGAAGAACCTCGCAATGTGGAAGCATTGATTGCCAAGGTAGAACAACTGGAAGAAGAAAACAAAAACAAGCAAACGGAGAAGCACAGTGAAAGATAAACAATTCTGGTCTGTTGCCGGTATCATCTTCGTCCTATTCATGATATACTGGGTTGCAGGACATCCATTTTTTGTCGCTGAACGCGCTGTCATGTTTTGGGCTATCATGATTGTTTCAGGGATTTTGATTTACTCAACACGGATGGCTAAACGGGGTGAAGAGATATTCTTACGCAGTATCCCCGGTTTAAAAGCTGTGGAAGAAGCCGTTGGTCGCTCCACTGAAATGGGAAAACCCGTTCTTTATGTTCCAGGTATCATGGATATGGATCAGGTGGAGACCGTTGCTGGTGTCGTCGTTTTGGGGCATGTTGCAAAAATGACTGCTCGTTATGAAACCAGTTTAAATGTGCCTGTGTCGCGAGCCATCGTTATGAAGGCAGCGCGTGAATCTTGTCGTGAATCCTACCTTATTGAAGGTCGTCCAGATTTATTTCATGATGATATGGTGCATTACCTGACTGATGATCAGTTTGCTTATGCAGCTGGTGTAAATGGTATCATGATTCGTGAAGAACCTGCAGCCTGTCTGTACATGGGTAAGTTCTATGCTGAATCACTCCTGCTGGCTGAGACAGGAAACTCTATTGGTGCGATCCAGATTGCTGGTACAGCTTCTCCTTCTCAGATTCCATTTTTTGTTACGGCTTGTGATTATACACTGATCGGTGAGGAATTCTTTGCTGCCAGTGCTTATCTATCACAGGAACCAGAATTAATCGGTGGGGTTAAAGGACAGGATTATTTAAAAATCCTGGCCATTTCTGTTATCCTCCTTGGAACTCTTTTTAACTATTTTCATGAACTGAATTTGATCTCCTGGGACCTCCTGGGATTTCTGACAGTTCAATAGGAGGTCTGATATGTTCATGAAAAGACAATTACCAATTGCTATCGCTGCCACCATTGGATTTTTAACTCTTTTTGGCTGGTTTGTGGAGGAACCTTCAATCAAGTCCTTTGTTGATGATGATGCTACCCAGTGGTTTGATATCCTGGCCAGCTTTGCCATGTTTCTTGGCGCATTGAATCTATTAAAAATGCAAGCTATGAAAGTGATCAGACAATCCAGGGGCTGGCAGTACGCTGCACTGGCTATTGCAGGTTTTTCTTTCTCCTTTATAGCGGGATTTGTCATGCTCGGTGCTTACAACGTAGAGGTTACTGAATTTGGTGGTTCTACAGGTGTTGCAACGGTCCTGGCAAACGAGATCAATCAAGATCTTCAGAGCACACGAAATATACTGAGTGCTGTCCCTGCTGGCGATGCTTACATCATTGACTCCCCTTACTTTACTGAGGGTGGAGCAGAGTCAGTCGTGGAACAGATTGTTGCTGCTGGGGGAACAGCTGAAATTCATCCAGCAGAGTGGGGTGCCCATATTGCAACCCGTGGCTCTCTATTTAACTGGATGTTTCGATTTATCTTTACGCCATTGTCAGCCACAATGTTTGCCCTATTGGCATTCTTTGTTGCTTCGGCGTCATACCGCGCTTTCAAAATTCGTAATTTTGAAGCAACTCTGTTGTTGATATCAGGTATTATAATCATGCTTGGCCGGGTCCCCATCGGTGGGCATATCTCAGCTTGGTTTATCATGTATATTGTTGTGCTGTCATTAGTGGCAGGTGTGAATACCTGGTTAAAAAACAGAACCTATACATTGGTTGCTCTCGTAGTTGGTTTGCTCGGTGTTACAATCGCTGGTTTTATCACTGGCTGGCCAGTCGATCAGCCCAGTATTTTCTTTCTCCCAGTTCTCCAGGACTGGATCTATAACAATCCCAATGTAGCTGGCGCAAGAGCCATCATGATCGGAATCGGTCTTGGTATCTTTGCTTCCTCGATACGCTACATCCTGGGTATTGAAAAATCTTACATCGGAGAATGATCATGGAAAAATTCTTAGATTTTATCGTGAAAGCTGGCAGCCTTGATCGGCGTGTCATCTTTGTGGTCATTGCCCTGGCGGTTATGTTGCCATTATTCTTTCCCTTAGGACTGCCAATTCGACCGACCAACTCATCTCAACAGGTATATGATGTTGTTGAGGAATTAGAAGCAGGGGATAAAGCCCTTCTTTCTTTCGAATATGGACCGAGTACTAAACCGGAAATTCACCCCATGGCTGTTGCTTTATTAAGACATCTCATGTCAAAGGATGTGAAGGTTTATATCACATGTCTCTGGCCTGATGGTCAGTTTATGGCGATGGAGGCTCTTGATCAAGTTGCTGTCAATCAGTATGGAAAAGTATATGGCGAGGACTATGTGTTATTGGGGTATCGTCCTGGAGCCGAAGCTATCATAAAAGGGTTGGTTAGTAATATCAGGAAAGTCTACACAGTAGACTCACGTGGAGATTTCCTGGATGACATACCCATGATGGTTGGTGTTAATCAGGTTGCTGATTTCGACTTCCTATTTTCAGCTTCAGCTGGATATCCTGGAACGGTCGAGTGGGTTCAATATGCTGCTGATCCTGTTGGAATCACCATGAGTACTGGTACCACTTCTATTCAAGTAAATGAAGTGATGCCTTATGTCCAATCTGGTCAGATTAAAGGTATTCTTGGTGGCATGCCCGGTGCAGCGGAGTATGAATCTCTCATCGGTCAAGCTGGTATCGGTACCAGTGGAATGGATGCCCAGTCTGTTGCTCATGTCATAATTGTTGTATTTATCATATTCGGAAACATCTCGTTCTTTGTTGAACGCAGACGTTCCAAGAAATATTAGGAGACTGAATGATGAATGGTTCTGAAATATTTGGAGCATGGATAGCAGTCTTTTTAACCCTGGGTATTTTCTCTTATTTGTACAAGGATAATCCCTTCTATAAAATTGCTGAACACGTATTTGTTGGTGTATCTGCCGGGTATTGGATGGCCATGGCCTTCTGGACCCAGGTACAACCAAATCTCTTTGGTAGACTATGGCCAAAACCTGAAGGAGAGATATCTGGCTTTTTAATGAAGGCCTGGTATGGTATCTATAATTTCTTCGGTATCATTTTACCGAGTGTCTTCCCTGATGGCGGAATTGACAAGGGACACGGACATGATCCACATTTTTTGTATCTCCTACCTTTTGCGTTAGGAATCATGATGTTGTTGAGTGTTTCAGCAAAATTAAGTTGGCTGGCTCGCTTAGGGATTGCCTACACCGTTGGTATGGCTGCAGGTCTTAGAGCCTATGCATTTTTGAATTCCAATGTATTGGGACAAATCAAGGGTAGTGCCGTCTCTTTTGTGGATATGCCTTTCTTCAGTTTAACGGGTGTGAGTGTATTCAATAACTTGATAATTCTCGTCGGAACCATCACTGGATTACTCTATTTCTACTTTTCCAAGGAGCATACTGGGAATTTTGGTAAAGTGACCCGTGTAGGTATCTACTTCCTGATGATCAGTTTTGGCGCTTCCTTTGGCTTTGCTGTCATGGGACGTATTTCACTGCTTATCGGTCGTTTTACAGATTTGATTACTTATGGTACTCCGACCTATAATTATGCCTCTATATGGGTATTAGTGCTGATGATTGTACTGCTTACGGTATGGACTATCAAAGGCGACAAGAAAGCTACGGGTTGATATTTATTTCTAGCCACAGATGCACACAGATATAACTCTGAGGAAAATCATTGAATGGTAGAGACGCTATGCATAGCTCTACAGTTTTAATAATAAAAGGTATTAAATGAGACATAAAAAACCATCTGTGAACATCCGTGTTTCATCTGTGGCTAAGAATATTTTAGGTTAGACATGGCAGTTTCAATTACATTAAGAAATATCATTAAAAAATACGGTGGTATAGCCGCCCTAAATAATGTGACCCTCGGTGTGGAAAAAGGTCATATCCATGCCATTATCGGTACAACTGGATCAGGTAAGTCTACTTTACTGCGAGTGATTGCAACTCTCAGTGAGCCATCTTTAGGGTCGGGCTACATCAATGGGCTCAACCTGGGGGCCCGTCAGAATCAGATTCGGCACCAGATTGGTTATATGTCACAGGATAGCCGTTTTGAGGAAGCTCTCACTCTGATGGAAAACCTAATTCTCCATGGCAAATTACATGGGATTGAGGAAGCGGATCTCCTGAATCGGATATCTGGATTTGTCACACGCTTTGAAGTGGCTGATAAACTGCATTTTTTTCCGAGTGAGGTGAGTTATGGTACTCGAAGAAAAATTGAGTTTATTCGCGCAGTTCTGCATAACCCAACCATACTACTCCTTGATGAACCAACTGCCTCACTAGATCAGAATTGTAAAGAGTTGATGGAAACCTTCCTGCGGGAGCAAAAACTTCGATTTACCACAGTGCTGGTTTCTAGTAATATTGATCAGGTCGAACGAATTGCAGATCGCATATCCATCCTCGATGATGGGCGAGTGGTCGCGGATGGAACATTATCTGAGTTAAAAGAGACTGATCGGGAAAATCGAATTCTTGATATCACTTTATCCGAAACTCATGAAAGGGACTTTAATATTTTAGATGCTTCCCCTAAAGTTGTTTCCTATACGGTTCAAGGAAATCATTACGCGATTGTGACAGAGTCAGATGTACCGCCGGAATCAATTATTGCACTCTTCCATGAGAGGGTAATTCAAGCTAAACCGCGACTTCCTGCTTTAACTGATATCTTTAAACGCATGATCCAAGTGGAGGCCATACATGAATAATGTACTCGCCGCACTTTGGCATCGTGAGCTAAACATCTACAAGCGACAGTTTGTGACTCAGGGACTGATGCCAATTCTTACAGGCTTGATTTTCTTCTTCATGTTCTTTCTGCCGTATAAATCATTGTTGCCAGCAGGGGAGCTTACAAACATACTCCCTTCACTGGTTCTGGATTCACTTATTTTAACCCTTTTAATTACCATTTATGAAACAACCGCTCGTTTTTATTGGGAAACCCAACGTAGTAATGGGATGGCCAGTTTATACGAGATGGGCCGCTTTCACAGGCAACCTTCATTCTTTATTAGTCAGAGTATCATTAGTCTCGGTAAGGGATTTGCCCATTTGATCATCGTCTGGGCAATTCTAATCTTTTTAACTGAGATGTCCTTTGAACAAATTAATTTTCAAGCAAGTATTCTCTTTATCCTTTTGGGGGCCCTCCAAATTGTCTCGCTCAGCAAGATAATCGGTCTCTTGATAAAGCATGTTGAGAGTCTTGGAAAACTGCTATACGTCGGTTTATTACCCATGATGATGATCAGTGGTTTGTTTCTAATTAAAGGGGCTCCACTGGATGCATTTCCAGAAATCGCCTTCTATTTGGCTCCCTACAATTGGATGGCCGGTCTCGATGAAGCTTTTCTAAATGGTGTTATTGACTATGGCTATCTTTTGATCACTTTGCTTCAAACAACCTTTCTGGTTTGGCTGGCAGCAACGTTCTTTCACCTCGATGGTGACAGTTGAAGGTCTATTTAGCAGGTGCCATTGAAGCTGCACCTGATGGCGGTACCACCTGGCGATATGCTGTGACCAAATTTCTTAGAGAAGAATTGGACTGGAGTGTGTTCGATCCCTCACTGCATGAACAAGATTTTTTAAGTGATGAAGAGAAAAATAAATTTCGTCAGTGGAAAGCTACTGATATTAAAAGATTTAGACCCGTTATGGAAAAGATAATTGATCGAGATCTTGACCAATTATTAAATAAATCCGATGCTGTAATTTGCCTTTGGGATGAACATGTCATTCAAGGTGGGGGAACCCACGGTGAGTTAACCCTGGCTTATGAACATAAGCTACCCGTCTACCTCGTCTTAGGAATGCCCATTGAAAAAGTCTCGTCCTGGATCATTGGATGTACAACGGAAGTGTTCGAAAATTTTGACCAAATGCAGAAATACTTAGTAACTATTACAAACAAATAATTGATGAATAACTGCTTGACTTTTCGTAACGGTCCCTTATCTTTTTTTCGTTATCTTAAGGTGAGTAAGGGTTTAAGACCAATTAAGCCAGCCAGAATGACTTGCGCTTGAGTTAACCGAACATTTTTTAAATATTAATATAACAACAAGGAGGAAACACTATGAACAAAGCCGAATTGATTGCAAAGATTGCCGAAGATTCAGGTATCACCAAAGTACAAGCCGAAAAAGCACTAGGTGCTTTTACAGGCGCTGTATCCGCTTCACTGAAATCCGGTAACAAAATTGCTTTAGTTGGTTTCGGAACTTTTGATGTATCAGCTCGTGCAGCTAGAACTGCTCGTAATCCCCGTACTGGTGATCCGATTCAGGTTCCTGCAATGAACGTTCCTCGTTTCAAAGCTGGTAAAGGTTTGAAAGACGCCGTTAACAACTAGGCGCTTTGCTTTATATCAATTGAAAAAGGGTGTGATTCGTCACACCCTTTTTTTATCTGGAGGCTGAGCCTGCCGAGGCCCAAACAAATTAACATTTCGATAGACTGAATGTCCTTACTGGATTGAATAGGAAAAGCTTAAATGCAAGCAATCTGCCACATATCACTTAATGCCATCGCTGATAATTATCTGTTTTTTGAACAGAGAGTCAAAACAGCGAAAGTCATTCCAGTTGTTAAGGCCAATGCCTACGGTCACGGAGCCGTTGAGGTCACACGACACCTTCATGAAGTCTGTGGCGTAAGTTTGTTTGCAGTAGCTACCCTGGAAGAAGCTTGTGAGTTAGCTGAAGCATTACCCTCCGTCTTCATTCTTATCTTTTCACGCGTATTTGCAAATGAGCTTTCTAAAGTCCCGGAAAATGCAATCCTATCCATCGGTTCCTTAGAAGATGCCACATCCATTGTGGCTAGCGGTTTACCAGATATAATGGTTCATCTAAACATTAATACTGGCATGAATCGATTAGGTCTCACCGTGGAAGAAGGCTTAGACCTGATTGCAAATAACACATCTCTGGATATTCAAGGAGTGTATAGTCATTTTTCTTCTTCAGATACACTAGCTACAACTGCCTATGATAACCAAAATCAATTATTTTCAGACTTCGTTGCAAAGCTCAGGAAGCTAGGATACACTGGCCTCATTCATTTTGCGAACAGCGCCGATGCTATTAAGAGTGAAACTCAATATGATGGGATTCGATTGGGTATTGGCCTTTACGGATATGATACAACATCTGAAGCACTCACATTCAATACCCTTAAGCCTGCGATGGAAGTTAAGGCGCCCTTAATCAGGGTGGATCGAGTGAGAGCTGGTACATCAATCAGTTATGGGGAGCAATGGCAAGCAAGCGTTGATACAAATATTGGTACACTGAGAATCGGTTATGCCGATGGATATATCAGAGCGTTGACCAACCGGGGAAAAGTACACTATGAAGGGAAACTTTACCCTGTAGTGGGGAGCGTAACCATGGATCATATCATGGTTGATTTGGGTGATGACACGCCTGATACGGGGAGCTACTTTACGGTTTTAGGTGGGCTAAACCAATCAACTCGAATATCTACGATCGCCTCAAAGTTAAACACCATCACCTACGAAGTTTGTTGTACAATTTCACCACGAGTGAAGCGCATTTATTAGATCATTATATCACCTTATTCCATCCAAATAAAACTGAGATCACGGAAAAAAGATAAATGTATAGGCATTTGGGGCTACAAATCCCCATTTCGTTAACTGTTGTACCCGAAATCTTCAAAAAATAGTTGAAATTCCTGAAATATTTCTTAACTCGTTCGCTGCATCAGGGTTTGGGAAGCAATAATTCCTGATGCGCATTGAGATGATGCTTCCAATTCAAGATTGCTAAAGGAGTTATACTTTGAATATACTGGTAATCAGTGGTGATAAGTCAGGCAGTTATGATGATTATAAGAAAATATTTCCAGATTCACAGATTGATGTCGTTGATCAGGCTGATCTAACAGCAGCAAAACTGAGCAATCAGCTACTTAGTTACACAGGTGATTCTGTTATGTTGGTTGACGCTCGTTCTGAAAAAATAGAATTCAAACAAAGTGCTCAAGAATTATTTGAGCTAGTTGCTAAGACCTCAGAAGGTTACTCGATGATCTACACAGATTATGAAGTAGATGATAAGGGTGAACTGAGTGATGAACACTTATTGGACCACCACATCGGTCGCGTTCGAGACAATACAGACTATGGAAAAGTATGGGTTTTAAATCTTGAAAAGCTTCAGGAAGTATTGCCCCTCGCCAATACTACGAAACAACATTTTCTTTATGAGTTAAGGTTACGCCTAAGTGAAGTCGGGGAGCTGGTACATATAGCGAATCGCTACGCAGGCTCGCCCTATTGTGTTTTCAAGGCCGTTGGTGAACAGAATATTTTTGACTACCTCATGGCCAGCAAAGAATCACAGTTAGAGCTGGAACAGGTTGTTACTGATCATCTCAAGCGAGTGGATGCCTATTTGCCTCCAGGTGCTTTTTATTCTCCAGTTCCTTATGCGAAAAAGCAGTATGAACTGACAGCGACCGTGATCATCCCTGTAAATAATAGACCAGAATTTATCGGGGCAGCCATTGAATCAATTCTTGTACAAACCGTACAAGACATTGAGATCATAGTGGTTGTGAACGGTGGTGAATCAGATCCAACCATTCCCGCGGTTAAAGATTACATGGCGGGTGGTGCCAAACATGATGCTCTTAAACCTGAAGTGCGTCTTGTTGTTCTGGATATTAACAATATTGGTCTTTGTCTCAATGCCGGTCTCAAACGGGCAAAAGGCAAGTACTATGTCCAGTTGGACTCTGATGATCAACTCATTGAAGATGCAGTTGAGAAAATAGTTGCTGTTTATCAGGGTGATGAATCAATTGCCATGGTTATCGGTTCCTATGAAGTTTGGGAAAAAGATGCTCAAACAGGTGAACTGAGTCGCATGGATTCAATTCCCGTGGTGACTCATGATGAGTGGACTGAAGAAAATGGTCGCAATAATCTACTCCGCATTAATGGCGCAGGTGCACCTCGTTCTTTCTATATCGAAGCTGCCAGGGATTTGGGGTTTCTAGATATGAACACATCAGCTTACGCCAGAAATTATGGTGAAGACTATGATTTTGTTACTCGCATGAGCGAGCATCACAGAATCGGTAGGGTATGGGACCCAGTATACAAAGTAATTCGACACGGAGGAGGAACGGATCATAATATTGATCGCTCAACCGTAGACAGAAATAATAATGCCAAGGATGAAATGCGTCGTGAAACCATTTATCGGCGTCAAATCATGAATGAGGTAAATAATGGATGAAATTATCCTAATTGGGATTGATGGCGGGGCCTCCAAGGTTCTCGTACATAAAGTAGATATATTGATTAATCCAATGCGCTTTGTTGCATTGAAGCCATTTATTGAAGTGACCTATAATTCTTCAAAATTTTATAATTCCAAATTTAAGCCGATTGTACTCTCGCGGCAGCTGAAGGAACATAAAAACGGAACGGTTACTCAGACCAAAACTGAGGCGGATCAGGAAAAAGCCATGCTGGAAAGTTTTACCAAGGCTATCCGGACTCTGCTCGGTAAAAATGTTACTCAGGATGTGGTCATTGGTCTTGGACTTCCCGGATTAAAAACAAAGAATAAAAAAGGTATTTCAGCCATGGCAAATGGCCCTAGAATGCCAAAGTTCTTGAATAATCTTGAAAAAGCATTGAAGAAAGAGGGTTATAATTCTCTTTTTCCCATCAGCGTGATTGGAAGTGATGCTGATTATTGTGGCCTTGGCGAACAGTGGGGTGATGAAGGCGGTATGCGTGGTGTATCTTCAGCCTATTATTTCGGCGTGGGTACTGGTATTGCTGATGCTATGCTGTTGGATGGGAAGAGTTTACCCTTCGATAATTGTAAATCATGGATCGCGAAAACATGGGAAATGATGGCCAGTGAAGAAGAAAGTTATGAGAACCTTCTTTCAGCGAAAGGCATCCAAACCCATTATGGAAAAATGATTGACATGGATCAGGAAGCTATGGAAAAGGCTGAGATCTATCCATGGCAGATCTATGAACGGGCTCAGGACGGTGAAGAAGCTGCTTTGGAGATGACCGAAAATATTGCTCAATCTTTATCCGAACTATTTTACCACCGCATCAGAACCCTAGCCGTTGGAGCACCTGATTCTCTTTTGATTGAAGCAGAACGGACGCTAGAGACCGAGCATGAGCACATCGGGAAAGTTTATCAGCGAATCGTTGTTGGTCAACGACTTGGGGATATATGGGAGTTCAAGAATTTTGTACCCTTACTTCTCGACCCAGTTAATGAAAAACTTGGTCGGATGATCCATTCATCCGATTTACCAGCAGACATTAAAGCCCTGTATCTGACAAAGACCAATCGTCTCCGTGATGATCTGATCATTCACTCTGAATTAAGACATGCACCAGCTCTGGGAGCTGCCGTAGATGCCTATCTCGAGTGGATTGAACAATGATCATCTCCGGGTAGGAATCGTTCTACCCGAAGATAGTATCCAAAATATTTCACTGTCCTGGTCGACTGATTTGGATGTGAAGGGGAATGTCCCCTCCATTGAAGGAATCAATCAGTTAGATCTCAGTGTAGAATCCGATTCGATCCGCATCAAAGGTCAGCCAGATTCAGCTCTTATTTCTGAAATAAGCCTAAGTTGTCCCGATGATGTAGAATCATTGAAAACTCAATTTGGGTTTCATCTCAATCCGGTCATCGCTGGACGTGGTTTTCATTGGGAAAAACAAATTGGTGTCTTCCTACCTGGTGACTTAAAAATTACCGTTGAAAATGGTCAACTCAAGATCATCAATTTAGTATCAGTGGAAGCCTATGTGGCTTGTGTTGCTACTTCTGAAATGGGTGCTGAAGCCCCTGCAGATTTATTAGCCGCCCAGACAGTGGTTGCCCGTTGCTGGTCCTTGGCTTTAGCAGAGGCAAAACATCTTGCTGAAGGTTTTGATGTTTGTAATGATGATTGCTGCCAACGCTATCAAGGAACCAGTTTCCTGACCGAACATTCGCTAAAGGCAGCTCGTGATACCAAGGGCGAAGTACTCATTCACGACAATCAGGTTATTGATGCCCGCTATTCTAAAAGTTGTGGTGGCATGGTTGAAGCCTACGAGACAGTGTGGAAAGGTGGACCCGTTCCCTATCTGGTTCCACTTTGGGATGGCCCCAAACAATTACCCGGATTTGCGGTGGATGACTTTGAGAAGCTTTGGGCTTATGATGATGCCTACTGTTCCTCGAAACGATTTCAATCGGTAAACCTGGCTGGAATGCTGGGTAAGGTAGATGAATCAGGTAGTTATTACCGTTGGGAACAGACCCTGAATAAAAGCGATCTTCTGAATAATTTAAAAAAGTATGCTGGCAAGAGTTGGCAATCCATTACCGGTATACGGATTGAAGAACGTGGTTTTAGTGGGCGAATAAAAGTTCTCTACCTCCAAGCAATCGATGGGAATGGCCATGAAGCAGAGCAAATGGTCAGATCTGAATACGGTATCCGCCAGATGTTTAGCACCTCTTTTCTTTATTCCTCTGCATTTATTATTAAAAATGCGAAAACCTTGAAAGAGGATAGCTCTATCACACTTCAAGGGGTAGGCTGGGGGCATGGAGTGGGATTGTGTCAAATGGGGGCATTGGGAATGGCCTTGGATAAGATTGGATACAAAGATATCCTGAAACACTATTACCCCGGAACAACTTTTACCACACTTTAGTCTTCACCATAGATTCACTAATCTATTTATGTGAATCCTCCTTAATTACATAATTAGTGTCTGTCCATAAAGCAGCTACGAGCTTGTTAAGTATTCAGTAACCCACGACTTAAGTCGTGGGTTACTGAGCCTGGTGGCAAAAAACGCTTTTCAATTATGGCAAAATTGGAACTGAAATTGGTATTATTGAATGCAGTTAACGAAAAGTGATAAAAATCAACGACTCACATGACCAAATAATGTTGGTAAACGGTTTTAACAAACCTAGTTTAAACCAACAATCAGGAGCTAGAATTCATGCGTGACCAAATATTTAACCGACATTCATATCGTTTTATTTTTACCCTATCATTCGTTGTTTTGCTTGGTGCGTGCACCCAGAGATCAATACCTGTAACTCCACAAAAACAAGCGGCATTGCCACCTCAATTAGAGACAAATATTGAAGTGAAATCTGGGCTGGAAGTATTTTTAGAACGGGGTCAAGGATTTGACCAATTGAAATATGGCCTCCTGGCGAACCAAACCTGTGTGAACCGAGAATTAGTCCACGGTATTGAGTTACTAAAGGAGCAAATCGACTTGCAGTTACTGCTTTCTCCTGAACACGGTCTTTTTGGTGCTGAAAATGCTGGAGATAAAGTGGGTAGTGAGACTGATGTTGGGTCTGGTATCCGATCTTTATCAACATATCGCAAAAAACCTCACGAAATTGCTGAATTGATCGCAGGCCTTGATATCGTCCTTTTCGATATTCAGGACATTGGCGTGCGATCATACACTTATATCTATTCCATGGCTTATTTGATGGAAGCAGCAGCTGAGGCTGGAAAAAAGGTAATTATCCTGGATCGCCCCAATCCCATTAATGGTGAACAGGTTGAAGGGAATCTACTGGATCCTGAATTCTCAAGTTTTGTCGGCCTTTACCCAATACCTTATCGACATGGTATGACTATAGGTGAATTGGCGCTCCTCTTTAACAGTGAATATGATATTAATTGTGATTTGGAAGTTGTGCGAATGGAGGGCTGGACGCGGGATATGTATTTTGAGGATACAGGTTTACCATGGGTACCCACTTCACCCCACGTTCCCGATGCTGCGACTATTCTTCCTATGATCGCAACAGGCACTTATGGCGAACTAGGGATGCTTTCAGAAGGTGTTGGTATCACCACACCCTTTGAAGTCGCTGGTGGACCCTGGATCACCAATCCTAATGAATATGCTCAAGCCTTAAGTGAACGGGTGGGGGATGGTGTTATTTTTCGTCCCACATTCTTTAAACCCTATTATGGTCGCCACAAGGGTGAAACTTGCGGTGGCTTTCAAATCCATGTAACGGATCGTCAAAGTTTCAAACCCTATCTCACCGGACTCATGATTATGGCCGTTCATCAGGAATTGTACCCGGAAATTGATCTTTTTAAGAATGAAAACCGTCATGGAATGTTTGCAAAAGTGATGGGGAGTGACTCCATTCAAAAAGATTTACAAGCTGGGATTGATCCACTTGAAATGGAGTTGAAATGGCAGCCTGAGCTCAATCAATTCCTTGAGCTGCGGAAAAAGTACGTGCTCTATGATTAGAGTTGGATTTCGGAGAAATATTGCAATGAAACAATTGATTCAAAAAATTCTGATCATGACTATTGGTCTGTCTACTCTTCTAGGTCAGGAACATCAGGCAAAACCACATGCAGAACAATTTGAACAATACGGACGAATCGTGGTTGATCAGGAAAATGGTTTTACGGGGACACCCCGCGACCTGGTACCTCGAAATGTCTTAAGAGAACCAAGTCATGTGGTCTTTGGCTATCATCCCTATTGGAATGGCACTTCCTACCTGAATTATGAGTACAATATGCTCAGTCATATCGCTTGGTTTGGCTTAGCCATGGGAGCCGGTGGAAACATCACCAACTCAAATGGATGGCCGGTTAATGGTTTGGTTGATTTGGCACACAGCCGTGGGGTCAAAGTAATCGTTACCGTGACTTTGTTTGATAATGATGATATTGGAACTTTGTTGGCCAATGCAGGGTACAGGCAGGCTGCGATTAATAATCTGATCTCCAAAGTATTGCTGGGAAATGCTGATGGGGTCAATATAGATTTTGAATCTGTGCCCACTTCAGCACGGGCAAATTTTAATACATTCATTCACGATCTAACCCAAGCATTCCATGATCAAATTCCTGGTTCTGAGGTAAGCATCGCCATGCCTTCTGTCGATTGGGGTAGCGCGTATGATTATAACTATCTCTCAGACAACAGTGATGGCTTGATGATTATGGCCTACGGATATTTTTGGTCCGGTAGTGCCAGTGCTGGACCTATTTCGCCCCTGAGTAGTGGCATGTCTAATTATTATATCCGCAGAACAATCGAGGATTATTTAACAAAAACAGGGGGTGATGGTTCACAACTCATTTTGGGATTACCCTGGTACGGTAGAAACTGGCCCGTGGTAAATACCACGATGGGGTCAGCTACCACTGGAACGGGATCCGCAATATTCTATTCTACAGCGGAAGCCAATGCGCAAGCCTATGGAAAACATTACAATTCAACCGTTGCAGGGGCATGGTACAATTATGAGGATGGTGGACCGCGTCAGGTGTGGTATGATGATAGTTTAAGTCTAGCCACAAAATACAATTATGCGAAGAGCGAAGACTTGAAAGGAATAGGGGTTTGGGCCTTAGGATACGATGGTGGTCGTTCTGAGATATGGGGTGGACTAAGTGATGCTTTTGGAGCTACAGCGCCTCCTCTAGCTTCAAAATATTTTACCGCTCGCAATTTGGGAAATGGGACAGTTGCCATTCACTGTGCCACAACCGCCTACACCGATACTTATTCAGCTTACACGAGTCAAGATGGTTTGAGTTTTAGCCTGGCCCAGAGTTCTTCTTCACCTGAGTTCACACTCTCGGGATTGGCAAATGACGAGATTACTTATGTAAAAATCCAGAACTCAAATATTTTTGGTATTAGTAACTTCTCAGAGGTGCTTGGGACTGTTGTCAGCTCATCAGCTTCGAATATTTTGATTGTTCAAGGATTTGAACGCACCTCAGGTACAGTCAATAATTTTGACTATATCATAGAGCATGGATCGGCCATTTTTGCAAATGGTCAGGGTTTTGATGGCGCGAGTAATGATGCCATTGAAGCCAATATTCTAGATCTGGCTAATTATGACATCGTTGATTGGATCAGTGGCGAAGAAGCTACGGCAAACACTTCCTTTTCAGCCACTGAGCAAAATAGGATTAAGACCTATCTGGAGCAGGGAGGACGTCTATTTATTTCAGGCTCAGAGATTGGATATCACCTGGAATCCAACGGCAGTAATGAAGACTACAACTTTTATCATAACTATTTCAAAGCTGACTATATCAGCGATGATGCCCAAAGCTATACTACTTTTGGAACCGCCAACGGCATATTTTCTGGAATAACCAGTCTTGGTTTTGACAACGGGACCCAGGGTACTTATGATGTGGATTACCCCGATGGAATCAAACCTTTTGGAGGTTCGGTCAATAATTTACGGTATGATGGAACCGACTATATCAACCGTGGTGGAGCTGGAATTCAGTTCATGGGAAATTTTGGCGAGAGCAATGCTCTGGGCGGGATTGTCTATCTTGGATTTGGATTTGAGACTATTTTTCCCGAGTCAAACCGGGATATAGTTATGGGCAGGGTGCTTGGGTTTCTTGGTACATCCCTTTCGGTTGACCCCATTCATCAACAACCAAAATCTTTTTCAGTTTCATCCATTTATCCCAATCCTTTTAACGGTTCCTTCGCATTCAATATCAACACGGATGCAGCGACAGAGTTAAGCATCAGTATTATTAATCTGAAGGGCCAGCAGGTCGATCATTACCGGAAAAGTGTTCAAACTGGCAGTAATCGCCTCGTGTTTGATGCTTTGGGGTTAACCACCCTCAGTTCGGGCGTTTATCTGGTACAGGTAACCAATGGTCATGAAATCCATAGTCAATCCATCACATATTTAAAATAGAGGTTTCGCATGCAATCAACTCTTCTTCGACAATTACTATGGATTCTTCCCCTCTTTATTTGGACCTGTTCTGCTGGTCCAAACGCAAATCCGGACACGCTCACACCAGGACCTCATAGTGAACAAGTCAATCAATTTGGTCAGGAACACCCGACCCAAGAGCCACAAATCGTTTTGACAGGGCTTGATGTGATGGAGAAAATGGGTTTCGAACCACTCTTGGGGCAGAATGTTGGCGTCATCACCAATCATACCGCGGTTAACAAACAGGGAGAACACCTCGTTGATTTATTAAATGCCACTGAGGGTATCAAGCTGAAAGCAATCTTTGCACCTGAGCATGGTTTTAGAGGTAAATCTCAAGCTGGGGATGCCATCCCCGGTGGTGTTGATCCAGCTACAGGCGTGCCGATATACAGTCTTTATGGAGCGAATCGCGAACCGAACCAAGAAATGTTGGAGGGGATTGATATCCTAATTTTTGATATTCAGGATGTTGGCGCCCGGTTCTATACCTACATCTCTACCATGGGATATGTTTTACAGGCTGGTGCAAAATATAATCTGCCTGTTATGATTCTTGATCGTCCCAATCCCATCGGTCGAAATGTGGGTGGTAATGTATTAGATGAAGGGTATGAAAGTTTCGTCGGTCGTTATAAAATTCCCATTCAGTACGGTTTAACAATCGGTGAATTGGCTAGAATGGTGATCGGTGAAAATATGATTCCAGATTTGGGAGCTGTGGAATTACATGTCGTTGAATGTGAGGGCTGGACCTCAGATAAAGTATGGTCTCAAACAGATTTAAACTGGCTACCACCTTCACCTAATATGCGAAATACCAATGAAACGCTCACTTATCCTGGTTTATGTCTTTTAGAGGGAGTCAAGATTTCTGAAGGGCGCGGGACAACTCATCCATTTGAATACATTGGAACTCCTTACATGGATGGTCCGCTAATGGCTCGTGAATTATTGGCCACGGGTTTAAAAGGGTTTACCGTTGAACCGGTAAGCTATACACCCGTTGATATGCCTGGGGTAGCTATGAATCCAATATTTAAAGATGAACAGGTCAACGGAGTGAATGTTGTCGTGACTGATCCTGATCAATTCAAGCCTGTTGAGTTTTTAGTCCATCTCCTGGTTCTGACAAAACAAAACTATCCCGATGATTTTGAATGGCGCTATAAAAAAGGGCCAGATCGTCTTTGGGGTGGCTCTGGGTTACGCAATAGGGTGGATGCTGGCGAAAGTGCTGAAACAATTATTGCGAGTTATCAGGATGAGTTGCAGGAATATCTTCGTTTACGCGAAAAATATCTTATTTATGAATAAGCACTAGATTTAAACTATTCTACCATCTTCCTATAGTTACCTGATTTCATTCAGGTAGTAGTCTAAAATGAATTAAGAGCAGAAGGAAATGACAATGTCTAACACGAAGAATAACATGCAGAAGAACCCCTGGTCCTGGATCCCTTCCCTATACTTTGCTGAAGGTATCCCATATATCATCGTCATGTTTGTGGCCAGTGACATGTACAAAACCATGGGTATTGCAAACTCTACTTTAGCTTTCTGGACGGGCCTGCTCTATCTGCCATGGGTTATCAAACCGCTCTGGAGTCCTTTTGTCGATATGTATTCAACCAAGCGTAATTGGATTGTTTGGATGCAGCTCGGTCTTGCCGTGATGTTTTTTGGCGTGTCCCTTTCATTGCATTTGCCCTGGTGGTTTCCCATGACCCTCTTTTTTCTTTGGGGAATGGCTTTTTCTTCCTCAACCCATGATATTGCTGCTGATGGGTTTTATATCCTTGGATTAAACGAACATGATCAAGCCTTCTTTACAGGGATTCGATCTACCTTTTACCGTTTGGCGATGATCGCAGGACTGGGAGTTCTGGGAATTATAACGGGTTTGATTATTGATCGGACCGGGCTTGAAACAGTTTCAATGGATGTACATGCAGTTCCAGCAACAGAGATGACAATAAATTATGATGATCCTGGTTTACAGATATCCGAAACTGAGAAACTGGCGATTGAGAAAACGGGTGCTACAGCTCAAATAAAGATATTTCCTGAAAATATCCAGGTTCCGTATACTTCTGCAGGAAATTCACTCGATTCAACCAATGTCTATTTTGTATTAAGTGCTCGCCCAACTGAACACATCAGAATGAATTTTGGTCAGAAAAAAGGGAGTCAGGATATTGTCTTGACTACCTCTGGTATCATGGAATTTGATGCCTCAAACTGGCATGTCCCACAAATGCAGACCATCAAGATAAAGGGAAATATATCTGAACCAGCGGTTGCCCAATTTGATGCAAAAGCTGGTAATGTTCCTTTTGGCTGGTCCGTTTCTATCGCCTTCCTTGGAGGACTGTTCATAATATTTGCCCTTTATCACCGAACCGCATTGCCACGTCCTGATCGCGATAAAGAATTAGATTCAGATGCTGAACGTGAGTCTTATGTGGAAATATTTGCTTCATTTTTCAGAAAAGAAGGCGTTATCCCTTCTATTCTCTTTATGCTGTTCTATCGTTTCTCCGAAGCTCAGCTTACTAAAATGGCATCGCCATTCTTCTTGGATGCACGTGAACACGGAGGGCTTGCACTGAGTCTAACAGAAAAGAGTTTCGCCTATGGAACAGTCGGCTTATTGGCCCTGGTCATTGGTGGGATATCCGGTGGGTTATTGGCCTCCCGTCATGGACTGAAGAAATGGATCTGGTGGATGGCTCTAGCTATAAATATCCCCAATGCTGTATACATTTATATGTCCTATGCCATGCCGTCAAACCTGTACGTTATAAATTCCATGATCGCCATCGAGCAGTTTGGCTATGGCTTTGGGTTTACTGGATATATGCTTTACATGCTTTATGTGGCAGGTCAGGGAAAACACGAGACAGCCCATTTTGCTTTAACCACTGGTTTCATGGCCCTGGGAATGATGATTCCTGGCATGATGAGTGGTTGGATCCAGGAGATGTTAGGCTACCAACACTTCTTTATTTATGTTATGCTCTGTACAATCCCAAGTTTTATAGCACTGTATTTTATAAAGATCAATCCTGAATTCGGTAAGAAAAAAGCTGAAGTGGATCAGGGCTGACCGAAATAGCTGGTCAGCTCAGTTGAAATAGAAAGGATATCTGATGGCTCTATCCGTACTTGATTGGACAATTATCGCAGCATATATCGCCTTCTCAATGGGAGTGGGTCTATACTTTTATAAAAGAGCTGCAAGTTCTACGGGCGAGTATTTCATGGCAGGAAGAACACTGCCCTGGTGGGTTGTTGGAACCTCCATGGTTGCAACCACTTTTGCTGCCGATACGCCACTCGCTGTTACAGAATTCGTTCGAGGCCCTGGTATTTGGCAAAATTGGTTCTGGTGGAATCAATTACTGGCCGGATTACTTGGTGTCTTTCTGTTTTCTCGGTTGTGGAGAAGAGCAGAAGTCTTGACTGATAACGAATTGATCGAAGTTCGCTATTCAGGAAAACCTGCCGCAGGTTTACGATTATTTAAAGCTGGTGTATTTGCCATACTCTATAATTTTATTGTTATGGGTTGGGTGATTAATGCCATGGCCTCCATTGCTGCAGTTATGCTGGATGTCGATAAGTGGGCGGCAGTCTGGATTTGTGTTGTGATAGCTTTGTCCTATTCACTCCTCTCTGGGTTTTGGGGAGTTGTGGTTACTGATATGGTCCAATTTGTAATCGCCATGGTGGGCTCAATTGCCCTGGCGATAATTGCCGTTAATCATGTTGGTGGTATGGATGTATTACTAGAAAAATTACGGAGCTTCACCGGTGAGCATGCTTCTATCGAAGCTGGGATTCAACAGGTGACCCAACAACTGGCAATGGCCACGGACTCCTTGCGGTCAGCCGAATTGGGCGCCACACTGGAGAGTATGAAGGCGCAATTGGCGGTCACTCCAATTGTCACAGAGAATACTTTGAGTTTTATTCCTCCAATACCAGATGCTGGATTCTTTACCGTGGCATTCTGGGAATCACCCTTTTCCCAATTTCTGGTATACATGACCATACTTTGGTGGTCCATTCATAATACCGATGGTGGGGGATATATTATTCAACGTATGGGCTCAGCAAAAGATGAACGCCATGCCTTGTTAGCTACTCTCTGGTATAACACTGCTCATTATGCTCTGCGTGTCTGGCCCTGGATTGTGGTCGCCCTGGCCTCAATCGTCATGTTCACTGATCTCAGTGCACACGAATTAGGCTCAAAAGCTGGTTATCCTCTCGTTATGAACGCGCTCTTGGGAAGTGGTATGCGAGGCATTTTGGTTGTATCATTTTTGGCAGCCTTTATGTCAACCATCGATACCCATTTGAATTGGTCAGCATCCTATATCATCAATGATGTTTACAAGCGTTTCTTCAAACCTGAATCAGCTTTTAAAGATGTAGACACAGCCCAACGTCATTATGTCTTGATCTCCAAAATTGCTACCGTCGTACTCATGTTACTGGCTGCTTACACAGCCATGCAGATGCAAAGTATTGAAAAAGCCTGGAAATTTATTGCAGCCATGGGCGCTGGAATTGGTTTGGTTCTGATCTTACGTTGGTTCTGGTGGCGGATTAATGCCTGGACCGAAATCACAGCATTGACAACTTCATTGCTCATGGCCGTGATGTTTGAAATTGTTGCCTATTACCAAACGACAGCAGTAGGACTACCCTATGAGTTGTTTGGACCTGATCCTGTAATATTTGGCATTACCCTACAGTTTCATTTAAAATTATTGATCATTGTACCTGTTTCGATTATCGCCTGGGTAACAGTTACTTTTTTAACCAAACCGGAAAGTGAAGAAACACTGATTAGCTTTTACCAGCGTGTTCAACCTGGTGGTTGGTGGTCTCCTATCGAAGGTAAGATCCAGCATACCTTGCAACCCGTTTCAAAGGGATTTTTAGGGAATTGGGTTGCTGGAGTAGCTATGATCTGGGGAACGACATTCGCCCTTGGTAACATGATCTTTGGTAACTGGGGCTATGGTATTACGCTTATGCTTCTCGCCATCGCCGGATTTGCCTGGATGTGGAAATTCACAATCTCAAAAATTACGGTATAGGATATTATAACCAGGACGGTATCACCAGGCGGGGATTAGAATCCCCGCCTGGTGATACCATAGTTTATAAGAAACTACTTCGGTTACCAGGTGACTCGCCTATATTGCCCCTGAAGTCAATTCAAATCAAAAGAACAATTCATCAATAATTCGTAGCAGGAAGAGCTAGGACTATTACAGACGGAGGATATGTCATGGATAATAAGAAAAAACAGATTTGGGGTTGGGCCATGTACGATTGGGCTAATTCAGCGTTTGCCACAACGGTTATGGCTGGGTTTTTCCCCATCTTTTTTAAGGATTATTGGAGCGTTGGCGCTGATGTCAATGTGAGTACTGCCCAGTTAGGTGTGGCCAATTCAATCGCAAGTCTGATTGTGGCCCTCATGGCACCTATCCTGGGAGCGATTGCTGATAAAGGATCTGCAAAGAAAAAATTTCTAATCTTTTTTGCCTATCTCGGCGCACTGATGACCGCAGGACTATTCCTGGTTCAACAAGGTGATTGGGCCATGGCCATATTCATCTATATCATGGGTATTATTGGCTTTTCAGGAGCGAATATATTTTATGATGCCTTGTTACCCAGTGTTGCAGGGAAAGACGAAATTGATCGTGTCTCTGGGCTTGGTTTTGGAATGGGCTACTTGGGCGGGGGCTTACTCTTTGCCGTTAATGTAGCCATGACACTTATGCCGGATGCTTTTGGTTTGGCTGACGCTGGTGAAGCTGTGCGTTACTCCTTCATATCTGTATCCATTTGGTGGGGGTTGTTCACACTCTTTACCATTTTTTGGGTTGAGGAAAAGAAAGTCGTTAATAATCTAAGTGGTGTCGCTCTCATCAAGGCCGGTTTTAAACAGTATCTGGATACTTGGAAGAAAATCAAACATCTAAAAACGGTATCCCTCTTTCTGGCAGCCTATTGGTTCTACATCGATGGTGTAGATACCATCATCAGAATGGCAGTTGATTATGGAATGTCCATTGGATTTGAATCAACTGATCTCATCATTGCCCTTTTGATTACCCAATTTGTTGGGTTTCCTGCTGCTATCATTTTTGGCCGGTTAGGTGAAAAATGGGGAGTTCGGAAGGCCATCTATCTTGCTATATTCGCATATATCCTGATCACATTCTATGGCGTACTGATGACAAAACCGATTGAATTCTACGCTTTGGCAATTGCTATCGGTTTGGTTCAAGGTGGAATTCAAGCTTTAAGCCGTTCTTATTATTCACGCCTTATTCCTAAAGGTCAAGAGGGTGAGTTTTATGGTTTCTACAATATGCTCGGAAAATTTGCAGCTATTTTAGGGCCTCTGCTGATTGGAGTCGTTGGACTCACAATCAAAGGTACACTGGGACCCTTGGCCAATTCACCTGAGCAAATGGATGCCATTAGTCAAATAGCTTCTCGCTGGGGAATTGGATCGGTTGTACTACTCTTTGTAATTGGTGCAGTTCTCTTCAAGTTTGTTGATGAAGAAGAAGGAAAACGTGAAGCTGCTTATATTGAGGAACATGCTGAATAGAATTAAGACTATATAAAAAGAAAAGCCTCGAATTTCTCGGGGCTTTTTTTGTCTGGAAAACTTGAAGAAAGAATTGAAAATATTGAGCCATAATTTTGAGCCTTTAGCTCGATAATTATTTCTGTGGAGTTCTGTATGACTATATTCGGCCTGAAAGGATCAATGCAAATGAAAATATCTGAAATAATTCAACTCCCTGTCGGGCTGGCGATTCGCTGGGATGATGGGGAAGAAGCACTTATAGATTATCACAAATTACGGGATGCCTGTCCCTGCGCCAATTGCTCAGGGGAGAGTGATCTATTTGGAAACAAGACCTTTGGTATTCCCGTGTTAAAATCTGATAATACCTACATTATGAAATCTTTTGTCTGGGTGGGGCACTATGCCATCCAATTTACCTGGGCTGATCGCCATGATTCGGGAATATATACTCTCGATCTCTTGAGAAAAATTGGGGCAGAATCTGAGTAATACCAATTGTACGTCAAACATCATTAACCCATTAGCTGATTAGAGGAGCTGATCATGAAAGTGATACTGTTTTTAGCTGTGATTGCCGGAATTATATATGTCCTGGCAGATAAACTGCAAATGAAAGACAAAGAAACCTTCAGGAGGAAAAAATGGTGAAGTGGTATACAACAGAAACCATAGCAGGAGAAGAGATTTCAGAGAGTCTCGGCGTTGCCATGGGAAACACGATTAGAGCTAGAAATATTGGTCGGGATATCATGGCTGGATTAGGAACCATTGTTGGCGGTGAAGTTCCTGAATATACCGAGATGATGGCTCATTCACGCGATCAAGCTATACAGCGAATGGAACAAAAAGCGAATGAGATGGCCGCTGATGCAATTGTTACCGTCAGATTCTCAACCGCTATGATTATGCAGGGGACGGCCGAAGTGATGGCTTTTGGCACTGCCGTAAAACTCAAATAGCCCCAAGTACTTTGGACATTGAACGAATTAAGTCTCCTCCTGGTTAGGGGTGGGTCAGTTATGTGCAAATTAGAACTGAATTTGGTACAATTTGAACGCTAAGCTTTCAAGAGAACAACTGGAGTTCATGGTATCCCCGAAACGGATGGATATCATTGAAAAGACGGTCCGAAATCGTCAACTCGATCTAACGCTTGTGATTGAAAATATTCATGACTCACACAATGTGGGTGCGATCTTTCGCTCAGCCGATGCTGTAGGGATTGATGAGGTCCAGCTTCTGTATACCAAAGAATCCTTCCCTAACCTACATCCCAAAGTGACTGCATCTGGTGGCAAGTGGGTCAAGCAAAACAAGTATACAGATGCCGAACTTTTGGCAAATGACCTAAAGGCTAGAGGTTTTAAACTCTATACCACCCATCTGGCCGTCGATTCAATTTCAATTCATGATATTGACTGGACCCAACCGTCTGCCATTATTATTGGGAATGAAAACCGAGGCGTGTCATCTGAAATGACGAAGCTGGCAGACAATAATATTTTGATCCCCATGTTTGGCATGGTTGAAAGCCTCAATGTTTCTGTCGCAACAGCTGTGATTCTTTTTGAAGCCTGCCGGCAACGAATTGCTGCAAACCAGTATCCCAATACGACCCTGGATGAAAATTGGCTCAAGCAAATGACCGAGGATTGGATTAGAGTCAACCATCCAACCAGCTCAAAGGGAGCCAATAAAGTCTAACCTTATCCGATTTCTCTGTAAATTAATGGATTCATGAATTCTGACTCCACCCCAATAGCGCCTACTTTTGAATGCACCTCTCTTCAAGACTTCTCCTTTTAAACTCTTATGGGAAGCCAGCATCTGCTAACCTAAATTATGTACCATAGCGGCCGATGATAAAGACACAAAAAGTGTGGTGTAAAAGCTTGTAGAAATTCGACCGTTTTCAGTGTGCATGTATATTGTCCGTGTAGTGTGAATTCGTAGGAGAAATGATCCAATGCCGACAAAGACCAGTAGATCCGTTGTCATTATAGAAGTTAGTGTTGAGTATCCTTACTCAGAAACTGAGATTCTTAAAAAAAATGGATTCTCTGTTACCCATCTCGCTGACATCTCAGAATTATCTAGCTTACTGAAAACCTCCTCAACTATTGATCTTATCCTATACGAAATTCGGCTGGATGATGGGTGCGATCCAACGAATTTAGAACAAGTTCTTGGGGAAGTTGAAATCCCGGTCATGTTTATAAGTGCTTCTACTGACCCTGACATATTTTCCAGGTATAAAGAATTCGAATGCTATGGATATATTCAACGTGGGTGTGGTGTTGGAATCCTGCTTGCCTCTATCAATACTGCTTTTCACCTTTTTAAGACAAAACAACTCTATGCCATTAAAGAACGCAATCTGACTGAGAGTGAAGAACGATCACGTGAGTTAATGAATGCTCTTCCAGCGGCTGTCCTGCTACATCCCCTTCAAAAAGAAGGTTTTGCTGAATTTGTCAGCGTAAATAAATGGGCCTGTGAAAGATATGGGTACTCAGCGACAGAGTTTCTAACACTTCGAGCCAATGATATCACAATTATTCCAGATGGTAATAAAAAAGGTCAGCGGGGGAATCGCAATAAATTGTTGGAGGAAGGGAGATTAATATTTGAATCGACCCATGTTACAAAATCGGGAGATTTGTTTCCGGTTGAGATAAACTCCAAGATTATCCAGATACAGGGTGAACCCATGATTCTTTCCGTGGTTCACGATATTTCGGAAAAGAAATCTAACCGGTTGGCCATTTTAGAGAGTGAAGACAACTTTCGTCAATTATTTGAAGAATCCCCAATTTCTCTCTGGGAAGAAGATTTTAGTGCAGTCGTTCTTTACCTCAACCAGCTAAAAGCTGACGGAGTAACTGATTTCCGTAAATATTTTGATCAAAATATTTCTGAGTTGGAAAAAATTGGAGAAAAACTGCTCATCCTGGATGTGAATAAAGCGAGTATTGAATTGTTTAAGGCTGGGGATAAAGAAAATCTCATGGCCAATTTAGTAAAAACCATTTCTGATCAATCCTTTGAAGTACTCAAAGAGGAATTAATTGCATTGGCAAAGGGTGATAAGGATTATTCAACTGAGACAGAATTGATGACTTTTGATGGTGAATTGCTCCATGTCATGCTGAACTTGAAAATTGGTTATAACCACCAAGAGGGTGACCAACCTGACCATGTCTGGGGCATTGTATCCATGCAGGATATGACAGCTTCTAAAAAAGCTGAGCTGGCACTCCAGGAGCGGGAACACAATTACAGACAACTTTTCGAAGAATCACCCATCTCGCTGTGGGAAGAGGACTTTGGTCCCATACTGGCATACATCGATCACTTAAAACAGAATGGGGTAACAGATTTCAGAACCTTCCTGGATGAAAACCCTGAAGAAGTAACCCTGATGAGTTCAAAACTGTTGGTTTTGGATGTGAATAAGACCAGTGTCAAATTGTTAAAAGCCAAGTCCAAAGAAGATCTAATGTCTAGCTTGGATAAAACTTTTACAAAACGTACGATTGAAGAGTTCAAGGATGAAATAATAAGTCTGGCCGACGGGAATATGGAATATAATACAGAGGGGGAAGTTCAAACTCTTGATGGTAGTAATATCCTTGATGTACTTATTAATGTTACGGTTGGTCTAGATAATGTTGAGTCTGAGGGGGACGGTTATCAACGAGGGATTGTTTCATTAATCGATATTTCTGATCGAAAGCGAATGGAACGCGACCTGCAATTAGCCAAAGATTATTCAGGAAATTTGATGGCAACTGCTAATACAGTCATCGTGACTCTGGATCTCGATGCAAATATTACTTCCTTTAATAAATATGCTGAACAATTGACTGGATATGAACAAGCTGAGGTGATTGGCAAGAATTGGTTCGAACTCTTTGTTACAGAAGAGGGTCAAAAGACAATTCCGGTGGTCTTCAGGGATGCTCTAAAACAAATGCCTGATGTAGCTGAATATGAGAATCCAATATTAATTAGAGATGGTTCTGAACGATATTTTCACTGGAATAACAATGTCATATATGACCCTGATGGAGCCATTGCGGGACTACTGAGTATTGGGAATGATATCACAGATCGTAAGCAGGTTGAAATAGAGAAGGAAAAAGACCAGGCATTTATGCAAGCTGTAATCGATGCTATGCCAGAGAGCCTCATGGTCATAAATCCTGATTTTACCATCGCCCTGGCGAATCGAAGTGTTACTGAGAATTCTTTGGGGAGAGGTCCGGTCTGTGAGGGCTTGACTTGTCATCTTGTTTCCCATGGCTCACACCAACCTTGTGGTGAATCAGATCATTCTTGTCCCTTGCAAGAAGTTCTAGAGACTAAAAAAGTGGTTAAAATCTGCCATCTGCACCGAGATAAATCGGGGTCAGATTTTCCAATTGAAATCATTGCCGCACCAATCTTTAATGACAAAGGTGATGTAATTCAGGTCGTTGAATCCTCGAGAGATATTTCTGAGCGGGAAGATTTAGCACAGGCACTTATTGCGAGTGAAGAGCGATACCGAACTTTCTTTGAGAATAATGATGCTATCATTATGATGATTAATCCGGAAAATGGTATCATTATTTTTGCAAATAATGCTGCTTTAGATTTCTATCGATATACCCGAGAGAATTTAGTGGGTATGCACATCACTAAGATCAATGTCTTACCGCCAGCTGAGATAAAAGATCGCATGCGTAGAGCCAAGCTGACAAATCAAAATTATTTCCTTTTCAAACACCGTTTGGCAAATGGATCTATTCGCGATGTTGAGTTGTATCAAAGCACCCTTACGCTGGATTCGAAAGAGGTTTTCTCCATCATTGTTCACGATATTACGGATCGATTGATGGCTGAAGAAGCACGGAAATCTCTAGAGCGTCAGGTCCAACATGCTCAAAAGTTGGAGAGCCTGGGGGTATTGGCTGGGGGAATTGCCCACGATTTCAATAATATTCTCACATCAATTCTGGGGAATGCTGATCTGGCACTTTCTGAACTTTCACCGCTTTCCCCGGCGCGTGATAATCTAATGGAGATTGAGAAAGCATCAAGACGTGCAGCAGAATTAGCCAAACAGATGTTGGCTTACTCTGGTAAGGGCCGATTTGTGGTTGAACCCATCCGAGTGGGTGAGTTGGTCTTTGAGATGGCCCACATGTTGGATGTTTCCATATCGAAAAAGGCGATCCTCAAGTATAATTTTGCAGAAAACTTACCTACGTTTGATGGTGACGCTACTCAGATGCGCCAAATCATTATGAACCTGATCACCAATGCATCTGATGCAATAGGGGATGCAAGTGGTGTGATTGCCCTGTCAACAGGTGCCATGGAATGTGATCGTGCCTATCTCGATAGTGGAAATAATGTTTTGCAGACCACTCAGGAAGAGCGACTGGAAGAGGGTGTTTACATCTATATCGAAGTATCAGATACAGGATGTGGAATGGATGATGAAACTATAAGCAAAATATTTGATCCTTTCTTTACCACTAAATTTACGGGTCGGGGATTGGGTATGGCAGCTGTTTTGGGAATTGTACGCGGACACCAAGGAGCGATCCAAATTCAAAGTGAACTTGGGAAGGGATCCACATTTAAGGTTTTATTTCCCGCCACTGGTCCACCTGAGGATCATATTGAGGCTCCTAATGAAAATAGACCCTCCGCTGAAAAATGGAGCGCTAGCGGTACTATATTAATTGTTGATGATGAAAAATCTGTGCGTGCTGTTGGCAAACGAATGCTGGAGAAGTATGGGTTTACGGTTAAAACTGCTCAAAATGGTGTTGAGGGTGTTCAAGTATATCAAGAATATGGTGAATCAGTTGTCTGTGTTTTATTAGATTTAACCATGCCGCAAATGGATGGTGAGCAGACATTCCTTGAATTGCGTAAAATAAATCCAGATGTGAAAGTTATCCTGTGTAGTGGATATAACGAGCAGGATGCGACTCAAAACTTCACAGATAAAGGATTGGCGGGATTCCTGAAGAAACCTTATACCTTAGCTGAATTACGCGGAAAATTACAAGAATTATTGGAGAATGAATAAATTGCATCCCATTCAAAATCGTAGACACATACGAAAACTACTTTATCCTATGCTCTTTTTGTCAATGCTTATGTCGCTAACTCTGGCAAATCCAGCTCTCGATCAATCCCATTTAGATCCCTTTGTATTCATCTCCACTTCTGATGGTAAGGATGCGATTCTAATCCGAGAAGGGGGTAAAAACCAAACCGTATTTCAATGCAACAATGAAAGCGAGATGATTCTCACTCCTGGCATTAATATTGACAAAAAATCGATTAGCTTTGTTGTGGAAAATGGAACAGGTGTTAGAGCGGTACATCTGCTCATTCTGAATCAGTCCTCCGGAACAGAGTGGACTTTTCAAGACACCATCCTGGCTAGCGTGAAAGGTGGGGCCTGGCCCACAAATGATCTGGCTGGGAATATGTACCTTTCCATGAAGGACCCACGTTCTGTAGACTATAGCACGGCAACTGATATTTATCAATTGAATGGTCTTCAACTTACCAGGCTAAGTACAAATAGCGGTGAAGACAGACATCTTTGGCCCCTCTTAGCCCCTGAGGGTGATAAGCTTCACTTTCGCGTTTTTCAGGGTTCCACCGATGTCAATACTCCAAAGGTTAAACAATCTATCATCTATGTTTTTGAGTCACACTCCCGTGCATTGCATCTCGTCGGTCAGAATGTCTTTGTTGAGCAATGGCCAAGTACTGACAAGCTTCTATATTCACATCGGTTGGAAGCAGATTCCCGAATCAGAGTCTACTATCTTTACGATATCAACTCACATAAATCGACTGAATTATATCGGGGGATGAGTTGGCAGGCACAGTTATCCAGTGATGGCAGATATTTTGCCACGCTACAAAACTTTCCTCAAGGGAGTGCCCAATTCGATGTATTTATAACAGATCTTAACTCAGGGGAGACGCTTAATATGACGAATTCCCCTTTACAAAGTGAAAGCTTAATTGGCTGGTTAAAGTAATCATTTCACCCTCCACTTTCTGCAATAACGGAACGTTCTAAAATTCCAATATTTGGCCCCAATCATACGCATAATACTTGAGAAACAAGTCCCCGAAACTATATTGCATCGATCGATTGAGTCTGTACCTTTAAATATAGGAAAAGCACATTGATGACTGCCAAAATTGGAATCATAAGTGAACACAAACCGGGTGAAGGTCGCATTCCTTTAACACCGGGACAAATCAAACAATTACATACTGAAAATGCTCAACTCTCAATTGTAGTACAACCTTCTTCACAACGGAAATTTGAAGAGGTTGAATTTAGGTCGCTCGGTATCGAGATGCCCCTAGACCTTCGTGATGCAAATATGGTGATGGCTGTGAAAGAGATCGCCACAAAGGATATTCATAGTGGGCAAGCTTATCTCTATTTTTCTCACACCATCAAGGGGCAGGATTATAATATGCCTATGCTGCAACATATTCTTGATGTGAAGGCAACCCTCATTGATTATGAATTGATCAGCAACGCACAGAATCAACGTCTTGTCTTTTTTGGGAGACATGCTGGCTTGGCTGGGATGGTGAATAGTTTGTGGTCCTGGGGACAACGTCAAAAAATACTTGGCCAGGAGACGCCATTTTCACAAATCAAACAGGCCCAGGATTATAAAGACTTGGCTGAGATCAAATCAGCTTTAAAAATGTTGACTCCTGAGATTGGTGAATGGATGTCTGGAAAACCCCCAATAGTGTTTGGGATTACTGGCTATGGAAATGTTGCCAGGGGTGCCCAGGAGATTCTGGATATTTTACCCACAATTGAACTATCTGCAGATGAATTGCTTAGCGTTGATCTGCAAGAATACACTGGGAAGATCATTAAAGTTGTTTTCAAAGAAATCGATATGTTTACTCCAATCGATCCAGCAAACAGTTTTGTACTTCAAGATTACTTTGATCACCCTGAAAAGTATAAATCAAAATTTAATCCTTATTTGAATAAAATGAATGTTTTGGTGAGCTGTATTTATTGGGATACCCCATACCCACGTCTTATCACACTTGAGGAAATCAAGGTTCACTACGAAGGATCACCATCATTAGCAGTAGTAGGGGATATCACCTGTGATATCGATGGCGCAATCCAGTTTAATTCTGGATCCACGCTTAGCCCTGATCCAGTTTATGTGTATGATCCACAAACAGGCAAAAAAAGCATGGGATTTGAGGGCAATGGTGTATTGCTAATGGCAGTTGACAATCTGCCCACAGAACTACCCCGAGAGGCCTCAGAAGCCTTTGGGAATGCCCTGCTGCCATTCGTCCCAGCCATGGGGGCCTGTGATTATTCAAAACCATTTGATGAACTCAGTTTGCCTTCTGAAGTAAAAAAGGCCGTGATCGCCCATGGTGGCCAACTGACTCCTGATTATCAATATCTAGAAAAATATCTGAAAGCTTAGTAGAACTTATGTCAAAACACGTTCTGATCCTAGGGGCTGGTCTGGTTTCACAGCCAATTATCGATTATTTGTTTAACAAAACTGATTTCAACCTTACCGTAGCAGACATTTCAGAGGAAAACGCCCAGAAAGCTATTAATGGGAATTCCAGAGGCCAAGTGGCTACACTGGATGTGAATGATAGCAAAAATCTGAGACACCTTGTTTCAGAATCTGATCTTGTCGTTTCCCTCCTGCCATACACACTCCATAGTATTGTGGCGAAACATTGTCTAGCAGCTGGTAAATCAATGGTAAACGCATCCTATGTCTCAGATGAGATGCGGGCTTTTGATGGGGAGGCCAGAGAAAAAGGGCTGCTCTTTTTATGTGAGATGGGTTTGGATCCTGGTTTGGATCACATGTCTGCCATGCAGATCATTCATGATATACGCAAAAGGGGTGGTAAGATAAAAGAATTTGTTTCGGTGTGTGGTGGTTTACCAGCACCAGAAGCGAATACAAATCCTTTTGGCTACAAATTTTCATGGAGTCCGAAAGGGGTGCTGCTCGCCGGGAAAAGTTCTGCGCGTTACATTGAGAATGGTACTGTTAAGGTTGTAGCAGCCGATGATTTATTTCATTCTACTACATCAATGACCATTGATGGCCGTGATTTTGAGGCCTACCCCAACCGTGACTCAACATCTTACGAAGACAGTTATGGGTTTAAAAATATCGACTTGTTGCTGCGCGGGACTTTACGCTATCCAGGTTGGCACGAATATATCATCACTTTTGAAGCGTTGAATCTTCTTAAAGATTCTCCCATCGCACCTGGTATGACAAGTCTTGCAGAAGTTTTGGGTGATCTGAATGATTTGGATTCTGAAAATATTAGACATTCGATTGCCAGTAAATTGGAATTACCTGAGAGTTCGAATGTCATCCAGGCGCTAGAATGGCTCGGTCTATTCAATCAGGATATTTTTGATTGTGAAGGTACAACAGCGATTGATTTGTTGGCTGGTCTTATGAGTAAGAAAATGGCCTATGATGAGGGGGAGCGTGATATGGTTGCCCTTGAGCATCGATTTAAAGCCAGTTTCCCCGATCATTTGGAAAGTATCACATCCACCTTGGTTGATTATGGCATTCCCAGAGGGGATAGTTCCATGTCCCGTACAGTTTCTCTTCCAGTGGCCATTGTTGTCAAATTAATCTTAGAGGGAAAAGTTGATCTTACAGGTGTCCGGATTCCCATCGATCCAATTATTTATGAACCAGTCTTAAAAGAACTAAAAACACTTGGGATCAAATTTAAAGAAGATGTAAAGAAAAATAGAATTGCAGTATGAGGTCAGGCGTGAGCGTTTGGCTAACTGAATTGATGATAAATTATAATTATTAAATAGAGTGAGGTAAATATGGATTTCTTAAAAGAACTAGGTATTGAAGAGTTGAACCCTGGTGCCAGTATTGGTGCAGGAGAGTGGTTGGCTAATGAGGGGACAGATATTCTTAAATCCCGAAACCCTGCAACTGGAGAAATTATCGGCAGTGTCTATCAGTGTACTGAAGATGCCTATGAAAAAGTCGTTGCCGCCGCAGATGAAGCTTTCAAGGAATGGCGTCAGGTTCCAGCACCTATCCGTGGTGAATTGGTTCGGAAAATGGGTGTTGCACTCCGCGAGAAAAAAGATGCCTTGGGCAGCCTGGTTGCCTTGGAAATGGGAAAAATCAAGCAAGAGGGTGATGGTGAAGTTCAGGAGATGATCGACATTGCAGATTTTGCTGTGGGCCAATCACGAATGTTGTACGGAAGTACAATGCACTCGGAACGTTTTCAGCATCGTATGTATGATCAGTACCATCCAATAGGTGTGGTTGGTGTTATTTCAGCCTTTAATTTTCCAGTAGCCGTCTGGGCCTGGAACTCATTCCTGGCAGCGATTGCTGGAGATACGACCATTTGGAAACCATCCTCCACAGCACCACTTTGTGGCATTGCTGTTCAAAACATCTGTAACACTGTTTTAGCAGAAAATGGCTATAAGGGTATTTTTAATCTGGTTATTGGGCGTGGCTCAGTGATTGGCGAACGCTTGATCAATGATACACGTATTCCTTTGGTATCCTTCACTGGCTCAACTCCCATGGGGCGTCATGTGGGTGAAGTCGTTGCCAAACGTTTTGGAAGTACCATTCTCGAGTTAGGTGGAAACAACGCAATTATCATTGATGAAACAGCTAATCTTGACATGGCCATCCCCGCAACCGTTTTTGGTGCTGTTGGAACTGCCGGTCAACGGTGTACCTCTACACGCCGCATCATCATCCAGGAAAATATCATGGATGGCTTTGTTGATCGTCTGGTAAAGGCTTATGGCCAGGTCAGCATTGGTGATCCACTTGAAGAAGGTACCCTCATGGGACCTCTGGTAGATGCTGGGGCAGTTGAAGTCTATGAGCAGGCAATTCGTGAAATAAACGAAGTCGGTGGAAAAATTGTTGCTGGTGGTAAAGCTATTCAGGACAAAGCCGGATATTTTGTAGAGCCCACTATTGTTATCGGTGAGAATCACTGGGATATCATCCAGCGAGAGACTTTCGCTCCCATTTTATACATTATTCCTTTCAAAACTATTGATGAGGCTATTGAGTTGCATAATGCCGTTCCACAGGGATTATCCTCAGCCATATTCACCATGAATATGCAACATGCTGAGCAGTTCCTTTCTCATGTCGGATCTGATTGTGGTATCGCCAATGTTAATATTGGTACCTCAGGTGCAGAAATCGGTGGAGCCTTTGGTGGCGAAAAGGAAACAGGTGGTGGTCGTGAATCTGGGTCAGACGCCTGGAAAGCTTACATGCGTCGACAAACCAATACCATTAACTGGAGCAAGGAATTACCGCTAGCTCAGGGAATATCCTTCGACCTCTAGAGCAAATACAATTGATTGGGGTGTGATTAACTTGCTCGCACCCCTTTTTAAAATATTAGTAACCAGGAGCTTAATCTCGACCTTCGACTTTCGACTAAAATATGACTACAGGTAAACTATATATCGTCTCAACACCTATCGGTAATCTTGCAGATTTTACCTTTCGGGCTGTTGATACCCTAAAGTCTGTGAGTCTGATTGCAGCTGAGGACACCCGGGTTTCTGGTGTGTTACTCAAACACTACGAGATTTCAACCCCTATGTTTTCATACCATGATCACAACAAAGAGCAGGCAACGCCAGGACTACTACGCAAGTTAGAGAGTGGTGATGATGTGGCTCTGATTACAGATGCTGGTACTCCACTTGTGAGTGACCCCGGTTTCTTCCTGGTAAGAGCTGCTATCGCTGATGGTGTTGAGGTAATACCCATCCCAGGCGCTTCTGCCATGCTTGCTGCATTGGTGGCTGCCGGTTTGCCTTCTGACAGGTTTACCTTCGAGGGGTTTCTTCCACGCAAAAAAGGTCGTCAGACTCGGATGAAATATCTCGCCGAAGATCCTCGAACCGTGATTATCTATGAGTCTCCTCACCGAATCTCCAAAACACTAAGAGATATTGGTGAATATATGGGTGACAGAGAAGTTGTGATTGCTAGGGAGATTACTAAGAAATTTGAGGAATTTATTCGTGGAACTGTTTCAGAGATTAGGGAACAGTTGGACACGCGTAGCATAAAAGGTGAAGTAGTTATCATGATAAAAGGGAATAAAAAATGACATCAGATAAAGCATTTGAATATGCCAGGGATGATTTTAACTATCCCCGCTTCGCTCAGAATTTATTAAAGAAAGCCCTGAATTTGGCAATTTCCAAAATTCAAGACGCCAATATTGATGCAACTGCATTCAGCAAAATTCGTTATGGTGTAGCTGGCCTAGGTATGATTACACTGATTTTTGGTGCGTATCTGCTCACTGCTCTTTTGGTTGCTGTTTGGCTATTTATGGATCAAGTTCATTTACATATCTTCGTGGATAGAACTATTCCCAGCAATCGCTTTAAACACTTCATTGAGGAGGTCCCTCTAATCTTTGCCTTGACGCTTCACATGTGGTTTCAAGGACATTGGTGGACGGGTGCAGCCGCCCTCGTGGGTATCTCAGGTTTATATCTTCTTACAAATCTTCAAATGAAATATGATCTCATGGCCATCAATATTCCTCGCCTCTACTTTCTCCGCTGGGATCGCATGGGCATCATCTTCTTATTTACACTTCTAGGTGCCTGGCCAGGTGAGCGGGCCTATCTTTTTGTAGTACTCTTAGCCTGGTTATTGGCTGCACTTTCCTTTTATGACTATATTTGGATTCTGATACAATTATCAAAGACCAAAAAATGAAAACGGCGCAACCCCTATTTATTAGTTTCGAAGGCATCGATGGATCTGGGAAATCGACCCAGTGTAAGATGTTATACCATGATCTATTAGATCAGGAGTATGTGGTCCACCTGTTCCGTGAACCAGGGGGGACACCCATCTCGGAAAAGATTAGAGATATCCTACTAGATAAGGATAATCTTGAGATGAGTCCTGTAACAGAGATGTTACTCTATTTTTCAAGTCGGAATCAATTGATTACTGAGAAGGTCGGACCGGCGCTAGAACGTGGAGAAATCGTACTACTCGATCGATTTGTTGACAGCACGATCGCATATCAGGGCTATGGTAGAAATCTTTCACTTGAAAATATCCAAAAGGTAGCAGACGTTGCCATTGGTGAGATTCAACCAAACCTGACCATTCTGGTGGATACCCCTCTGGAAACTGCTGAAGATCGCATGGATAACCGTGTTCTGGATCGCTTAGAAGCAGAGAATAACGATTTTAAACAACGGACCAGAAATGGTTATCTACAACTAGCAAAAGATGAGCCCAAGCGTTTTCTGGTATTGGATGGACGTAGAAGTATCGATGAATTGAAACGTGCTATCGCCACTCGAGTTGCCCAGATCTTGGGGAATTAATTTGCGGACACGCTCTATATATCTGCCCCTCTTTGCTTTTCTACTGCTCACATTGTGGACAGTTAACATCTATACTCAATCATCCCCAAAACGGACTTCTGGTGAATTAGCCATCAACAAAATATACGCGACAATTCTTGATCGCTATGTGGCTGAGATTGACCCAGAGAAACTATCAGATGCGGCCATCGATGGGATGTTGAGAGAACTGGATCCCTATTCACAACACATTGATGACGATGATTCCTATCGACTGGATGCAATTACAACAGGTGAATATGGTGGTGTAGGGATTCATTTGGGACGGATGAATGATTCATTGGTAGTGATTTCTCCCATGGACGGCACACCGGCATTTCGTCAAGGAATTCAGGCTGGGGATAAGATTGTGAAAATTGATTCGGTTTGGACCCGGAAACTTGATCTAAATAAAGCTGCCAGGCTTGTGCGTGGGGAAAAGGGATCGATTCTCACCATTTTGATCAAACGTGATGGGGAGCCAGGGTATATCTCATTTGATCTGGAGCGAGAATTAATAAAGGTTCCTGATGTAAGCTATTCTGGTTTATTGGAGAATCGGACAGGGTATGTAAAGCTTTCAAACTTTTCAAAATATTCTGCAGAAGATTTAGAGAAGGCGATCAGAAACCTGAATAAGACGCATATAAATGCTCTCGTTATTGATCTACGCGGAAATCCAGGTGGGCTATTAAGCTCAGCCTTAATGAGTGCTGACCTCTTCATTGAAAAAGGTGAGTTATTGCTGGAAACCCGTGGACGCATCAACCAATCCAATAAAAAGTATCATGCAAGGCGGCGTCCCATTGTTCCTGATGACTTGCCAATTGCAATCCTGGTTGATGGGGGCTCTGCCTCTGCTTCGGAGATTCTTTCAGGGATCCTCCAGGACTATGATCGTGCCGTCATTGTTGGTGAGCCCACCTTTGGGAAGGGATTGGTACAAACGGTAACTCGGATGACCCCCGAAACCCGCCTGAAGCTTACAACTGCAAAATATTATTTGCCAAGTGGCCGGTTGATCCAAAAACGGGATATTGCTACGAGCGTGATGTATGAGGATTTACTGGGGAGCGACAGTAGTGCTTTTTATTCCGACAACCATCGACAATTTGGCTCTGGTGGTGGAGTGTCTCCAGATCTCGTGGTAGCAGACCTTAAGCTGAGCAGCCTGGAACAACTCCTTTGGCGCAAACGAATCTTTTTTAAATATGCTTTAAAGTATGGAGAAGCCCATCCTGGTATGACCCTATCAACACATCTGAATGAGAGCGAGGTTGACAGCTTTTTCAATTGGATGAGGGAAGAAACACTTTTTCCGAAATCAAAATTTAGCGCATGGATAAATCAAGTAGATAAGCACGTAGATTCTTCAAGCGTCGTGTATGAAGATCTTATGGCCTTAAAGGATGAACTTGAATTATTAGAGAATAAGCGACAGACAGAGCTTATTGATGAGAACAGAACGCAGATTCTAAGTGCCTTGGAAACTGAAGTTGCAAATGTTCTGGGAGGAAATGGTGCCAGGGTGGCTGCATCCTTGAATCATGATCCCGTAATTCTTAAATCGGTTGAGCTTTTGACCTCATCCGCTGATGTGGATGCCATACTGGCTGGTAAATCTGAATAGGGTAAGTATTTAACCTTTTAGTTTTAAAGATAAAGTCAACGAGAATTCAGCGAGTACCTCTTCGCCATATTTTGCAGGAGCGGTCACATTAATCTTTATTGATTGATGCTGACGTTCACCCGTTTCAATCACCTTTTGGATTAAATCGTCAATTTTTGGACCGTCTGTACAGGTAAATATAGCATCAGCATCTACTCGTTTTAGAAAATTGGCCTGCATATCTTTAAACACGAGACTGATGCGACGGTTACTGCGTTTAATCATCTCCATGGCAAGCAATCCACTGGCCAAATCAGCGCCAATAGCCAAAGTTCCGAAATACAAACTATATAGATGATTTTGGGTGCGTCGTTTGAGACGAATGCCCAGGACGCACTGTTCTGCATCCAAGATATAAACTGTGGGTCGTACAAAAAGAATGAGTGGGATTTTGGTCAATCCAAAGGTGCGAACAGCCAGCGTCTGTTTCCAATTGATTTTCATAGATTATCCATTTGTTTCAAAATTGGTCATCAGGGTCAGCTTCCTCTATAAATGTATATAGTGAGTTAACCATGACCTGGAGATATCCAGCAGTCGTTTTCGCAGAATCAACATCTTCACGAGTTTTAATCTGGGTGATCATCTCTTTGACTGATTCCAGGGTTTGGCCGAGGGTGCGTTCAAATGACTCTTGTTGACTGGCAATATTTTCAATGGAGTCACTGAGGCGATGACGGTCCAGTGGTTTTAAGAGAATGTCTGAAAAGCCAGCCAGTTTCGCCTCAACCAAACGATTGATATCGGTGGAGGCCGTGAGTAGGAAGAAGGGTGGCAGCGTATCTAAAGAATTATTCTTGTGCTTCGGTAAGTTGCTTGTGTTTCTAAAAAGAGCGATTCCATCCATTTCAGGCATCATTAGGTCTGTGACGACCAAATCAAAATTAGCACCAGCCTGGGCGAGTTCTTTTAATGCATCCATCCCAGAATCAACAAAAGTGACCTCATGCCCAAGTCGTTTAAGTTCAGTGACGACCAGGATCCCATTATACTTTACATCATCTACAACCAGTATCTTCATTGAGACATCCTAATTATACAAGGAGTGAAAACCAATATTAATTCTCATCAATATAGGGATTTAACAGAATAAGTAGATATCTAATTATCCCAATGAGTTAGGAACTAACAATTTATAGGGAAAGGGTAAAAGTGTCGATAAATCAATAAGATAGATGAAATATTCTACTTAAGACATTGTGATCAATTGCTGAATATTAGTGTATTTTATTAATAATTATTAAAAATTGTTAAAAAATGTTAAAGAAAGCGAATGATGCCCCGATAGTACTGATGAGTGTTGAAGTTTATTGAAAGAAATTAAATATGAATTGGGCTGACAACGATCACAGTCCCCGAGAGAGAATAAAGATCGTGATAGATGACAAGGATGTCATCGTTTAAACAAGGAGGTTCAAAATGAGTGACCTGATGAGAATTTACACGAACGTACAAGCTATGCAGTCAATGAATTCATTGAGTGTAATTAACCAGAAGATCGGTGAACATCAATTACGTTTGGCAACAGGTAAAAGAATTAATTCAGCATCTGAAGATCCAGCTGGCTATCAACTGGCAAAGAGTCTTGAGACTCGTCGTCGGGGATTAGAAGCTTCTCTTCAGAATGTAAGTCAAGCAAAAAATGTCATGAACGTGGCAGAAGGTGGTTATCAGAATATCATGGATATTCTCCAGACCATTAAAGAAAAAGCAACTCAGGCTGCTGACTATTCATTGTCTAGCACCCAGCGCTCCTCAATCAATAATCAGGTCAACGCCCTGATTGAAGAAATTGATGATATTGTTACTGAAACGACATTCAACGGTGACAGTTTGATTGATGGTGGGTATTCAGGTGCATTCCACACAGGAGAGGGCGCATCAGATGAGTTACTTATTGCTTTAGGTGATGGTTCGTCTAGCGCCTTATCTATCAATAGTCTTGATCTTTCAACAGCCAATGGAGCCAGTGGAGCGATCACTACAGCGAGTGCCGCGATTGATACATTGGCAACTCGTATTCAGGAAGTGGGTCAGTACAAGGTTCGACTCTCAACGAAAGAGAGAACACTTTCAGTCGCTGTGACCAATGCTGAAGCCACTAGAAGTGTAATCGAGGATGCTGATTTTGCCAAGGAACAGATGGAAGTTCTCAAACTTCAAATCTTGCAACAGACAGCGGTTTCATCATTAGCACAAGCCAACTCGGCACCCCAGGTCGTTCTCTCCCTTTTCCAGTAAAGGATATAATTATGGGGAGATTATGATAATCTCCCCTAGATTATGAATTGTGAAAGGAGTGGGATATGAACGACTTTATGAGTATTAAGGATGTAGCGGGTTATTTGAAAATCAAGGAACAAACTGTCTACCGCCTGGTTCAGCAGGGGAAAATACCTGGTTTGAAACTGGGTGGCCAATGGAAGGTAAAGAAAGATCACCTCGACCGAATGTTTGATGAGATTCTGACTGAAAAACTGAAGGATATTGGCAAGTAACCTTAATCCTGGATAATCTTAAAAGCGCTCTCAAGTAAAATTGAGGGCGTTTTTTTTATATATAATTATTGGGGGGACAACCAACTAAACACTTTCAGAAACGCTCCCTACAATATCCATATCACGCATCTGTGATCCTGATAAGTATGGCTAAAAGAAGTGGTGGACAATCAAGTGTATAGGTAAGCATTACGGAGTGCACGTTATTGACCCCTTAACAACCATTGTTTAACACCATTCAAGTTCCAATTCGATAATTACTATCAAAGCGTCCACCCTTAACCTCTGGGTATTAGAACTATAGCTTTGGCTACTATTACTCTGAAATTATGCATAATTAGTGTCTGTCTTTAAACTCAATATATAAACCGTTGAAACGGTTTATTGGCTGATAACTGTATCAGTAACCACCGACTTAAGTCGAGGTTATTAACATCTTAACTAACATATAGCCGTTTTAACGGTTTAACATAAATTTGTTAAATCATGACATTATGGACAAACACTAATTAATATATATAGTAAGGGTTGCTAGTCAAATGAGTGTCCTCTGCACCAATAAGATTATCGTATTTTATTATATTCTATCGAAAAATATCAGATAATGATTAAAAATATTAAAGAGTATGAAAAAGTGACTGATACTCCTGTCTATATATAGATTCTTTTTGCCTAATGTCTCAAAACCCCCCTGATCATTGTAAAAGCTAATCATTGGTGCATCCTGCCGATATTCGTTGTGTAGGTTTTTTGAATTCGGTTTTATAAGAGGTCATGACGGAGCCTGAAGCTGAAATACTAACACCGTCAAAGTGGGCAAGGATGCCCATTCCTAAACAAGGAGGTTTCAAATGAGCGAACTAATGAGGATTTACTCAAACGTTCAAGCAATGCAAGCCATGAATTCATTGGGTAACATCAGTGATAAAATGGCAACTCACCAAATGCGTTTAGCAACAGGTAAAAAGATCAACTCAGCTGCAGATGATCCAGCTGGTTATCAATTAGCCCGTAGCTTGGAAACAAGAAAGCGCGGTTTAGATGTTGCACTGCAAAATGTAAGTCAGGCAAAGAACGTGCTGAATGTTGCTGAAGGTGGCTACCAAAATGTTATGGATATTCTCCAGACCGTTAAGGAAAAAGCAACCCAGGCAGCCGATTATTCACTATCAGATACACAACGGACAGCTATTAACGATCAAGTCACTGCTCTTATTGAGGAAATTGATGATATCGTTACCGAAACCACATTTAATGGTGCAAGTCTGCTTGATGGATCTTATGGTGGTGCTTTTCATACTGGTGAAAGTGCAACTGATCAACTAACGATCGCCCTTGGTGATGCTGACTCCACCGCATTGGCTATTAATGCTATTAGTTTGTCAACAGCCAATGGTGCCAGTGGTGCTATCGCAACAGTATCAACTGCTATCGATACACTCGCAAGTCGTGTCCAGGATGTTGGTGAATACAAAGTACGTCTATCTTCAAAAGAGCAATCACTTTCTGTAGCGTCAACCAATACAGAAGCGATCCGTTCTTCAGTTGAGGATGCTGATTTTGCTAAGGAGCAAATGGAAGTTATGAAGCTGCAGATTCTGCAACAGACTGCTATCTCTTCTTTCTCTCAGGCAAACTCTGGTCCACAAGTAGTACTCTCTCTCTTCCGTTAAGGAAGGAAACTATGACAGCTGGATGGGAAAGCTTTTCCCATCCAGCTTCGTATATTTTTGACATTGTAAACCTTGTCTTAGACCTCTCGATTATTTCTACCTCAATGCTAGCAATGATCCACAGAGGTTTCGCCATAACCCTGAGAAAAAATGGGGTCTTGGCATAAAACTTGACGATTGACCGGAGATAATGAAATGTTGGCAAACCAAAATATGACCCCTGATTCTCAACCCAATCCTTATTTGGTCCAGAAGATCATGACTGCAAGTCCTGAAGAACTAATTTCATACATATATGAAGCTGGAATCAGGGCCTGTGTTCAGGAAGATTATTCTAGAGCTCTCGAGGCGATTCAGGAACTCATCAATGCGCTGAATTTCGAAGGCGGTGAGGTCTCGACAACATTTTACCAGGTATATTCTGGCATTCAGGATCATCTCTATAAACGTGATTTTGAAACCGCCAAAGAGATCCTAATCGATCTACGTAAAACCTGGACGAAGGCCATGAATATTCGATAGGTGATATGATGGATATGGAATCACTATTAGGCTCTCAAAATTCGATTAAGTATCTCGTTGATCAGTATATGATCTATGAGTCACAACCGAAGAATGACCTGCTTGATCGACAAGATGAACTGTATGAGCGTAAGGGTATTCTATCAGATCTTGATAGTAAGCTCTCAGCTCTACAAACGAAAGCCGAACGGTTGTCCGATCCGATTACGGATCATTTTGGATCTCGTTCTGTTTCCACCAGTGATAGTGAGGTTATGACAGCCAGTGCCAGTGACACGGCATCCTTAGGTAACCATGCAATTACCATTGACCGTTTAGCCATTTCTGATACGCGTGTTTCACAGCAATATACGGATACAGATACCAGTTTTAGTGGGTTTGTAGCAGATCAGACATTTATGATTGAGATCGGTAATCCAACAGATGAAGATCCCAACAATCGTAGAAATTTGGCTATCACTGTCTCGGCAGCTGACCTGGCATTAGGTAATGATGAAGTATTATTACAAATTGCCGATGCTATCAACAGTGCGATGTATGTTGCAGTAACTGCTGAAACTATCGGTTCTGAAGAACAGGCAAGAGCTTCAGTGGTATCTGAAGAGAATGGCGTTTCACGTCTCGTGTTGAGAAGTGATTCATCAGGTTATACCTTTCGTATGGACTTTACTGATTCAGCCGATGGATTATTGTCTGCTTTAGGTGTAACTAATGCTGCTCAATCATCAGGAACTTCAGGTGGTTATATTACTGAGGTTGGTACAAGTGCCACCACCAGCCTTCTGAGTTCAAAGCTGAATATTGATGGGCTTGACTTTTATCGGGATAGTAATAATGTAACGGATGCCCTTACAGGTGTGACCTTGAAACTTATGGATACAACCGTGTCGACACAGACAGTCACCGTTGTGGCTGATGTAGAAAACGTTAAATCTGAAGTTAATGGTCTACTGGATGCTTATAATGAAGCGATGAGCTACCTGCGAGAAAACACGCAGATGGATCCCAATACCTATGAACGCGGTGTCCTTGCGGATGAAGTAACCTATCGTGCCATCACCTATGATCTTCGCAACTATACGATGAATATGGTATCTGGAGTAAGTAATCCAGAATATACCAGATTGTTCAATATTGGTATTGAGGCAGATGAGAGTGGGCTTTTATCCATCACTGATTCTGATAAATTCGAAACAGCGATTGAAACAAATTCTAGTTACGTCTCTGATATATTCAATGCCTCAGATGGTTTTGCTACCCAGTTAGATAGCTATCTTGAGAAATATGTTAAAACCAGTGGTAGCATTGATCTAAGTAAGAACAATATTGATGATCAGCTCACTAGTTTAACCAGTCGGATTAGTTTGATGGATGATATTCTTAGTCGTCGAGAATCGCAACTAACACAACAGTTTACAAGTCTACAAGAAATGATGTATAACCTAGAAGGCCAACGAAGCTTTCTTAGTTCCTTTGGATTATAAAGGAGAATTATCATGGAAGCTGTAGTCGTAGAACTCACTAAAAGTTCCATACCAACCCCAGTGGTTGAACCCGTTTCAAAAGTAGTATCTGTTAAAGAGGTTACTGAGCCAAATAATGGATCAGAAACTGAACAGAACGTTTCAAATATAGATGTCAATGCTGTCGATTTTGAAGATCTCACAGATCAGGTGACAGAGGTTGTGCAAAGTATTGGTACCAAAGTATCTTTTTCCTATGATGACCGATCTCCCAACCCAGTCATACGGGTTACGGATTCTGAGACAGGTGAAGAAATTAGACAAATTCCTAGAGAAGAAATGTTGCATCTCATGTCCAAATTAAGAGAAGTTTCAGGTCTTATTTATGAGGAGAGTGTGTGATGCTCCAGGGAAATAATCTTGTACCAAACTCAGCCAAATTATTGTTGGAACAAGAATTACACTGTTTTCACGAAATAATGAGTAAAACTCAGGAAATATTGGATGATTCAGATACAATATCTTTGCGATCCATACTTGATCTTTTAGATATTCGTGATCATTGGATTACTCGCTTAAAACATTTGGAAACGAAAAGATCCAAACTGGATGCAAGCGAAGCAGAAATGAAAAAAATGACATTGGCTAAGCAGATTTCAGCCATAGCCAAATCACTTGTTGTAACCGATGCGAAGTTATTAGATATTCTTCAGGTAAAAAAGATGAATGTTGTTAAAGAAATGGGGAAAATCGCCGACAATAGGGGCGAGGCAACGAATATGATGAAGAATGTTCAGCAACCCACCATCTTAGATACGAGGAGTATCTAAAGGAGAAGAGCATGGTCCCCATAAAAGATATTGGTAACCTTCCTCCAGAGTTTCGAAAGGCAGAGCGAAACGAAAAGCAAGAACAGCTTAAACGTACTGATGGAAAAGGTGTGCGGTCACAGAATGTTGCCAATCAACAGCCTAATATATCTTCCGACCAGGTGAATGTTTCAGACTCCGCTCGGATATTGTTCCAGCGTGAGGCTGAAATTCAACGGTTCACCGCAGAAATACCCGAAATTGAGACGCTAAGCAGTGAAGAACGCCAAGAAATAGAAGGCAAGATAGAAGCTGGTTATTATACTTCCACTGAGGTTACTGCCTCTGTTGCCGGTAAAATAACTCAGGATCGTCCTGTAGACGTCCTAGACCCAAAAGATTCTAATATTACGCCGACTCGCATGCAGCAAGTACTTGAGAATATTCGTAACAATGAATATGATTCCCAAGGGATAGTAGATATTATTGCTGATCGTATTTTAAACGATCTCTAGTAAAAGAGAAACCTGAGCTATCAATCCTGCCTAAGACTCCTTAGACTTATCGATTACCTTTCTAACTCTACGATTTAATTCCGTAGCAGTGAAAGGTTTTTTCATAAATTCGACATCTGGGCTTAATTTTAATCCCTGAATTTCCGAATCCCTGGCATAACCACTGATATATAAAAAATCAGGGCACTCAGGATAGTGCTCAACTCTTTTGAATAATTCTGTTCCGCTCATTTCAGGCATAATCAGATCAGTAATAACCAAGTCAATTGAAGTACAATCATCAGCTAAAATATCGAGAGCAACTTGGCCATTTTTAGCCATTTTTACTGTGTAACCTGCAGATTCCAGAATACCGTGTAAAATTGTGAGGACATCAATGTCATCCTCTACCAATAGAATTGTTTCTCGACCACGGATGATGGCTTGTTCCTCTTTTGAGATGCCCGATATGAGACGTTGGTCACTCACGTAGGGGAAATATATTTCAAAGGTGGTTCCTTCGCCAACCCGGCTAATACACTGAATTAATCCATTGTGCTGCTTGACCAGGCCATATACCATGGATAAACCAAGACCGCTTCCCTGACCTATATCTTTGGTCGTGAAAAAAGGATCATACATGTGTTTAAGGGTATCACTGTCCATACCTGTCCCCATATCTTTGACAGAAAGCCGAACAAAATGACCTGGTTTAAAGTCAAAGGCGGCGTTAACAGTATTTTCATCAAGCTGAATAATATCCGTAGTGATGAATACGCTGCCCCCTCTTGGCATGGCATCTTTTGCATTGACACATAAATTGGTTAAAATTTGTTGTATAGCAACTGGATCTGCACTGATTGTACATTCCAGCTCAGTTGTAGTTGTATTAAAATCAATATCTTCTGGCAGCACCCTACCAAGAAAATCTGCTGAGCTGAGTAGGATGTCATTAAGGTCTAATCTAGTAAATGAGAGTATATCTTTTCGGCTAAAAGCTAACAATTGATGGACCAGCTTAGCCGCTTCTTGAGACTTACTTTCAATCTGCTTAAAAAATCTGAAAGCAGGGTGAGTCTCCTCTAAAACACCGTGTCCCAATCCAGCATAACCAATAATCCCAGTAAGAATATTATTGAAATCATGGGCAACTCCCCCAGCCAAAAGCCCTATAGCTTCGAGCTTTTGTGATTGTCTTAACTCTTCTTCCAATAGGGTTCTTTCAGTGATATCTAAGCCAATTATCTGGGTCGACGGCATCCCCTTAAACTTGATGGGTAAGCAAATTGCTTCAACATCAACCGTTTCTTTATTGATATCCATGAATTGAGTTTTTGTTAATTCATGTTTGATATCTGTTTCACGCGCTTCAAGGCATCTAGAGAGGCCTGCATGTTCTTCAAGGGTAACATACGAAGTCATTGGTTGACCAATAATATCGTGTTGGTTTTGGCCACGTAAAAGACTGACCGCTGCAGGATTGAGGTAAGCTATTTTTTTCCCTACGACGATAAATATTGCAAAAGGAGATAGATCCACCAGACTTCGATAACGTTCCTCACTTTCACGCATGGCCGCATCAACTTCTGACCGCATCGTGATATCCTGGATAGTGTATGCCAATACATCTTCACCCTGGTAATGAATTCGGTTGATTGATAGTTGGATGGGAATACTGGTTCCGTCACTTTTTTTTGCAAATAGATCAGCAGTATAATGCTCCCCGCTAAAAACACTCTTAATCATCATGTCTACAATCTCTGAATCAACGCGCGAAAAATCAATTATCTCAATATTTTGTTTACCTATAAGATTGGACCGGGTATAGGCTAGAAGTACTTCTGCCGCTCTATTTATTTCGCGTATTATGCCATCTTTGTTAATCAGAATTACGCTGTCAGGGTGATCATAGAAGAAAGATTTAAAATTTGCAGCTGTTTGACCCATGGTTTGTACACTTTCACAATAGTTTTCAGTCTGGATTTTATCTAAGGGCAGAAATTATAAATTATTTATAGTTAAACTATGGAATTAAAACTTCAATTACTTCTACAGAGTAGCCATCAATTTTGCTAGTCAATTATTCTATGATTAAACCCCAACGCTGCCAATCAGGAAAATATTTCCAACCTTACATGGTAAATATTTCCGATGCTGTAATTACGGGACAATTCAATATTATATTATATGATGGATAACTATAATATAATCAATATATAAGCAGTAAAATAAATCAGTCCATTTTACTTGGTTTAAGGTGGCATGATTTGTGCGAAATAGCATAAGTCGCATGAAGCGACTCCATAGGAGGAAATTCGGAATTGCATAGCAGCCGAATCCAAACCACTCGATTGTGGTTATTATTAATAAATAGTATCAAACATGAAACCAAGCTATGCTTGGATATCTGTGTGGAGATTTGATCCCATGAGTATGTATTTTAAATATTTTGGACTCAATCAAGAACCTTTCGGTTTAACCCCAAATCCTAATTTTTATTATGAAAGTGAAATTCATGCCACTGCCCTGGAATGGGTAAAATATGCGATTGAACAACACGAGATGGGCTTGGTAATTGGTGAGATTGGTTCTGGGAAGACCGTATTATCCAGGTTATTGGTTGACTCTCTTGACATGGATAAACACAGGGTCTGTTGGATTATCAACCCTCAATTATCACCTACTGCGTTGTTGAAAGAAATCTGTACTTCCCTTTTTGACATTGAGCCAAAACACTTCAAGCGAGATATCCTCAAGCAGATAACTGATGGTCTCGTTGAATTATATCAGAAGGGGATTCATCCTGTTGTGATTATTGATGAGGCGCAGTCCATCACGAGTAAGGCAGTATTCGACGAGATTCGACTTCTAACAAATTTTCAAACTGATACTCAAAACCTGTTGTCAGTCATACTGTTTGGGCAGCCTGAACTCGCCAAACGTTTGCAACATCGCGCCTATCGAGCATTGGTCGAGCGTATTCGGTTTTCGATCACTCTGACTCCATTTGGTCTAAAAGATACGAAACACTATCTTCTACACCGGTTACAGGTCGCAGGGTATATGGAAAGTTTTCCATTCAAAGATGATGCTGTTGAAAGATTGTGGGAATTATCAAAGGGTATGCCCAGAGTTATCAACCACATCGCCTCTTTTAGCTTATTGCATGCGATGAGTGCTGGTGTTAAAAAGATCGGGGTCGACCAGATCAACGATTCCGTTAAAGATATTTTTTACTTGAACAGTTAACCGAGGAAAAAACCATGGTTGATATTTTAAAACTTAGAAAAATGAGTGAGACATCAAAATCAGAGATCGATGGAGGTGTTAATACGGAGACTGAGGTTAAGTCTGAAATTGAGATACCTCAAAAAATTCAGGCACCTGAAAAATCATCAGTTCAAGAGCCAAAGGAAACAGCTCCAACCATAACCATAAAAGAAGAGCCAAAAAAGACACAAAAGAAAGCTGCATCACCAGCACCCGTGATCAATAAGACCCCTGCACCTGAACCCGAAGCCCCTCCAGTTGTGACCTCGCCAGCTGCCAGCTCAGACCGAGAACAAAACGTTATCGATTTGGTTGTATTTACCCTAGCTGAAAGACTGTTTGGTGTAGACATCATCAAAGTCCAGGAAGTGGTTCGGTATACTGAAATAACTCGGGTCCCAAATGCCGCAGAATTTGTATTAGGGGTTATGAATCTACGTGGAAATATTACCCCGGTGATTGATCTGCATAAACGATTCTCCTTAACAGAAGCCAGTTGGACGGACAAAACAAGAATTATAGTTTTACAGATAAAAGATCAAGCAATCGGGTTTTTAGTCGATCATGTATCTGAGATAATGCATCCATTAGAGAGCGATATTGAACCTACTTCTACGGTCCATGCGAATATTGGGACAGATTATATAAGTGGTGTGGTGAAGATTAGAGACAGCGATGAAAATGCTAAAAAGTTGCTGATATTACTTAATTTAGAAAAGATATTCGATGAAGGTTCAATTGCTTTAAGTTAAGCTTGAGCCTTTTTGAATATGAGAAATCACGATGATTTTAGGACAAGATAGTGATCATAAACGATCCAATAGTAGCAGCATTCGCTGGTATTCCTGTCAACCCATCAGCTGGAGTAAGCGGTGGAATATTGCAGATGGAATTGGCCAGCGCTGTTCTGAAGGCAAGATCCCATCCAAAACCCAATCTAATGATGTCGGGATCTCCCGATCCGATTCTGCAAAGTATCGAGGAGTTTTTGAAGCTAAAAAGGGTGCATCTAGCTTGGAACAAGATAGCAGTTATAGGCTGCTCGGCAGGCGGAGATGTAGCTTTACGGACCTTGATGAAAAATATCGTTGTTCCCCACATTCCCATAGTGATAGCCATGCATCACAATCCCGGGTTCAAGTTTATGACTAAATTTCAGATGAAAAACGGACTTGCTCAGCGTATTCAGATTGCTAAAGATGGAGAATCCATCCGAGCGGGAAAAGTATATTTTTTGGAAGGTGATAAGGCCCACAATTTTAAAGCAGCAACCAAGTCATTTTCAGTATTGCCTTTACGTCAAAAACCAAAATTTCATCCTATGATTGATGAGGTATTCTCCAATGCTGGTGTTGCCTTTAAAAGAAATGCTATTTCAATGATTATGTCGGGCATGCTCAGTGATGGGGCCGAGGGCTTAAAGGCAATGGCCTTAAATGGTGCCTTAACAATGATTCAAGCGCCTGTTTCTGCCATGTTTAAAGATATGCCAATGGCAGCAATGAAAATAAGCCCACTCTCTAAAGTACTAAAACTTGAAGAGATGGCGACCCGTATCAACCAAATCTCAAGGGACGACCTGAAATATGAAAAATTAGGTGGGTTTGCCTTTCCGCTAGGACACGATAAGTGATTGATAAAGCACTATATTATAAGGAAAAAATTAGATCACTGATAGGGTTACCAACCTTGCCAACCATTGCGTTGGAAATTCAAAATATTATGCGCGAGGATAAACTCTCAGTTGTACAGACGGTTCCCCTTATTGAACAGGATCCTTCATTGGCATTGAAAATTCTTAAAGTTGCCAACTCTGCTTACTATGGGATGAATCATAAAGTTAACTCACTCCGTCAAGCTGTTGTCATTATCGGTATGCGTGAATTAGCTGGTATCGTGCTCGGTTTTTCGGTTCTTAAATCCATGTCAAAACAAGGTGATTCTTCAGCAATTAATTGGAAGAAATTTTGGGAGCATAGTGTTGCTGTTGGCCATATTGCAGAACTCTTAGATGATGAGTTGGGAACCCATTTTGATGAAAGTCCATATTCCTTGGGGTTGCTACACGATATTGGGAAGTTAGTCCTATTTCGTCTGGAGCCTGAAAAATATGGAATCGTCTATAGCATGAGTATTTCTGAAAATATTTCTATTATCCAAGCTGAGGCTAAGGTTTTTGGGATAACCCATCAGCAGGCAGGTCAATGGATTGCAGAACGCTGGGGATTGAGCGAGTATGTACAAGCTGTTACTGGCTCACATCATAATTTGTCGGCAGTAGAAGATGTTGAACTTCGCTTGGCTGGCTCCCTGGTTCAATTGGCCAACTATATCGCTAATAATATTAGAATGAATTTTGGTTACCGTAAATTACGTACTGCTGAGGACATCCCAGAAGCATGGGAACTCATCCAAGTCAGGTCCGTACGTGCCCAAGATACCGATTTTAACGACTTCCTACTCGATCTTGAAGAGCACTGGGGTGCTGTTCGGGATATGGTTAAATTACTAAATATGTGAGCCTGAAATGAACGAAACTACCAAACATGTCTATGATGTATCACTGGATGAGAAAAGTGATCGTAAGGGCTTTTTTGCAAGCAGTAGCCTGGTAACAGCAACTGGTTTCTTTCGATTAGATGATCTCTATAAGTCACTGGATGTCAACATTATACCACAATTAGATAATGTGCCAAACATCAAAATATGGTCTGCTGGTTGCTCTGATGGTAGAGAGCCCTATTCAGTTGCCTTGGCAGTCCAGGAGTGGATTCATCAGCACCCTAAATCAAAATTGGGGTTATTCAGTTTACGTGCCTCAGATATTACTGATGAAATGATTAAAATTGGGCAAGCTAATAATTATGAAGTTGCTGCTGCAGAAATACAACGCCTTCAGAAGTACTCTGATCATCTAGAATTTAAAAATGAAAATACCGTTAGTATTGGAAGTGAAGTTAGCCGTAAAATATCATTTGTGCGCGAAGATATTATCACCCATAAAGCCGTTCAAAAATATCACATTATGATTTGTACCAACGTTTTGTTTTACTATGAGATGGAATATCGTAAAAAAATTGTTCAACAATTACTCACGAATCTTCGACCTGATGGATTTATCTATTTAGAATCGATTGGCAGTCGGTTTATGCGATCCATTGGCATGGATAGGGTAAGTCCTGGAAACCATTTTTTCAAATTCATTGAAGAAACCCCATAGAGGGAAGAATATTATGGAAAATAACATGAGTCCAGATTTGAAAACAAAATTCATCGATGTTAAGAATCGATTAAAATCAACTGATTCTGATGAGAGACGTTGGGCTATATATGAATTGGAACCCTTTGAAGCCATCGATGTTATAAATATTCTGGTTGCGGCAATCCAAGATGAGAATAGAGCTGTCAGGGAATCTGCCTCAGAGGTCCTAGAGTCGATGTCACCAGAAATATGCACAAAAGAACTCACGCCCCTTTTGGGAAGTGAGCGTATTGAAGTCCGCAATATTACGGCCTCTGTGTTGGTTAAATATGGGCAATCTGCAGTACATGATCTCATACCAGCTTTAGTGGACAGCAATGAGGATGTGCGAAAATTTAGTGCCGATATTCTTGGTCTGGCCAGAAATGTCGCTGCAGTTCCAGATTTATGTAAATCTGCCTTGGAAGATGAAGTTGATACTGTTTCCGTTTCTTCTGTTGAGGCTTTAGGGAAGATTGGAGATGCAAGTGCTCTGAAAAGTCTCTATACCATCTTTGACCGTCAAAAGGGTATGGAGCCTGAAGCCATCGAGGCCATTGGATTAATCGGATCGGAAGATTCTGTTGAATTTATGACCGAACGCTTACATCATGAAGAACCTGTTATCACTTTCGCCATTATTGATGCACTAGGTAATTTGGGACATGCAAATGCTTTAGGTGCTCTGCAAAACTTCATTCCCGATGCACCTGATTACTTGAAAGAGCATATTGCTCAGGCAATATTAAAAATTGGCCAGAATGCAAACTGTCTTGTCCTGGATGTCAAACGACAACAATTTATTGCGACTGTAATTGAATCATTGAATTCAGGAGATGAGGAAGTCATAGCACTTGTGTTACATCAGTTTACGCTGAGTCCTGATAGTGCTACTATGGGAGAGTTTTTTAATAATATCCAGTCTTTGCCATCGAATGTCATCGTCGGGATGATCAGTCATGCTAAACAGTACGAGGGCTACTCAGACGCTGTAATCGAGCTTGTCAAACATGAAGATGATTGGGTCGCCTATTCAGCATTGGAAGCGTTTGATAAATTACCGATCGATAAAGCTACCCCTGTGTTATTGGAAATATTGAAGAATTATAGTGGCATTAGGCTGTTGGCAGCCATGCGGGCTATCGAGTTTGTAAAACCGGCTGGCGCAAAAGAGATCTTAGCCACCTTAGCTCAAGATGAACAAGATGAAATCCGTATTGAAGCTCAGCGGGTCTTAGATGGCTGGGAAACTCCATGATCTGTGGAAAAAACTATGCAAATTGAACATTCACACGATTACTATCGCGAACAAATCAATTCGCTAACCCGAATTCCATCTTTGCCATTAATCGCTACAGAGTTAATGGAAGCGACAAACGATGATAAGCTATCAGTAAATCAGTTATTACCCATTATTGAGAAAGATCCACCTTTAGCAATGAAAGTGCTGAAGATTGCAAACTCAGCATATTATGGAATGTATCGTCGGGTTGAATCATTGCGCCATGCCTTGGTCATCATTGGTATGAAAGAATTAGGAGACCTCTCCATAGGCTTCTCGGTGATGAATACTTTGTCCGATCCAGGGGACCCAGCAGGGTTGCAATGGAATAAGTTATGGGAGCATAGTGCCGGTGTAGGTCATATTGCCCAAATGCTTCAAGAGAATTTGGGCATTCAAACTGGTAGCAGTCCTTATGCATTAGGTCTTTTACATGATGTAGGAAAGATAATTCTTTATCGTTTAGAACCAGAAAAATATGTGCAAATCATTGATTTCGCATTGAAGAATGGAACCAGTTCTGAGGAAGCCGAGAACCATTTTCTTGGGATTGATCACATGACCGTAGGTGGATGGATTGCAGAGAAGTGGCAACTACCTGTTTCGATCCATGATGCGATTAAATTCCACCACTCGCCTGATCGGGTCAACGACCCTGAAAGCTCAGTCTCAACGGCTCTGGTGCAATTGGCTGATATTGTTGCAAATTTGCAATCTATTAGTTTTGGTAAAGCATTTCAAAGAACCATTATCACAGAGGAACCTTGCTGGATAATCCTGAAAGATGTATCACCGAAGTTGGTTGATCTAGATTTTGAGCATTTTGTCATGAGCATTGAAGATGAAGTGATGGTCATTAAAGATTTTATCAGACTCTTACGTGGACAATAGATCGATGATCTTAAGTCAAAAAAATGGAAGAAAATTGAGTCTTGAGGTATTCAAACAGCTCAGAGATATGATCTATGAAAAGAGTGGAATCTTTTTTCCTGAAAATAAACTGTATCTACTAGAAGGAAGACTGGGTAGTCGTTTAAATGAATTGGAAATGGAAAGTTTTCAAGAGTATGTCACTTATTTGAAACGTCTCTCTGTTCAAGCGACCGAACTAAAGAAAATTTATAGCCTGATCACTATTAATGAGACATACTTTTTTCGATATCCAAAACAGTTAGATGTTTTTGAGAAAACACTCTTTCCTGATCTGGTAAAAGAAAGATCAAAAACAGGCAATAAGCGGGTCAATATCTGGAGTGCTGCCTCATCATCTGGAGAGGAATTGTTTACCTTGGCGATGATGATGAAAGAGAACCTGGGTATCAGCACCAACCGATGGAATATCGCCCTCAAGGGAACGGATATTAGTCATAGAATATTAGATATAGCCAGGAAAGCAGAATATGGTAGAAACTCATTTCGTGGCACAGTCAGTACGTATTATAAATCAAAATATTTCACGGCTGATGGTGACCGATATACCGTCAAGGATGATATTCGGAATATGGTAAAATTTGATTATCTCAATTTGAATGATGTCAATGCAATCCGGTCGAACCGGGGTTTGGATTTTATCTTCTGCAGAAACGTATTGATTTATTTTGACAAAGAGATGAAGAAACGTGTCATACGTGCATTTTATGATGCACTAAACCATGGGGGATATCTACTCCTTGGTGAGGCTGAATCACTCCATGGTGTGAGCTCAGCATTTAAAGTTGAGCATTTTCCAGGTGCTTTTATCTATAAAAAAGAGTAGGCAGGATAAGACATGAAAAAAGTAATACTCATAGCCGATGATTCATCCACAATGCGTAAATTCGTCTCATTTAGTTTAAAAATGAAAAATTTTGAGGTTGTCGCAGCCGAAGACGGTATGGATGCATTGGAGAAGTTATCACAAACTCGTGTAGATCTGGCAATTGTTGATCTAAATATGCCAAATATGGATGGGTTTGAATTGATCGAAACGATTCGGGGTTCGGAAGATTATGCGGAACTACCAGTTATTATCTTATCATCTGAACGGAGTGAAGCAACCATAGCAAGAGGAAAAACAGTTGGCGCAAATAGCTATATTGTAAAACCTTTTGATGCTAAAATGATTCAGTATCAAGTTTCAAAATATTTAGACGTTAGTGACGAATAAGGAAACGGAGAATTTCTCATGGGTATGTATGATGAATTAGGTGATTTAGCTGAAATTCTTGATGATTTTGTTGTTGAGACGAACGAGCTCATCGAGCAATTAAATCAAGACCTTTTACTTATCGAATCAGAAAAAGATGATGAGATAATCAATAGAATATTTCGAGCTTTCCACACGATCAAAGGGACCAGTGGATTTTTAGCTTTTGAAGCGTGTATGGATCTTGCCCATGCTTCTGAAGATTTGCTGAATAAAATCAGAAACGGTGAACTTGAACCAAGTGCAGAAATTGTTGATGTCCTTCTGGAATCATCGGATTGGTTTAAAATGTTCATGGGGGATGTTGAGTCTCGTGTTGAACGTGAATACAATATAACAGACTTACAAAATTCTATTGCGAGAGTTCTGAAGGGCGATGCACCTCAGGCAGTTCAAGTCGCCCCTGAAGAGAAAGAAACTATTATAGAGAAATTCCCCGTTCCTGTTTTAGCTGAAGGGATGCCAGAAGAACTTATTGAAGAATTCGTTTCGGAAAGCAATGAATTAATTGAGACCGTTGGTAATGAACTCATGTCTTTAGAGATCGAGCCGGAGAATAAAGAGATAGTCGATGAAATATTCAGAGTCTTTCATACACTGAAGGGGAATAGCGGCTTAATGGGGCTTGAACAAATGTCAAAAGTCTCCCATAAGTCAGAAGATGTTCTGGGAAAGCTCCGCGACAAAGAAATAGAGCCCAATACATTCCTGGTTGATACACTGCTTGCTTCAGTGGATTACATGCGTACGGTAATCGAGGAAATTAGAAGTAATGATCTTAAGGCACATGATACGACCGAGCTATTCGGCAAGTTACACACCATTCTCGGAGAGAAATACGAAGTAAAAGAAATCAGTAAACCCGTTGCACCGAGCAAGAAGCCCGTTAAAGCAGGTAAAGCCAAGTCAAAGACACCAGCAATGAAGAAGAAAATTGAGCAAACGATTCGGGTGGATGTGAATCGTCTTGATAACTTGATGAATATTGCCGGTGAATTGGTCCTGGAAAAGAATCGTTTACTACAGGTGAGTCACCTTCTGAAAAGGGAATACCCTGGGAATAAAGAAGTTGGGGATTTAGATAGTCTTAACAACTCTCTGGGCTACATCACAACTGAGATTCAGGAAAGTGTGATGCAGATGCGCATGCTTCCAATTGCCAATGTCTTTCGCAAATTTCCACGAATGGTACGTGATTTGGCAAAAGAAAAAAATAAAGAAATTAACCTTGCCATAAGCGGTGAGGAAACAGAGTTAGATCGTTCGGTTATCGAAGCGATTGGTGATCCAATGATTCACCTGCTCCGGAATGCCCTTGATCATGGTATTGAAACACCTGATGTCCGAGAAGCTGCGGGAAAACCTCGGGAAGGTACGATCAGTCTTAATGCTTTCCAGGAAGGCAATCAGATTGTCATCGAAATACGAGATGATGGTGCAGGAATAGATCCCGATAGGATTCTCGCAAAAAGTATTGAGAAAAATGTAATCACCGCCGAAGAAGCGACACTCATGAAACCAAAAGAAATCATTAACTTGATTTTTAAACCAGGCTTTAGCACTGCTGAGAAAGTGACTGATGTCTCTGGTCGTGGTGTGGGTATGGATGTAGTAAACACAAATATATCTCGACTAAATGGTATGGTAGATATTGATTCAGAGGTTGGTAAGGGGTCAGTATTTATAATCAAATTACCTCTAACACTTACTATCATGACTGGAATGGTTGTCCGAGTTTGGGATGAAATGTATATCATTCCGCTTACTGCTATTTCTGAGACCTTGCGCATGGAATCCAATATGATATCATCTGTTAAGGGGCATGAAGTACTGACTTTAAGAAATTCGGTATTACCCATCCTGTATTTAGACCGGTTATTGGCTGTACCCCATGGTGATGAAGTTGAAGCTGAAAATTATATTGTCATTGTTTCAATTGCAAATCGCCGCTTAGGACTGGTTGTTTCCAGTTTGTTAGGACAAGAGGAAACCGTTGTGAAGCCGTTGGGTCAGGCACTGGGGAAAGTATTATTCTTTGCCGGAGCAACACTGCGTGGGGATGGAAAAGTCTCACTGATACTTGATGTGACACAAATTCTGGAGTCTGGTGTTGAAATGGGAGGGAATGCCAGTTGATCCGCGTTCTCGTTGTTGATGATTCTGCATTTATGCGGAAGGCGCTTAGTCTCATGTTGGAGCGTGACTCCCAAATAAAAGTTGTGGGCACGGCACGTGATGGGGAAGAGGGTTTTCAGAAAGTTTTACAATATAGGCCAGATGTAGTGACTCTCGATATGGAGATGCCTCGCACAGATGGGCTCACTTGTATTAAAATGATCATGGAAAAGGCGCCCACACCTATTCTGGTTGTGAGTTCTATCACCACAAAAGGTGCAGCGACAACCTTGAAAGCAATGGACTTAGGGGCTGTAGATTATATCCCTAAAACTCAGTCATTTGTTGCCATTGATATTACCAAGATTGAAGCGGACCTGATCGCAAAGGTTAAATCGGTAGCCAGTAGTAGTCGAATAATGAAGGCCCGAAGACCAATATTGTCTCGGGTACCTCGGACCGGAAAATTAGCTGCGGAAGCAGCACCTGAGGAAGATTCAAAGTATTATAATCTTAAGTCAGCTCAATTATCCTGTGTTGCTATAGGTGTTTCCACAGGTGGTCCACCAGTGGTTCAGTCATTATTGACGGCCTTACCGGAATCATTTAAGTATCCCATCCTCATTGCCCAACACATGCCAAAAGAATTTACTGATACCTTTGCGAGACGTCTAGATAGCATTTGCAAAATCCACGTTAAAGAGGCTGAAGATGGTGAAAAACTGGTAGCTGGAACTGCATATATTGGACGGGGCGGGGATCATCTCCTCCTAAAGAGGCGTGGTGTCCATGTGTATGTGACACTGACCCCTGAACCAAAAGAATTACTATACCATCCCAGTGCTGATGTCATGTTTGATTCGGCTGTACAAGTCTATGGTTCACGCGTTTTGGGACTTATTCTTACCGGAATGGGGAAAGACGGCGTCCTCGGTTTGGCAAAACTACATGAAAAAAAAGGAATAATTCTTGCCCAAAATGAAGCAACATGCATTGTATATGGTATGCCAAAAGCGGCTGTCGATGCAAGCTTAACAACAGCAGTGTTAAGTGTAGATGGTTTAGTAAAGTCCTTAGCTACAATAACTTGATATAGAAGATTGAAAGGATAGGTTCATGAGTGATTTAAAAGTATTATACGTTGATGATTCGCCCACGATGAGGCGAATTATTAAGAATTCTCTAAATAAGATTGGATATGAAGATCTTATTGATGCTGAGCATGGTGTCGAAGCCTTGGAAAAACTGGAAGGTGTCGAAGTTGACCTAGTTATTACGGACTGGAATATGCCCGAGATGAATGGAGAACAGCTGGTTATTAAATTGCGTGAAGATCCTAAGTACAAGGATACCCCGATTTTGATGGTTACGACCCGGGGTATGAAAGAGGATGTAATCACAGCAGTCAAAATTGGCGTGAATGGCTATGTGGTTAAACCATTTACACCTGAAGTATTAAAGAAAAAAATTAACGACGTATTAAAGTAGATCGGAAATGGTAAATCAATGGTAGATCAGATGAATAAAAGTAACCAACTTGATGAAGTCTTGACTCGTATCAATGATATGCGTGGTTTTTTTAAATTCGGGGATGAAGTCATTCCTTTCTTAGGGGATTTGTTTTCCTTCTTGAAAAAAATAATGCCACTTATGGCTGATATGAACAGTTCGCTTCAGGAGAGCGCTCATAAACTGCCGACTGCTTCTGATCGTATTGATGATGTGAGTAAAGCGACCGAGTATGCAACAGTAGAAATCCTGGATACTTTGGATCGTATCTCCGAATCATTGGAAGTCTTAGCTGATCTTGATAAGGAAGCTCAGACCAAAAGCATTGATACAATTCATGAAGAAGTCGCTAATATTGTTAACGCCCTTCAATTTCAAGATATAACATCGCAGAAACTGTCGCATGCAAACAAGATTCTAAGTGCGATATATGAAAAATTCACTTTTCTTTTTTCTTCATTGGAAGAGGCGAAAATATCCAGTTTAATTGGGAGACAGGTCTTAGAGGCTATTGAAGAAAACGTTGATGAAGGTGTTCGGAAGAAAGAAAAAGAAGAATTTGATGAAAAAACAAAAGATGAAATTCATCATGAAGAAATATCTCAAGATGATATCGATTCTCTCTTTGGCTAAACCTATGAGCGATTTAGAAGTGAGATGCCGATGAATGAAAATGATGAATTCGAAGAATTAGAAGAGGGAAATTCTCCCTTTGAACCACGCCAGCAGCGGCAGAAAACGGGTGTGATTAAAAGTAGTCGAAATCATGTTAAGGGTACGGTTCATCTAGACCCAGTAGAGGAAACTGATCACGGTGTCGAATTCTTTCAACCCATCTATGAAGGAGAGCTAATTATTGGAGTGATTCATAAGTGTTCCTGCGGGAAAACTTCTGAACTGCGCTTCCAATATTCTGATTAATTGTAAATAGTTATGACTGTATTCCGAGCAAATAGAATAACTCTACATATATCATCTGATGAAATGTCAGCCCTACTATCTATTAGTGGTAAAGGAAAAGAATTCCCACCAGCTTTAGAAATTAAAACAGCCCTCGATCAAGCAGGCGTAATTGCAGGAATAAACCAACCAGTTTTACGGGCCATTCAAGAAGCAAAAGAGAGTGTCCACGAATTGGTGATTGCCAAAGGGGATGAGGCAATTCCAGGTGAAAAAGATACTATCGTTTGGAAGTTGGAAATTGCTGATAAAAATAAACCCCAAATAAATATCAATGGTAAGGCTGATTTTAAAAAATTACAGCAATTCAAACAGGTGAATGAAGGTGATGAGATTCTGACGATTATTCGTGGATCTTCTGGTGTTATTGGCAAGACAGTGACTGGTCATGAGGTGCCACTCCAAGACTCAGATGGACCACTTGATATACCTGCTGGTAAGAATACTAAAATATCTGAAAATGGATTAACGCTATTTGCTGGTATTGATGGTGTGGCGATGTTGAAAGATGACCTAGTTGTGATCGATGACGTCTACCATATCCATGGGGATGTTGATTTTAGCACAGGCAATGTAAAATACCAGGGCACAGTCATGATTGATGGAGACGTGCGCTCTGGATTTAGGGTTGAGGCGACCGATTCCATATATATCCACGGGAGTGTTGAAGCTTCTGAGATCTATTCGAAAAATGGCAGCATTGTCATTCAGAATGGGATTTTAGGAAGAAATCGGGCCAAGATATTGGCAGGCGCTGACTTGAATTGTGGATTTATGCAGGATGCAACGGTCAGTGTTAAAAACAATGTGATTATAAAGCATTACGCTATAAACTCGAATATCACCTCTGGTGGAAAAATTATGGCGATTGAGAATGAGGGACTTATTCGAGGGGGAAAAGCGGTTGCAGAGAAGGGCATCGAAATTTTGGTTGCCGGCTCAGAAAGAAATATTCTAACTGAGATGGTGCTCACTCGCAGTGATATGGGAGAGGAGCAATCAAAACTTTGGCAGGCAAAAATTAGCCTGGCAGAAGAATACCAGGAACTGGATTCCTTGAAGAAGCGTTTAGCGTTTCTAGAATTATTGAGGCAACGTCTTTCATCCATATCAGCTGAACGCGAGAAAGAATTGACAAAATTACGTCCAGCTATTACCAAAGCCGAAGCATCGGTTGAACGAATGCGTGACAAAACTGAAAAGCTTTCTCAGGATATGATGGTTCAAACTCCTGAACAGGCAATCAGGATCAGAGAGAGATTGCACCGTAAGGTGACCGTTACAATCGGGCATAAAAAATATTTTAGTACATCTATTAAGGGGCGCGTCAATATCTATCGTATAGATGATGAATTGATTGTTGAACCGTCGGCATAGGGTGTGAAAATGGACATAGATAAGAAAAATATTTCGATACTTATTGTTGATGATGAAGAAATGATTGTGACCATTCTTCTCAATTATTTAGGTGAGAAGGGTTACCAGGTGAAGGGTGTAAATGATCCTGGTGAAGCAATCGAGTTGGTCCAAAAAAAATCCTTCGACATCGTGTTTACTGATTTGATGATGCCTGGTATAAATGGAATGGAATTGGTCAAAGAAATTCGACGCCAGGAAACAGATACCCAAGTTATTATATTTACTGGATACGCCTCTGTTGACTCAGCCATTGATGCTGTCCAACACGGTGTCTATGATTACATGAAAAAACCGTTTCGTCTTGAGGATATTGAGAGTGTCCTTCTGCATGCTCTGGAAAAACAAAGCCTGCAAAGAGAAAACTATAGCTTGAATCAAAAGATTCAACGGATGTTGACTCAGGTGACAATGCTCTATGATATCAGCAATATCATTTACCAGGTGACTGAGAAAAAATATGCCGTTGAGATGCTGTTTGATACACTCGCCGAGAGTATGAATATCCACACAGCATTTATTTTCGAGCGGAATAGTAATGGGAATACCTTTAAAGTGAGATACACCGGGAGTGGGGCTCATAAATTCAAGGGTTTGATGAAATTCTCAGCAGAATCAACCTTTAATGATAAGCCTTTGTTAGTTGATGAGCCTACCGTGATTAAAAATGTTGGTAGCGGACTCAATTTAGATGGAGATGTCATCAATTTTCCGGAGGAATTTCGAAGAGTGGTATTAATTCCCATAAAATACCAAGGAGTTCTCGAAGGATATTTGGCCATAGTTGAACATAAAGAGCATATCTATCCTTTCGAAGATGAACTAACACTATTAAAAATATTAGCAACTCAGATCGCACCAATTATCGGATCTGGAACAAGTAATTCTGTTGATATTTTGAGCCCAAAACAGTTAGAACCAGATCGTGCCTTGCATGATTTAATTAAAACGGAGCTCGCTTTAAGTGATCGAACCAATACACCGGTTAGTTTTGCTATAGCACGCCTTGTAGCCTCAACTGAAGCAGATGAGGATTCTGATTTTGCGTTGATCCGAGAGACCTGGAGAAATTTGATTGCATCCCAATTAGGTGAAGGAAAACGATTACATTGGGCTGGGATTGATACTCTACTTATCATGGCTGTTGGTGGAAATCCCGTTGGTCTTGAGCACCATCTAGCGAGTGTGAGGAATGACTTGGAAAATGGGAAGATGACAAATAAGGCAAAATCAAAATTGAGTATGGCCTATTCTATTTTAACATATCCTTTCGATGTGGATTCTGCGAAGAAACTGATAATAAAGCTAAGTTCGCGCTTGTTTCATGACGCGAGTGAGCTAAAATTTAAGCAGTGAGCAAATGACTATGACTTCAGACAAAACTCCCCTATCCATCCTTCTCGTTGATGATGATAAGACCATCGTCGATATCTTTAAATATGGACTTGGTGAGCAAGGGTATGAAGTCCATACTGCCTATTCAGTTTCTGAGGCCTTGCGGGTTGCCAATGCCATAAAAATAGATTGCCTGCTTTCAGATATTCAATTGCCTGATCAAGACGGCATTACCTTAAATTCCATGGTCAAAGAAATATATCCCGATATTATCAGCATTCTGATGACCGGTTATCCAGGAATAAGTAGTGCCATCAAAGGGCTACGACAAAATATTCATGACTATTTGATTAAACCTTTTTCCGTAGAACAAGTCATTGCTTCAATCGAGCGTGCGATTAATAACGATCAATTGAAAAAAACAAATAGTGACTATTTGGAACAGATCGATACTCTGAAGAAGGAAATTGTAACTCTCCAGGGTCGTCTGGATAAGAGTGGGGGAGGTATAAATCCTAAAGGAATCCCCCAGCGTAATAAAGCTGTTGATCAAGCGCGTGCACATAAAATATATCTGGAACAGCAGGGCCGCTTAAAACAATAAATTTACCATGAGGAAAATTTAAAGCAGTATGAAAAAAATACTCGTAGTTGATGACGATCTTAGCCTAAGAACCATTCTGAATGAAACCCTCTCTACGGCTGGCTTTAATGTTGAGATTGCTAAAGATGGTAAAACAGCCTTAGAAATTTTATCTGAGAAGCAATTTGATTTGGTTATTTCTGACTTGATGATGCCTGGGATGACAGGTATCGAGTTTATGATTGCAGCTAAAAATATATATGAGAAACTTGGCTTTTTAATTATTACGGCTTACGGTACTGTTGAGACTGCTGTTGAAGCCCTTCACAAGGGTGCCTTCGACTTTGTAACCAAGCCTTTCTCCATTTCACAAATTGAGTCTAGAGTAAATCGGTATTTTGAGTATCAAGATCTGAAGGCTGAAAACAAAGCCCTGAAACGGAAACTTTCAGATGATCGGAAACACACTCGTCTGATTGGCCAGAGCAATGAAATGTTAAAAGTGTTCAGCCAAATAAGCACTGTCGCACGAAGTGATGCCGCCGTATTTATCCAGGGCGAAAGTGGTACAGGGAAAGAACTTATTGCACAGTCGATCCACGATGGAAGTGATCGATCTGATAAACCCTTTCTGAAAATAAATTGCTCTGCTATCCCTGAATCATTGTTTGAAAGTACTCTGTTTGGCCATGAGAAGGGTTCCTTCACAAATGCTATCAAAATGCACAAAGGCTTATTCGAAGAATCCGATGGGGGAACACTCCTGTTAGATGAAATTAGCGAAATCCCAACCTCCATGCAGGCTAAGTTGCTGAGAGTACTGCAGAACAGAACCATTACCCGGGTTGGAAATACACAAGAAATTGATGTTGATGTGCGTGTCATTGCAACTTCTAATCAGGAACTGGATGTGCTCATTAAAGAAGGTCATTTTAGATCAGATCTCTACTACAGGTTAAACGTATTTCCCATTATGGTCCCACCATTAAGGTTGAGGAATTCTGATATACCTATTTTGATTGATCATTTTCTGTCAAAATTTAAAATCAAGTATCGCTTTGAACATAAAGAGGTGACAGCAGAAGCACTGAAATTTATTTCCAAAGGCGACTGGCCAGGCAATGTTAGACAGCTTGAAAACATTATTGAACGTGCTGTTCTCTATTCAGGCGAGGGTGAGAGGATCAATGTTGAACACTTCAATCTAGAGTCTGAAGTATTGAACACCAATGATGCCAGTTCCATCAAAACAGTGACCACCATTGCCGAAATGGAGAAGCAAATGATCCACAACGCTCTGAAACGTACAGCAAATAACAGAACTCAGGCCGCAGATTTATTGGGTATATCTGTTCGTACGCTACGCAATAAACTACATCAATACGATGAAATGGGTCAGGACATGTTAAAGCTAGACTGATCTTAGCCCACCAGTTACAACCAATTCAAGGCCTTGCTTAGTCGCAAGGCCTTTTTTTATGTGTGCCGTGCATGGTCAATAACTAGGTGGTGCAAGTCCACTGTGGAGGAATGTAGTATCCAACCACTAGTCGAGAGCAAGGGTGTCGTGGGTGACTGCGAATCTGAAGGAAGCTT